>OBLW0100001482.1_pt1 | contig 19815 bp, 19 predicted proteins | sample 1520161 | NCBI WGS metagenome assembly OBLW01 (sample SAMEA3539309, study PRJEB22396) | soil metagenome | biome: tundra; feature: field; material: soil | place: USA | collected 2010-05 | depth 0.15 m | reverse complement strand
CTCCGGTGAGGTGTAGACCTTTGCATCGCGGATCACTACGTCCTGAGCCGGAGCGATCGCGCACAGCCAAATGAACGGCAGCAGAACCAGTAAAAGGCGCATATGGAATTGTATGTGCCGCTATACGGGTCCAAGCTGCATCTTTATAGGCGCCAACGAGGATACCTGGGATTGATAACGTGAACCGCCGATGTCGCCGGGAGCGATTCTCGCTTGACGCGAAATCTCTAGTGCCGTATCGACAGTGCTCCGCATGCAAGGATTGAGCGGTCGCCGATTCCCCGGTAAACCACAACCGCTCCCGCGCTACATCGCTGCGGCCACCACCTCATTCCACTGTGCGTCCCTTGGATTGCAGATCATTTCCGCTCGACGGAGCACAATGAAACTGTCCAGGCATGTACGTTGACGGTTTGCCACGATCCGGTTGGGTGCAGTCCAATCTGTCAGGGATGTGACCGGTCTATACCCCCCCTCATGCCCCCTCCCCCTATGGGGGGTGACTCATCCGTTAATACCTCGGACCAAAGCGTTCGCAGCTCCGCATCGAAATTCTTCGCAAATTCCCGCCAACACCTGGGCCAGATGCCGCAATTGTTCCACGTGGAACATCTTCGGAAAGCCACATTGCTCCTCGGGCCACGCGAAGCCATTGCCTGGACGGCGAGTCCTCGCGATTCGCGCTTCAGTCCTTCCGCAGGAGCGCTTCCACCGCATCCGGGAGCGAGGCAAATCGCCCATCAGCCATTGCCGCCGCCTTTTCCCAGCCTGGCTTTTGCCGCTCCGCGTCGCCCTCGATGAAGACCGTTCGCATGCCGAGTCGCTTCCCGAATTCGATGTCCGAAAGGGAATCGCCGATCATCGCGCTGGTTGACGCGTTGATGTCAGGGAAATCGCGCTGGGCCTGCGCGAACATGCCGGGCAACGGCTTGCGGCAGTTGCATTGCTGCTTGTCGTGCGGGCAGATGTAGAAAGCGTCGACATGGGCTCCATCGGCCTTCAGAACATCCTGCAGGTTGGCGTGGATCGCCTCAACCTCGGCCGCCGAATAGAGTCCCAGCGCGATTCCCCGTTGATTCGACACCACAATCACGCGGATCCCCACCCGATTCAGGCGCGCCAGAGCCTCCGGCACGCTCGGCAGCACACGGAAGTCCGACCACGCTCGAACGTAGCTTCCTTCGGGCATCTTCTCGTTCAGCACACCATCCCGATCGAGAAAAATCGTGCGAAGGGTGCCTGACCATGCACTGCCTGCGGAGTCCGCCACCCCGCTATGATAGCAACAACCATCCGTACGCCAGCCTGCTTCCGTCTAACCAGTCGGGCGGTCGGAAAAGGGGGCGCAGTGATCGGACAGCTGCATCGCGTCATCCACGAGATCGAGGACGAATGGGGCGCCAAGCGCCTGCTCGTTATCGGCGACGTGATGCTCGACAAGTACATCTGGGGCGAGGTCGGCCGTATCTCACCTGAGGCTCCTGTGCCGGTCGTGCGCGGCATGCGCCAGGATGAGAAGCCGGGGGGCGCGGCCAACGTTGCCATGAACCTGGCCCGTCTCGGCGCCCAGACCACGGTCGTCGGCATCACGGGCGATGATGAAAATGCGCGGCTCCTCGGTGACCGTCTTCGAAGCAATGGAGTCACACCCTGCTTCATCTCTTCCGGCGAATTCGACACCATCACCAAAACCCGCATTCTTGGCGGACGGCAACAGATGCTGCGCCTGGACTTTGAGCGCCCGGGTTCAATCGCGCAAGGTGCCCTCGATAGTCTCCTGAAAAAGGCACTCGAACTCCTGCCTGGGTCCCACGCGCTCGTTCTTTCCGACTACGCCAAGGGCGTCATTACTCCGGCGATTTGCCAGTCCCTCATCACGGCCGCACGAAAGCTCGGCATTCCGGTGCTCGTTGATCCCAAGGGAAACGATTATTCGCTCTACCGCGGCGCCACTACAATCTGTCCAAATCTTGTCGAGTTGGCAGGTGCGGCTCGCCTCAGCCCCGCCAATCTTGAAGGCGTGCTCACCGCAGCCGAGCAGATGGTCACCGAGCTCGATATCGAGTTCCTCACCGCAACTTTGAGCGAGAAAGGCATCGCTCTGGTGCGTCCCGGCAATCGCTTTGTGGCTCCGGCACAAGCGCGCCAGGTCTTCGACGTCTCTGGCGCCGGCGACACCGTTGTTGCAGTGCTCGCACTGAGCCTTGCCTCAGGTGTACCGCCGGAAACCGCAGTCCAGTTGGCGAACATGGCCGCCGGTATCGTTGTCGGCAAGGTCGGCACCGTTCCCGTAGAGAAGCACGAGTTGCTTGCTGCACTGAGTCCACAGATCGCGCTGCATGCCGAAGATCGCGTCCTGACACGCGAAGAGATCGTCAAGCGCGCAGCTTTATGGAAGGCCAATGGCGAACGCGTTGTCTTTACCAACGGCTGCTTCGATCTGCTTCACATAGGCCACATCACGCTCCTCGAACAGGCTCGCCGTTGCGGCGATCGTCTCATCGTCGCCATCAACAGCGATGCTTCAGTAAGTTGCCTCAAGGGGCCGAGTCGCCCCATCGTACGCCAAGGCGATCGCGCGCGTGTGCTTGCCGCATTAGCCGCCGTCGATGCCGTGGTGATCTTTGACGAGTCCACGCCATTGGAGCTTATCCTTGCGGTGCAACCCGATGTACTCGTGAAAGGCGGGGACTACAAAGCCGAGACCATTGTGGGCGCCAGAGAAATCCAGTCTTGGGGCGGGGAAGTCAGGATTGTTCCCTTGGTGGAGGGCTTCTCTACCACCCGCCTGATCGAAAAGGGCGCGGGCCACTGATGGGCTGTCGCCGGGACTTGCGGCCCAGATACAATGATGGGATGCAATCCCGTAGCCGCTTCCAACCTGCGTTGCAGCCAATGAATTCACAGGCAGGCCACCGGGCATGAAGCGATTCTTTCGCCTTTTGCGGTACGGGTTACCCTACACCTTGCAATGGCTGCCCGGAGTTCTTCTTCTGGCCGCAGTCGGCATACTTGACACCTTTCGCGTCCTTCTCCTGCAGCCTATTTTCGACCAGGTCCTCAGGCCTGATGCACCCGAAGGCCCCATCCTTCTCGGTCTCCCCAATAGCCGTTGGCACTTCGATCTCAGGCAACTCATTCCCCACTTCCTGCACATTCATAATGCCTGGGACGTGGTGGCCTTTGCGCTGGTAGTCTCCACGGTCCTCAAAGGTCTCTGCGATTATCTGGGCACCTACCTGGTCAACTACGCGGGCTTCGGCACCATTACCGACCTGCGCAATCACCTCTACGAAGCCACGATGCGCCGGTCTTCGAGCTTCTTTCACAAGCACCCGACGGGCACCATCCTTTCCACGCTCATCAACGACGTGGACAAGGTGCAAACCGCGCTCAGTTCCGTACTCGGCGAGTTCCTTCAGCAGTTCTTCACATTCGTCGTCGGGCTGGTTCTCGTGATTAGACTGGGCGGATATCTCAGCTGGGCGTTGCTGCTCTTTATTCCCGTGGTCGTCACCTCCGCGCGCAAGATCGGCAGCGAAGTCCGTACCCGCACCCGCACCGGACAGGACAAGCTTGCAGAGATTCAGAACATCCTGCACGAAACGGTAACCGGCAACCGCATTGTCAAGGCCTTCAACACCGAGCTGTGGGAGATTCTCCGCTTTAAGTCCGCGGCGCGCCGCCTTTTCCGCGCCAACCTGCGCAGCGTGCGCATTCAATCCATCAGCTCGCCGTTGATGGACGCCATTGGGGCGGTCGCCATTGCCATGTTTCTGTTCATCGGACGCAATGAGATTCAGCATGGCCATATGACCATGGGTCTGTTTGGCACTTTCATCATCCTGCTTTTCAAGCTCTATGATCCGGTGCGCAAATTCGCCTACTTTTACAACAGCTTCCAGCAGGCGATGGGAGCTTCGGCTTCCATCTTCACTTTCTTTGATACGGAAGACGACGTAAAAGAGCGCCCCCGTGCCGCAGTCCTGAAGGGCTTTGCCAGATCTATTCGCTTTGATAATGTGGGCTTCTCTTATTCCACCGCGGAAGGCGAACATCAGATCCTGCACAACGTCGATGTCGACGTGCGCGCGGGTGAAGTGCTGGCGCTCGTCGGTCCCAGTGGCGCGGGCAAATCCACACTGGTCAATCTCATTCCTCGCTTCTTCGATGTCACTTCCGGCCGCATCGTCATTGACGATCGCGATCTTCGCGATCTGACCCTCGGTTCGTTGCGCCGCCAGGTGGCCCAGGTCTCGCAGGAAACGATTCTCTTCAATGACACCGTGCGCAATAACATCGCGTACGGGCAACCTGACGTAAAGCACGCCATTGTGGAACAGGCCGCGCGCAACGCACTGGCACACGACTTTATCCTGCGCATGCCGCAGGGCTACGACACGGTGATTGGCGAAAAGGGTTTTCGTCTCTCCGGCGGCGAGCGCCAGCGTATCGCCATTGCACGCGCCATCCTGAAAGACGCGCCCATTCTCATCCTCGACGAAGCAACTTCGGCGCTTGATGCCGAGAGCGAATCGCTTGTCCAGGCCGCGCTGGCGAACCTGATGCAGGACCGCACCGTGGTCGTGATTGCGCATAGGCTCAGCACCGTTCGTCGCGCCAATCGTATCGCGGTGCTCGAAGATGGACGAATCACGGCGATCGCCTCACATGACGAATTGCTCACCACTTCGCCCACCTACCAACGGCTCCATCAGCTCCAATTCATGGACATTCAAGAACCGCAGCCACCGGATCTGTTGGGCCTTGATCCCTCGGCGCAATATCCACTGCTGTTTGAGCAAGCGATGTCCACGAAGGGTGGAGAATAACACGCATGCCGATCTACTCCATGACCGGATTCGCCCGCACCCAGGTGCGCGTGCACGATCAGCTTGTCTATACGCTCAGTCTGAAGAGCGTGAACCATCGCTTTCTCGATATTCAGTTGCGCCTGCCTTCGGGACTCGATGCCCTGGAAATGGAACTGCGCCGCGCGATCAAGGAAAGCCTGGTGCGTGGTCACGTGGAGCTGGCGCTTTCCGTCGACCGCTCGACAACCCAGAAAGCCGGCTACAATCGCGAACTCGTTGCCGGCTATCTCGAAGCATTTCGATCGGCGCGCAATGAATTCTCGATCGCCGGCGAGCCCGACCTCAACGGGATTCTGCGCATGCCTGGCGCGCTGCAAAGCGATAGCCGCGGTAACGGAGACGAAGACCCTTCCGCGCTGTCTGAAAGTGTGCTGCAACAGATCGGACCGCTGCTCGAAGAATTGAAGACCATGCGGGCACGCGAGGGCGAAGCGCTCAAAGCTATCCTGCAGGCTTCGCTTGACCGCCTCGCCGAGGCAACGGAGGGCGTGGCCGCGCTGCGCCCTGAGGTCGAGCAGCGTTACCAGGAAAGATTGACCCAGCGCCTCACTGCCGCCACCGGCAACGAATTCAATCGCCAGCGGCTCCTCGAAGAAGTGGCCGTCCTCGTCGATCGCAGCGACATTGCAGAAGAGCTTGCGCGCATGACCACGCACATCGCACATTTCCGGGAATTGCTGTCCGGCAGCGGTGAGATAGGCAAGAAGCTCGACTTTCTTCTCCAGGAGATGAACCGCGAAGCGAACACGCTACTCTCCAAAACTGGCGGAGTGGGCGGAAAAGGAACGCGCATCACTGAACTCGGGCTGGCCATGAAGGCAGAAATCGAAAAGGCTCGCGAGCAGATTCAAAACGTGGAATAGGAACCGTCAGTAAAGACACGAAGGGAAAAACGGGAAAGTGGCAGGAATTCTTTTCATCATCTCAGCGCCATCGGGTTCCGGCAAAAGCACGCTGGTGAGCGAGCTGCGCAAACAGGTCAGCGGTGTCGATTTCTCGATCTCGTGGACGACGCGGCTACCGCGCGGCTCCGAAGAGAACGGGCGTGAATATTACTTCACATCGCGCGAGGAATTTGAACGGATGCGCGATGCGGGCTTGTTTCTTGAGTACGCCGAGGTCTTTGGCAAAGACCTCTACGGAACTGCCCGCAGCTCGCTCGATGAGGCGCGGCGCGCTGGTCACGACCTGCTGCTCGACATCGATGTCCAAGGCGCAGCGCAGGTGCGCAAAGCCATGCCCGAGGCCGTCAGCATTTTTGTTTTGCCGCCAACGCCCAAAGAGCTGCGCACTCGTTTGCGCAACCGCAGCCGTGCGGAGGGACTCGTTCACGATGAAGAAGTCTACCGACGCCTGGGCGAAGCCAGGAAGGAAATTGAGAATTATCGCGAATACGTCTATATTTTGGTCAACGACTTCCTCGACAGGGCAGTGGCGCAATTGGAGGCCATCGTGCTGGCAGAGCGTTTCTATCGCAATGGCGAGCCGATCGCCTACCGCTCAAGCAGAGTGTTGGAGGTCGCAGCAGGCTGCCGGATTGAAAATTCCCGGGAGCGGCTTAAACCCGTGCTGGAGGCCTTTGGGATCGACGGTGAGTCCGGCCAGCAACAACTTCCATTTGGAGAAGATTCCGATGACGATTGAAACCACATTCGATTCGAACTATCGCAAGGTCCTTGTGGCAGCCCGGCGCGCCCGCCAGCTGCAGAACGGCTCCGCGGCGCTCGTTCCCAGTCACTCCACTAAGGCGTGCCGCATTGCCCAAGACGAAATCGAAGCAGGCAAGATCTCCTATGTGAAGAAGGACGTGCCGGTTACCAAGCCGGTCGTGGAAGACCGCGGCATTCCGATTCTGTCCCACTAAACGGCCCGTTCTTGTTCAGGTAGACTCTGCGCTTACAGTTGGCATCCCAGTTAGTCAAAGGCCGGAAGTCCAGCTATCGCGCCTGATCCCGCGGTAACATTCTGAGGGTACCTTCTACCTGGATTTACGGCCCACTCAAGAACCCAATTTTCATAGCTTCCGGTCAAACCCGGTGCTATGATCCAGAAACGGTTATGTCGATTGGGATGGCCAATCTCGATGGCGCGCTCCAGGTCAAAGTTGGTACTTTATTTGGCCGCGAGCTGATTCTTGTGTCGCAGTCGAAGATGGAAATTCAGACCTGGTTTATGGGTTTCATGATTGGCCAGCGCAAATTCAATAATGAGCTTGTTCGGCAACTCCGCTACGAGGAATGGACACAAGAAGGAGTCCGTACCTGCGGCATTCGGTTTAAATACAACGGGAAGACCCAAGTATTGGTAAAAGCTCTGCTCGATGAGAGCGACTCCCTCCGTACCGTTGTTCGCATCATCAACGTCTATAAGTTTTCACACACCATGCCCCAGGAAGTCGAACTGACTGGCTCGTGAGCGGCCTTGCTGTCGAGCGGTGCATTTCGACGTAGCGAATTGCGAAATATACCGCCTAAGTTCCGCGAGGATGCTTGCACCGAGTTTTGTTTCCCGCATTTTCCGACTTTAGCACGGGGTCAAACGACATCCAAATTAACGCTGCAAGGGAAGCGCCGGATATGGCTCGATCTTCTCCTGCCCGGATGCGCTGTCAAACGTCAATAAGAGGGCCGTACGATCCGGATAGTAATCAAGCAGGGCGCGATTCTGTTCCATTCCCAAATCGTGCGCAAAGACAACTCGCTGATGGTCGATGTCGGCGCCGTTGTACACCCATTCTTTTTCCACACGCCAATCCGAAGATGGGTACTGGACGATCACAAGTTGACCCCGATTCTTGCGAGACAACGTTTCGATTAGTGCAGCACGTCGTTCAGACCACTTGCCCCAGGAATTCATGTCCAGGGTCTCGCTCATCGACGAGACAACGATGGCAGGCGACACAATAGCAAGCAGCACAAGCGCGACGCCCACCTGCAAATTGCCGATCCGCAGCGTCCATGCGCGCTCCGCCCAAACCGCAATCATGAGACCCAGAGCGGCCCAAGCCGGTGCGGCGTAATGCTGTGTATGAAACGTTTCGGCAGTCAGCGCGAGCAGAAAGACTGCGTTGACGATGGCCATCTTCCGATAGAGCGGGTCACGCCGTGCGACCGGAACCACCAGAATTAGCAATAACGCCGGGCCGAGCGTCAAAACCATGCTCGACAGAGATCTGATCAAACTGATCTGTACGGATTGGTACCAGGGACCTAGTTTGTGGTACTGGGATGACTCCCACCCGTTCGTGCCGTGCTGAGCGCCGAGTCGAGGCTGGGAGTAAGTAGGTTGCGGGCGCAGGGGTTGGAACCAGAACACAGGTGTCACGTTGTATTGGCGATCGTACAAGAAATACGGCAGGCGGAATGGGCTTCCGGTAATGACCTGGTTGTAATAGCATGTCCAGGCCATACCGATGGTAAATGCCGAAATGGATATCACTAGTACCCGGGTTCTAGGTTTGCGCCAAAGCTCCTTTGCAAGAACAATAAGCACAACCAAAGTGAAGATCCCCCCTTCATAGGGCCGAGTCCAAAAAAGGAGCATGATGCCGACAGCGAAGAGGAATCCACCGAGCGCACTTTGCTTTGAGCGATAGATCCCGATGCCAAGCAGAACGAGCGCGCCCCCGCTCGCAGCTACCGAGCCACCCCAGTATGAGTTCGTCCAATACATTGTCCGTGAAAGGGTGAGACCGAACATCGCAGACACTAGTAGTGCCGATCGGGCAGGTACCCAGGCAAACAGCATCAGGCAAAATGTGAACAGCATGAATGCGTTCCCAATCAGGACCCCATAGAACGCCGATCCGAAAAGAACCTGCCCCAACGCCAAAAACAGAGCTTGTCCAGGCGGGTATTTTGAGGCATACACGGGTCGAACCAGGATGTGAGGCGACTCGAAGAACTTGCCGAGCGTCAGCGGAGGGTTCGCCAGACGTCCGTGGGCGAATGTGTCGGCCCCGAGGAGGTAGCTGAACTCGTCATGCTCCACAGGCTGCGGAATTCCCGTATACCGCAAACAGACGAGCCGGTAAACAGTCCAAAGGAGGACAAGAAGGAGTGCAGCAGACAGAGGACTTTTCAGCCACTTGATCGTCAAAATTTCCCTCGCACGTACCAATCCATCAACCATGGCGCAAAGAAATCGAGCGACGTGAAAATCAGACCGATTTTGGGGACGAAGACGGTTCGCTTTCTGCGCTCTAGGCCGCGAATGATCGCGCTGGCAACCTGGTCGGAGCTCACAATGCGACGGATATCCTCCACGCGTCCAGGGGCGGTTCCGGCAAGCACATGGTCGCGGAACTTCGTATCGACGATCCCGGGGCAAACTTTCATCACTCGAATTCCAGTGCCCATCAACTCGCGATGCAGGGAGTCGTCAATGCAATGAAGCGCCCACTTGGTGGCACAATACATCACCGCCCAAGGCAACGACACCTTGCCACCCACGGAGCCGATGTTCACGATCGTGCCTGATTGCTGCGACCTCATTTGGGGTATAACCAGTTGCGTCAACGCCAACGCTGAAAACACGTTAATGTCGAACATACGCTTCGATATCTCCGTGTCCACCTCTGTCGGGAATCCGTACTGGCCTACACCCGCATTGTTGATGAGCACATCGATGCGCCCGAAACGATTTACCGCTCGTTCAACTATCTCCCGCCTGGTTATCTGTGAAGTAATATCTCCGGCAACCATGAGTTGGGAATCGGATTCATCGTTTTTGAATTCATCACTAGGCAGCGCTGTCAACGCAAGCCTGGCTCCGCATCGACCCATCAATTTCGCGCAACTCGCGCCGATTCCGTCGGAGGCGCCAGTAATTAAGACAACCTTCCCAAGCCACGAACCCGCCGGATGCAAGTCAGTTTGCGCACCAACTCCAATGTTTGGCATTTAAGCAGACCAGTTTACACCAGCTTTCAATTCTCACGTTTATAGTGAAGGATAAAGGGACATTGCTTCGAATCTTGCAAGGCTTTCGATAATGCCTGTTGAGTTATATAGCGTGAGAAGTGACCTTCGTGTTCTCTTCTGCCAGCCTCTGGGCGATGAGCCCGTCTCGACGGCGACTTCGTAAGGCAAATCAGACTACAATTTCATCTATGCGAGTGACGGTTGGCGTCTCGGGTGGCATCGCCGCCTACAAAGCGGCGGAACTGGTGCGGGCCTTGCAGCGGCAGGCTCTTGAAGTGCATGTTGTAATGACCGAATCGGCTACCCGTTTTATTCAACCGCTTACCTTCGCCGCTCTCACCGGCCACAAGGTCATCACTAGCCTCTGGGATGATGCCAATACGACTGAGGGCGCCTACGATTCGTCCATCGAACATATTGGAGAGGCGCAATGGGCTGAAGCGCTTGTTGTTGCTCCGGCAACGGCCAATATCCTTGCCAAATTCGCACATGGCATCGCAGACGATTTCCTGACCACGATGTACCTGGCAACACAGGCGCCTGTTCTCGTGGCGCCGGCGATGAATGTGAATATGTGGGAGCACCCGGCGACGCGGGCGAACATCGAGATCCTGAGCCAACGCGGAGTGAAGGTTATCGAGCCTGGCACCGGGGATCTCGCTTGCGGCATGGTGGGCACTGGCCGCATGGCGGAGCCGGATGCGATCGCCGACGTGGTTCTCAACTCTCTCGGACGCCGACACGATATGGCTGGGGAGATCGTTCTGGTCACTGCCGGGGGCACACGTGAGGCTCTCGATCCTGTGCGCTTTCTTGGCAACCGGTCCAGTGGAAAAATGGGGTACGCGCTGGCCGATGCGGCGCAGAGCCGTGGCGCCAAGGTGATTTTGATCAGCGGACCAACGTCGTTGCATCCGCCGTCGCATTGCGAGTTGATCAAGGTCACCACTGCCGATGAGATGCGCACTGCTGTGCTCGAACGAATGAAGGAAGTCACGCTCATCATCAAGGCGGCCGCTGTTGCCGACTATCGGCCGGTCAACGTTTCGGACCACAAGCTCAAGCGGACTGGCCCATTGACCCTGGAACTGGCGCCGACTGAAGACATACTGGCGGAAGTGGTGCGCCGACGCCAGCCCGGCCAGGTGATTGTGGGCTTCGCCGCAGAGACTGAAAATCGGATGGAAAATGGCCGCGCCAAGCTGCTGCGCAAGGGAGCGGATGCCATCGTGGTCAACGATGTTTCGGGTGACGCCGTCGGCATCGATGCCGACTTGAATGCGGCTACATTTCTCACCAACTCCACTGCCATTGAATTGCACGAGATGCCCAAGCGCAAGCTTGCTGATCGGATCCTCGACGAGATCCTTGCCCTCCGCAGGCCGCGTCCGCTGGTTGTGGAGACCGATGATGCAGCCGACCGGCCGACGCCGCAGGATCGGGTGCTAAGCCAATCTGACGCTCCGAGCGGCTCGCGCCGCCAGCTTATCGTGGAGTAACCCGCTTGCCCCGTTCGCTCGATACCGCCACACAACAGGCTTTGGCAGCGCGCCTGCGCTTCTATCGCGATCTCGGGCTGACCGAGTTCTACCGCCGCCCCTTCGACCCTGCACAGTTTGCCAATCTCCCCGATTCGCAGCCGGAAGAGCTGGTTCCCCCCCAAGCGAACAACGCAGCGAACGATGCCCCGACCGATACCGGGCTCGATTCCAGGCTCGATTCCGGGCTCGCTGCGGAGCCAGAGCAGGGAACCACAGCCCAGGGAACTGCGGCCTCACAAACCCTTCAGGAGACGAACGCCATTCCGCCCACCCTTCAGCGTCGCCCGACGATTTCCGCGCCTCCGCTAGTCTCAAATATCGTTGCGCCTGCCGAGCGCGAAACCGCCCTTCGCCTCATCCGCGAAGACATGGGCGATTGCACACGGTGCGCGCTCCACAAAGGACGACACAAGATCGTCTTCGCCGATGGAAGCGCCAACGCGCGCCTGATGTTTGTCGGCGAAGGGCCTGGCGCGGATGAGGATGCGCAGGGACTTCCCTTTGTGGGGCGCGCGGGACAACTGCTCAACAACATGATCGCGGCCATGGGATTGAAGCGCGAAGAGGTCTATATCGCCAACGTGGTCAAGTGCCGTCCGCCGGGCAATCGCACGCCCGAACCGGAGGAGGCGAATACCTGCTCGCCGTTTCTTTTTCAGCAGATCGATGTGGTGCGGCCGGAGGTTCTGGTGGCGCTGGGCGCGACTGCGGCGACATATCTCCTTGGCCTGCGGCAGCCGCTTGCTGGGCTGCGCGGACGGGTGCATTCGCTGCGCGGCTCGCGGCTGATTGTGACCTATCACCCGGCGTATCTGTTGCGCGATCCGCGGCAGAAGAAGGAAGCCTGGGCGGATTTGCAAATCGCCATGAAAGAGCTGGGATTGAAGGCGCCGTCCAGGCAATAGGGAACTGGGAATAGGCGGGCACATTGCGGGGCGAGAGGTCACGTTACTTCAAATTGTTCCACGTGGAACAAGGACTAGCCGTCCAGGCAGACGCTTCGCGTGGCTGCGCTGGGTCTTCAAATTGTTCCACGTGGAACAATTGTATTGGCCATCACCAGTGTTGACGCGGGTTTGCGAAGTATATCGATGGTTGTGCGCGAGGACTGGGCGTACATCCAGAGTGCAGACCGACGAGCGTCTCTTACTTCGCAGCGGGAGGGAGGAGTCTGTGTAATCTTCTGCAAATTTGCTTTGGGATAAACGCAAACTTTCAGGTAGTGGGCGCCCTTCGCCTCTGAACTATCGCCGCGTGGTGTTGGCAAAGTAGTACCTCCCGGGGGGGGCGTGGGGTGCCCTGCTCGGACCGGCCGGATGCCTGACTTCGCGCATCTTCTCCACTTCGATTGTGCGCCGATGGTGGGAATTGTTCTCCAAGGGCGAGGAGGATCCGGGGCCGCGAAAGCGGAACGCTTTTTGTTTTGCCGTGGGCGAGTACACGGCATCGCTCGCGGAGGAATACGGTTGGTCCGATTTAGCGGGTAGTGGAAACGCAGACACCCTCAACGTCGCTCGATTCTGGATTCACGAAGTAGCGGCGCTGGAAATCGACCAGAGGCCCGCTCACGGCTGCGAACGCGGCGCCTGAGTTGATGCCGAACACCGAGACCGCAACCGCAATCGCCAGTTCGAAGTTATTGGAAGCAGCTGTGAACGCGAGCGTCGTGGTCTTTGAATAATCGGCCCCAAGCTTTCGCCCCATGTAGAAGGACACAAGGAACATGACGACGAAGTAGATCAGCAGCGGAACCGCAATCCTTAGTACGTCCAGAGGCAGACGCACGATGTAGCTACCCTTCAGCGAGAACATCACTACGATGGTGAACAGCAGAGCCACCAACGTCAGCGGACTGACGCGCGGAACAAAGTTCCGGTCGTACCACGCGCGTCCCTTGGCACGAACCAGCACGGTACGGGTCAGAAATCCGGCGATGAAGGGAATACCGAGATAGACAAACACGCTTTTGGCGATTTCGTAAATCGAGATGTTCACCACTGCGCCACGCAATCCAAACCAGCCGGGCAAAACCGTGATGAACACCCACGCATAGACGGAATAGAAGAAGACCTGAAACAGCGAATTGAACGCCACCAGTCCCGCGGCGTACTGCGTGTCACCCTTTGCCAACTCGTTCCACACAATCACCATGGCGATGCAGCGTGCCAGCCCGATCATGATGAGACCGGCCATGTACTCGGGATAGGCGCGCAGGAATACGATGGCAAGCGCAAACATCAGAACCGGGCCGATCAGCCAGTTCTGCAACAACGAAAGCCCCAGCACGCGTTTGTTGCGGAAGACCTCGTGGAGTTCCTCGAAGCGAACACGCGTGAACGGCGGATACATCATGAGAATGAGGCCCGCCGCGATTGGAATCGAAGTTGTGCCGACGCTGAATCGGTTCAGAAACGGCACCACTCCGGGTTCCAACCAGCCCAGCGCGACGCCGACCGCCATGGCCCCGAAGATCCACCCAGTCAGGTAGCGGTCAAGAAACGATAGACGACTTTTCTTCAACTCAGGGCCTCCTCAAGCTCTGCTACGATCTGCCGATGTTATCGACTTCGCGCTTGATGGCGAGTTGGTCGAGAGTCCCGAGCGGCAGGGACAGAAAGAGACCTATCCTGCGGTCGAGCACCACGAAGGCATCGCGAAACGCCCGTGCGATCTCCTCCGGCGTTCCCTTCACGGCTGCTGGGTCGGAAATGCCCCAATGCGCTGTTGTAGGCTGTCCCGGCCAATAGGGACACTCTTCCTTGGCGGCGTTGTCGCACACGGTAAAGACGAAATCCAGCTTCGGTGCTCCTGGCGCGGCAAACTCATCCCACGACTTGCTGCGGAGCCCGCTTGTAGGCAGCCCTGCGGATTTGATTTGCCCGAGTGCTTCTGGCCTCGGCTGGCCCGAAGGATGACTTCCTGCGCTGTACGCAGCAAATTGCCCTTTGCCGCAGTGGTTCAGAATCGCCTCGGCCATAATTGACCGCGCTGAGTTGCCGGTGCAAAGAAACAGGACATTGTAGTGGGCTGGCATCGGCTTACTCCTTTGCACCGATCGCGATCGGCGTGCAGCGACCCGGCTCGCAGCAAGCGGCTTTTGGTTTGGAAGCCCGGATGAAGGCGCTCATGAACTTCTCGTTCACCTGTGGAGCGATGGCGTCGACATCTACTCCGGCTTCGGTGAGAAATTGGCGCGCATCTTCGACGTTGTAGACGCGGGTGGGCTCGATGGAAGCATCGCGAAAACCCGCTTTCGCCAACTTCGCAAGATAGTCGTTTTCTTCCAGTGCTCCGGCAATGCATCCGACCCACAGGAGCATGCTTTTCCGCACTTCATCCGGCACTGTGCCGCGGACGACAACGTCGGAAACCGCGAAGCGTCCGCCAGGCTTGAGAACGCGAAGCGCCTCCCTCAGCACTCGATCCTTATCCGCTGAGAGATTGATCACGCAATTTGAAATGATGACATCCACGGAGTTGTCGGGTAGGGGGATGTTTTCGATCTCGCCTTTCAGGAATTCGACATTTGCAACCCCCGCTTGGCGCTGATTTTCACGGGCCAGCGACAACATCTCGTCGGTCATGTCCAGACCATAGGCGTGGCCCGTTGGGCCGACGCGCTGTCCAGAGAGCAGCACGTCGATTCCGCCTCCAGAGCCAAGGTCAAGCACGGTTTCTCCGGGGCGAAGTTCAATCAGCGCCGTCGGGTTTCCGCATCCCAGCGACGCGAGCACGGCCTTTTCCGGAATCAGTCCCTTTTCATCCGCACTGTAGAGATTGGTCGTGATCGGATCGCAACAGCGCAGGCCGGGATCGCAACATGCCTGCAAACTGCTCGACTGCGTCACAGCGCGGGCAGCGCTTCCGTACTTTTCCTTTACCTGCTCTTGAACGCTGGTCGTGGAATCCATTCTCGCGCCGCCTTGTATACGCTAAGGCGAATGTATTCTCCGCTAGACATATCTGTCAAGGCGTATATTATGGAATTCGTGGATCGTTCGAAGAAAACCTACGACCTTGCGCTGCTGTTTGCGGCCCTCTCTGATCGCACACTCCTGCGTCTGCTCAATCTCATGGATGGGCGGGAGGTTTGTGTCTGCTATTTCGTCGAGATACTGGAGCAGAGCCAGCCCAAGATTTCGCGGCATCTTGCCTATCTGCGGAGAGCGGGCGTGGTGGCCGCGCGCCGCGAGGGCAAATGGATGCACTATCGAATCGAGGCGCCTTCCCACGCGGGCGCGGCGAAGATCCTGCGCGAAACGCTCGCGGTGATCAGAGAAGAGAAGGCGATGCAGACGGACCTGGCGCGGCTTGGAAAGGCCTGCTGTGCTCCGCAAAGAGTCTCTGCGCTCGAAGGGGCACCCCTTCCGGTTCAGATTGATGCGGTTGGCTGCTCCGCATGCTGAACGGAGGAGAACAGGCCAATGAACTCATGGAGGAGTTTCGAAGTTCGTTCTTCGAGTTTTTCATGTGGGGATACCAATGCGGCCTTTGCGGCCCGGCTGTTTTTTAGAGTCCCCGATGGGGGATCGGTAAACCCCTCGCCTTCAGGCGACGGATCGGGACCAATCAGGAGGTTGATAGATTGCAATTCTGTCAGCCCCCGGTGAAGTTTGGCAGGAATCATCTGGCTTGAAGCAGTTGGGAGAGGAAGAATGCTTTGCTCCAGAACCAGACGAAACCAAATGAGATTCACAACTGAAATCGGCCGGATGGCCGATCAATCCGGCTTCCAGCCGTAATCCGAAGCCACCGCCTGTTAGGCGGTGGAGCATTCACTTATCTGGTGGACCTGGTCGGGATCGAACCGACGACCTCTTCCATGCCATGGAAGCGCGCTCCCAAACTGCGCCACAGGCCCATATGTTGCTGAGATGCAACTTTTCTATTCTCTCTGCTCGGATGGGATTCGTCAATGCGGCGAGACCGCGCAGGCGAGCATGGATGCCAGTCCTGTGACGATCACCGCCAGGCCCTCGGCGAAGCGCGCTTCATGGTTGGAAAACATCTCTGCGCCCGCTGCCGCAGCGAGAGGATACAGATTCTTGTTCACGCGCCGCTCTCGCGCCGCCAGATCGTATTGCGGGTTTGGTTCGCCCTGCGCAAGTTGTGTCGCCTGCTCTTCAATCACAAATCCAATCGTATAGCTGTACAGTGCGCCCAGCCCCACCACGGCTTGCCGCAACGTGAATCCCTCACCCGTGAGCCTGCGCAGGTTCGCCTCCATCGGTGCGAAGAGTTCCGCATCCGTGAGATAGGTGCCGCTGAACATCTTGGCGCCGTCGCGGTAGCGAAGCAGAGTCTTCCGCAGTCCCATGGAACAAGCGGTTGCCCACTCCCGCCAAGTGGGGATTTCTTCCAGAGCCGCACTTTCCTGCATTGACTCGCGCAGAACCTGGGTGGCCATCTCGTCCAGCAAATCCTGCTTATCCTTAAAGTGCCAGTAGATGGCGGGAGCCTTCACGTCCAGCCGGGCAGCCAGGCGGCGCAGGGTCAATCCTTCGAGGCCCGCGTCGTTCAACACGGCAAATGCCTTTAGGAGGATGAGGTGTCGGTCAAGAGCCATCGAAAAATAGTAGCATTCTCGATTTAACGGTGTTAAGGTGTACTTAACTTAGTTAAGGAAGGATTCCCCTATGAAAGCTGCTGTTGTCGAAGTCCTCGGTCAAGCCCCAAAGTATCAGGAATTTGCGGAGCCCGTTGCCGCCGAGAACGAAGTACTGATAAAGGTGCGTGCTGCCGGATTGCACCCGATTGTTAAAGCGATCGCAAGCGGCGCCCATTACTCTTCCACCGGTCAGGTCCCTATGGTCGCGGGCATCGATGGCGTCGGAACACGCCCGGACGGAGCCCGCATCTACTTTGGTTCCGCACGAAAGCCATGGGGCACGATGGCGGAACGCTGCGCGGCGCCGTCTTCGATGTGCCTGCCGCTCCCCGACGGAATCAGCGATGTGGAAGCGGCTGCCATTGCCAATCCAGGCATGTCCGCGTGGCTCTCTTTGAAACAGAGAGCAGAGGTGAAGGCTGGCGAGACCGTGCTCATTCTTGGCGCGACTGGGGTCGCGGGTCAACTTGCGATCCAGGTGTCGCGATACTTGGGTGCGAAGCGAGTGATTGCTGTGGGGCGCAATGTGGATGCGATCGCAAAGGAAAATGTAGATGCGATTGTGGCGCTTGGACAATCGGAAGATGCTGTGCGCGAGGCCTTCATCGCGGAAGCGACAAGCGGTATCGATGTGGTCATCGACTACCTTTGGGGGCGTCCCACCGAACTGCTGCTCGAAGCTCTCGCAAAGACGTTTAAGCCCAGCTCTACCAAATCAACAAGGCTGGTAGAGGTTGGCGAAAGCGCCGGCAAGACAATCACGCTTCCGGGTTTCGTGCTGCGCAGCGTGGACCTGAAACTTCTTGGAAGCGGCTTCGGGTCGGTGGCGCTCGATTCGATCCTTACTGCGATTCCTTCGCTATTCGAAATGGCTGCCGCCCGTAAATTAACTGTCGATGTGGAGCCGGTACCCCTGGCCGAAGTGGAGACCGCATGGACCCGTGTCGAGAAGGGCCGACGGATCGTCTTCGTAGCCTGAATGTCTCGCCTCGACGCAATGGGTACTTTCGGAATGTATCCATCCCGAAGAAATCCCTTCACATAGGCCCGTGACCGGGAACACTTCGGGGGTGTTCCGGTGTCTAAGAGAATAGAGCGCGCGGGACTTCCGGTTGTTGTTGCCGTTGTTCCGTCTCCCGCGCATTGCAGGTTTGCGAAGTTTTCTCCGGCAGTGCGGCTGTGCTGAAACAGGACAGCCGCGGACGATGAAAGCCGGTCATCAAGCCGGGCACAGAGTGGAAAGATGCCAACTGTGCGCCTTTTGCAGTATTGTGGGAGGACTGATTGCAGGCGGACCTCACCATGGGCAATCTTGCCAGCGCGTTGACGCTCCAGTCCGAAGAGGCGGCTCTTGTGGCAGAGTTGCGTGCCGGATCGGAAGAGGCTTTTGCCTGGCTTATTGCCCGGTACCATCAGCCGATTTACTCCCTACTGGCTCGCACCGTGCACGACCGGGCCGATGCCGCCGATTTGACGCAGGAGGTTTTCGTCAAAGTCTTTCGCGGCGTATCGGGCTTTCATGGGGAATCTTCGCTGCGCACTTGGATTTATCGAATCGCACTGCGCGAGGCATCGAATCAGCGGCGCTGGTGGCTGCGGCACAAACAGCAGGAAGTTCCAATCGAGACCGAAATCGCGGAGAACGATTCAGGAATCCCCGTGAAGTTGAAAGATACGCTGGTCGACTCGGGCGAATCGCCATTTGAGATGGCAGTGCATGAAGAAAACCGGGCACGCGTCGAAGCGGCACTTCGCCAAGTGCCCGAGCCGTTCCGGACCACCCTCATTCTGCGCGACATTGAAGGCTTTGTTTACGAGGAAGTCGCAGAGATCCAGGGAGTGAACCTGGGAACAGTAAAGTCACGCCTGGTGCGTGGCCGAGCCTGTCTTAAGACGCTGCTGACTGTAACGCCGAATTCGAAGGATTTGCCAACCCGCGAAGGGCTGGAACTGCCTTTGGGAGAGGAGGCGCGATGAGTAGTTGCACCGCCATGCAGGCGAAGTTTTCCGAGTATCTCGACGGACGGATGACCGGGCGGGAGATGCAGCGCATTGCCGCCCACCTGGACCGCTGCCCCGGATGCGCGGGGGAATGGAGAAGTCTTCGCCAAAATCAGGCCGCACTTGCATCGCTCGGCTCGGTCCCGGAGCCGGAAGATCTGGTGCTCCGCATTCGTGTCGCGGTCAGCCGAGAGCGGGCGCGCAGGAACAAGAGTTCTTTCGCGGGGCTTTCGCTCGCATGGAGAAACACAGTAGGACCCTTCCTGTTGCAGGCGGCCGCAGGTTTTGCCAGCGCTGTGCTCCTGCTGGGCACCGTCACAGTGCTGGTCGGGATGTTTACCCAGCAGGAGAGCGCGCAGGCGACCAAGGACGTTCCTTTGGGCGATGCGACTGCGCCTCGATTGCTCTATTCGCTGGGCGGTTCAGGCAGCGGGGACGAGATCGGTGCCAACGCCGGTCAAGTGGTCGTCGAAGCGTATATCAACAGTGAGGGGACGGTGTACGACTACCGCATCGTCTCCGGTCCAGATGACGCTGCTACCCGGGCGGAAGTTGAGAACATGCTGGTGTTGAGCCGCTTCGAGCCGGCCCGTTTCTTTGGTCAGCCTGTGCGGGGCCTGGCTGTGCTCTCGTTCTCCGGTGTGTCTGTCCGCGGGTAATCCCTTTTCTTCCTCCGATTCGCAATCTACCCTGCCGAAGTTCCAACCTAACTGGAGAGCGGGCCTCGCGGGACCTGGCTCGCCAGCGCCTCTGCGGATTCTCACCACAGGCATGAGTTACATTTCGTTCAAATCCAAAATTGTTTCGGTCCGCTAAGGGGTTCTTCCTTGAGGCCGATAAGAACTCTGAGAGTCTGAGACTCTCCCTAG
>OBLW0100001480.1_pt1 | contig 19883 bp, 29 predicted proteins | sample 1520161 | NCBI WGS metagenome assembly OBLW01 (sample SAMEA3539309, study PRJEB22396) | soil metagenome | biome: tundra; feature: field; material: soil | place: USA | collected 2010-05 | depth 0.15 m | reverse complement strand
TCTCCAAAGCTTGCATGCCTCAGCTCCTCTCAGCCACTAAGAAACCGGAAGAACCTCTAATAGTCCTGCCGCGTCGGACGGAAAAGAATCTCGTTGATGTCGACATCGGCCGGTTGCTCCATCGCGAAGGCGACGGCCCGCGCGAACGAGTCGGCCGGGATGGCGACCTGCTGATAAAACTTCCGGATCCTCTCCGCTGCGGCCGGTTCGGTCACGGTATTCGGCAATTCCGTCGTCACGGCACCCGGCGAAATCACCGTAGTTCGAATGTTGTAGGGCTTCACCTCCTGCCGCAGCCCCTCGGATAAGGCCCGCACGGCAAACTTGGTCGCCGCATAGACAGACGAACCCGGGCCGACCCTGTGGCCGGCCACGGAAGAGACATTGATGATGTGCCCGGCCTTTTGGCGCATCATGTGGGGAAGCACTGCGGCAATACCGTAGAGCACACCCTTAATATTCACGTCGATCATCTGATCCCACTCGTCGATTTTTAGATGTTCCAGCAGAGATTGTGGCATCAGGCCTGCATTGTTGATGATGACGTCGACTCGGCCGAAACTTTGCACGGCGGTGTCAACCAACTGTTTCACTTGATCGCGATTGGTGACGTCGACGGTAACAGCGAGGGCTTTGCCGCCACTTGAGGCCAACTCATCGGACAATTTCTAGAGCCGCTCGAAACGGCGTGCGCCAAGCGCGACTGTGGCGCCTTGCGCGGAAAGAAGGCGGGCGGTCGCTTCGCCAAGCCCGCTGCTCGCACCTGTGATAACGACGACCTTTCCTTGAATGATTTCGCTCATGATGATGGGCGGACGGTACTCCAATTTCGGGCGGGCGTCGCCCGGAATGTTGCTCCGCCTGTTGTCCTGTTGCTCTTAACTGCGAATTGCCGAGGGCGATCGAAGCCCAGTCGCCGCTAGGGAGACGCCAAATCAGCGAGGGTCGTGGTCCCGGTCTTAAACGGCAAAGGCGCCTCAGCGTTCTCGGCGGTAATCGCTTGGAGATAATCCTTTTTCTCGACGGAAAAGCTGTGCGAAATGGCTGGGATTGGAATATCCCATCTCCGTTGCAACGGCGAGGACGTTCAGATCTGTTTCGCAGAGCAACCTTTGCGCCGCATTCATTCGCAGGTTCAAATGATAGCGAGCCGGTGACACGCCGGTTGCGCTCTTGAACGGCCAATGAAAGTAAAATTTGCTCAAACCGATGCGGGAAGCCAACCGATCGAGGTCGAATGTTTCCGAGACGTGGTCGCCCATCCAGTCGGTGAGTTGTTTGAGCTTGTACCCTGGCAGTGATGATACACCGGTTCTGACTTTATCGAGGGTATCCGCATAGTTTCTAACGAGGTGGACGACGATAGCCTGTGCGATGCTCTGTACGAAAAGCTGACTAGCGTCTCGTCGCATCAGCTCTTTGCGCAGACTTCCCATATATGCGTTTAACACAGGATCGTTAAATGCGGACAAATCCCGTAGGCGCGCACGAGGGGCATCGGCCCCAAATGCTTCCTCCATTGCCCGGTCGAGCAACGGCAGTTCGATAAAGACGAGCATTATTTGGAACGACTCCGGTCCGTTGGCTTTCCAGCGGCAATCATAAGGGGCTCCGCCTGAAGTAAGGAAGAATGACCCTTTATTGATGCGGTGGGTGATCCATGGTTTTTCTTTTTCGCGCTCCTGAAAATCAGCCTCGCCCGAGAAGGTCCATGACAGAGACGGTTCGCTGGCGGACGGCAGTGGAACCATCTCGGCGTTACGTGGTGGCGCGAGGATCCATGCCTTAATATCATGCCATGCTTTGCCGCGTCCTTCCCGTAAGCGTTTCGCGCCAATGCAGCGTTCAAAGGCTTCTGCCGACGTTTTCTCAGGGACTCGCATCGACACAAATGAAATGCTTCATTCTCGGAATCGCGAGGCAGGGATGGAGTCTCGATTCTCTGTGGCCTCCGTTACGCAAGGCATCCCTATTGTTGGTTAGGCGTTCGAAAGGGATAGCTAGGACAATTGGTCGATACCAATTGAGGTTGGGTGCTCTTGCGAGCCGCCTGTTGCCAGTGTTGTTGCCAGCTCCAGAAATCAAAAGCCCTATCACATTGATGGATAGGGTATAAATCCATGGCGTCCTCACGGGGATTCGAACCCCGGTCTCGAATCTCGGTGATGGCTAATAACGACTTACATTGACCATCAGCTATATACGTATGTCTGCGACATTAGCGGATGTCCGCGCTATTCTCACTTTCATTCTCACCTTCGCTTACGAACCTAACCCGGGATTTGCGTTAAGCCTTCGTAGATGGAGGTGGAAATAAGGGGATTTGTTATTTCCATTTTTATACTTTAATGGAAAGAATGATTCTGCTTATCTCCACGGATGACACTGAACCGGAAAGCCATTCCCAGTGGCCGTTGGGTCAAAACGCTAGAGGGCTACAAGGCATTTCGACCCAATTCTCTTCCCCCCAGGATCGATTGGACTGAGCAACTCGTCCGCAGCCTATCTAAGGCAGATCAACTCTTGGGCCGTCTTGCCGGGGAGGGACAGCGGTTACCCAATCCCCACGTTCTCATCCGGCCATTTATAAGGCGCGAAGCCGTCTTCTCCAGCCGAATAGAGGGAACGCAGTCCACTCTGGGCGAGATACTAGCGGCAGAGGTCGGGGCTACTCCAAACCGCAGTCCTGAGGATTTACGCGAAGTAGCCAACTACGTCGTCGCATTGGAATATGGCATCGAACGACTGAAGACTTTGCCCCTGTCGCTGCGGTTAGTCCGAGAGCTACATGAGAAGCTAATGGCTGGGGTTCGGGGCGATCATGCAACGCCAGGAGAGTTTCGCCGGACCCAGAACTGGATTGGCCGCCCGGGCTGCACACTGTCGGAGGCCTCGTATGTCCCTCCTCCGCCCGACACACTCTTAGAGCATCTTGGGAGATGGGAGGAGTTCTTGCATGACGATTCGATTCCCCCAGTCGTTCAAGCGGCATTGATCCACTATCAATTTGAGGCCATCCATCCATTTATCGACGGCAACGGCCGAGTTGGCAGACTGCTTATCACGCTGTTCCTTTGCGCGCGTCGTGTGCTTCCGGAACCGCTCCTATATTTGTCGGCGTTCTTTGAGGCTACCCGAACGGACTATTATGAAGGTCTGCGCGCCGTCACCGAAAAGGGAGATTGGAGTAACTGGATCAGCTACTTCCTTAACGGAGTTGCGCGCCAATCCGAGGACGCACTTAGTCGCACTTTGCGGATAAACAAACAGATGACTGACTGGCGGCGCGCCTTTGCAGGAAGTGGCTCGAGAACGCCGCAGCGCGTCATTGATCTCATCGCGGCAAACCCGTTTCTTAGTCCCCGGGATACGCAGAACAAGCTGGATATATCGTATAACAACGTCATGAGGGCAATTGATTCGCTCGAGGAAGGTGGCGTTTTAGTCAACGTGGGTGATCGCCGCCGCGATCGGGTCTTTTGCGCCCGAGCAATCTTGGATATACTTGAAGAACCTGCGCGCCTTACTCCGGAGGTGCATCGCTAACGCAGGGAGCCTACAGGGATTTGAATCCCGATTCTCAGGAATAATCTGTAACATCTGGGTCGCCCAGCGGTTACATCCCTGGAAGGCACATTTGCAAAGCCCGTCACGGAAATGAGTCAGCCACCGCTTCAGCACACCACGGTGGGAACACGCGTGGTATTGGGATTGGCATTGGGCAAATTGCTCCTGCATCTATTCACCGCGGGTCGGTATGGGATTTTTCGGGACGAAATGTACGGACTCGCCTGCGCGCAGCATCTTGATTGGGGCTATATCAGCCACCCGCCGGTCGGGATCGTGATCACATGGATCGCAAGCCACTTTTTCGGCCAGTCGCTCATGGGATTGCGACTTCTACCGGCGCTCGCTGGCGCGGCCCTTGTAGTGCTGACCGGTAAAGTGGTGCGCGAACTTGGCGGACGCGACTTCGCGCAAGTATTGGCGGCCCTGGCGGTCTGCATAGCGCCCATCTACCTTATTTTTGATCACTGGCTAATGATGAACGCGTTTGAGCCTTTGATCTGGCTAGGCTGCTTCTACCTCTTGCTTCGTTTGATCAACACGAACGACGGACGGTATTGGCTTGGATTTGGTGCGCTCGCGGGACTCGGACTCGAGACCAAGTATTCCATCGCCTTTCTTATAGTCGGCGTGCTGATCGGGCTGGTGCTCACTCCACAACGAATACGACTCGCAGATGGACGTTTATGGATTGGGTTGCTGATTTGCGGCGCTATAGCACTGCCGAATTTCCTTTGGCAGCTGCAGCGCGGATTCCCGTTTCTGGAACACTTGCACCATGTCGCCGCAAGCAATCGCGATGTAATTCGCAAACCTGTCGACTTCTTGCTCGACCAGATGCTTATCATGGAGCCACTCACGGCACTACTTTGGATTGGCGGGGTTGTATGGCTGCTCTTCGGGCATCAGCGAGACCGATACGGCGTTTTCGGCTGGACATTTGTTGTCGTGCTGGGCGCTTTCATCGTTCTGAAGGGGAAAAACTATTACGTCTCGCCGATCTATCCGATCGTTCTTGCCGCGGGTTCCGTAGCCTTCGAAGAAATGACGGAACGGCTTGGCCAAAAATGGGTGCGCACAGCTTATGTCGCGCTCTTGGCGGTCTCAGGTATGGTGTTGTTGCCGCTTTCGGTGCCTATTCTCTCACCAGATACACTTGTTCGGTACGAAAAACTGATCCGTCTCGGACCGCCGGTCGTGTTCGAGCATCACAACAGTGGACCGTTGCCCCAATATTTTGCCGATGAGTTCGGGTGGGAAGAAATGGTGAAGGAAGTGGCTCGTGTGTATCATTCTCTTCCATCGGCTGACCAGAAGCATGCTGCGATCTTTTCAAATAACTGGAGTGATGCTGCAGCGGTTGACTTCTACGGGCCCAAATGGGGACTCCCCCATGCGATTAGCAATAGAGACAGCTACTGGGACTGGGGCCCACGGGATTACACCGGTGAAATCGTGATCGTCTTACAGAGCGACGGGTCCGGCGATCGAGAGCACTTTGCAACGGTCGAAAAGGCCGGGCATGTGGAGCATCCCTATTCCCGTCGTGACGAGTGGTACGATATCTACCTCTGTCGAGGTTTGAAATTTGACCTCCGTGAAGCGTGGCCGAAAATGCAGGTATTCGATTGAGTGCCAGCCGAATGCAATGTGCTGGCGTCCTCACGGGGATGATTCGAACCCCGGTCTCGAATCTCGGTAGTGGCTGACAACGACTTACATTGATGACGAGCGAGATATGCATGTCTGCGTCATTCTCACTTTTTGGCCCCAAGGAGGGTTTATAGCCGACAAGCTGCGCCAAAACGCATTCCTCAGATTGGCATGGTGGCCCAAATCATGCCTTGGTTGGCTCGTTGGGTTCTAGATTATGAGGAACGGGGATACGAGGCGGCGCGTGAGCTGGCCTCCCGATTTTTGGTGCTGGATCTGCATGTCGGTGATGCTTTGCGCTGCGGACTCTTGCAGACTCGTTCTGCGCGGCGCTTGGGTGAGAATGATGCTTGGCTCGCGGCACAAGCATTACGGGGCGGTTGTACAATCGTGACACGGGACCGCCGATTCGACGATGTGCCGGGCCTCGAGGTGCTCCGCTACTGAATTGCTGGAGTCAATCGGATATGAGGTCTAAGATAGCCCCTTTTCCTTGATGTCCAACCCATATTCCTGATTGCAGAAAAGAATCACGGTCCCTTTAGGAAAGAGGGCAATATTGGTCCTTCACTTTCAATCTAGCGGCTTAGCGACAGCCGGCTTTGTCTCGCGAATGAGTTTTTGGAACGAAGGGTCAGTCCGCAGCGGATCTAGATCCGGATAAAAGCGTGCCTCCCCATGAAGGGAAAAAAATCTCCGTGAGGATCGCGCAAATGTTGCTCGAGCCACCTCAAAGGTACATCGCGCTGGCCCAAACGAAGTTTCACGCCGATCCATCTGAGGTGGTCGATTCCATACGACAAGTGCGCATTGGGCCGGAGCTGCTCGAAAAGTTGAACGCCTGCCGCCGCGTCATCATTTCGTCCGAGCGCCGAGTTCATATCACTTTTCAAGAGGATGAGGTGGGCGTCGTCTGAGGCGGTTGCAAGTCGGTCTTCGATTTCCTTTAGAGCGAACTGCCATTTTGCCTTTGCGGCCTCCGTCTGACCCATTAGGCGATAAGCATTCCCTTCCCATGCGGCCTTTGGCTCGAGGAAGAACCAAGACGTGATCCATTCGCCTGGGAACGAACCGGCAATTTCCAACATTTTCTGCGGTTCGCGGAGCATATACCTGTCAACTAACGCGAAGGACACCGGGTTGTCCTTCAGCATTTCCTGCGGCGGGAGTCCATCCAGGATCCGGCGAACTGCATCCACGTCTTCGAAGCCGTAAAGCTCAACGTGGAGTTTTGGATCCACATCCAGGGGATCCCCTTTTAACGCAAGGTCGGCCGCGGCATCCATCCCCTTCCAATCGCCGACGTGCAAGTATTCCCACGCAGCCTGTCCCGGGAAACCTGCCTGCATCAGGAAGGTGGCTGCCTCCTTGTTGCGTCCCTCGCGACGAAGTACGAAGCCCAGTGTCATTTTGATGTCTAGGCTGCCGGGCGATTCCGCCAAGAGCTTCTTCATTTCACTCTCGGCCTCCGGGAATGAGCTGGAGGAATTGACCACGTGAAAAAGCTCGTAAGCGTGTGCCAGGCGCGTGCTGAAGGAATGCGGCGCCAGAGCCATTGCGCGCTCCACCTCAGCGGCCACCCGGCTTTTTCGCAGGGCCGATTCGTCGATTGCATTCGAGATATACGACAAATCATTAAGCGCTTCGGCGGCCCAAATCGCTCCGTTAGTGGGATCCAACGATTTTGCCTTTTCTAGCATATTATCCGCGGAATCGAGCGCTTCCTTGGAGGGGACGAATCCCGGAGGTCCTTTCGTGGCGCTGGCGGCGCGGGCGAGAAGGTCGTCGACCGGCGATGAAAAGGGCCCGGGCGAAACCGTCGATCCGGGGGACTCAGGCTTGACCGAGCGCAGCCAGAGGAGCCCACCGGCAATCATGGCCACTGCCGCAACCAACAACACTGTGATTGCAACGGAGCGGCGGCCCTTCCGCCCTGCCGAAACTCGTTTAACCACCCGTGGCGCTGCGGGTGCTGCCTTCTGCTCTCCGGCAAGGAGACTTGCGATACGCTCCACAAACGCGGACGTTATCGTTCCTTCAGCGATGCGCGTCCACTGGCGTTCGCGGAAGCGGGCCGGCACCCGCGCCGCCGCGTCGGGCGTGCCGTCGACCACGACGGGAACGAGGAACGGATAGTCGTCCGACATGAGATGCGAGCGGTCCACCGCCAGTTTCCACTCCAGTCGGAAGTACCCCTCGGGACGGGACTGCGTGTTTGCGGAAATCACCGGCACAAAGAGGCCGCATGACTGTATCTTCTGGCGAATGTTCTGGTCCCAGGCGTCGCCTCCCCGAAGTTCGCTCTGGTCGAACCACACCTCGATGCCGGCAGCGCGCAGGGACTCGCAGATGCGCTTCGCCGCCTCGGCATCCTGCGAGGCGTAGCTAAGGAAGACCGCCCCTTGGGGGTTCACGGGATAGGGACCGTCAGGCATGAGTGATGGGGAAGATCTGAAGCCGAGGGCATTACCAACGGCTCATTCCGAAGCGCGGGTGCCGTCTTTCATACTTTAGTACAATCACCCGCACGGCGTCGCCCTTTTCGCGGTAGACGAGAACGTACGGAAAATTCTCAAGCCGGATGCGTCTGAAAATATCGCTTTTAAGGTAGAATGAGAATTGCCTCGGAGAAGCTTGGATCGCTGCGATACACGCCCGGAACTCCCCTTCAAACCTTTCTGCCAAATGGGGGCCTCCTTCAACCTCGTAATGATCCAGCGCCCGGTTGAAATCTGTTTGTACGGCCGGGTGAAATTCAACCGTCATGCAGGCCGACGGCGTACACCCGCCCAGAAAGCTTCCTCCGTAATCGGGCGTATTTCTCCGCTTTCAATCTCGGCGTCGCGTCGGATTGCCTCAGCCAGAATCTGATCAGGTTCGGCTGGCATTAGCGGAGCGGGCAAACTACCGAGAATCTTGTCGGCAAGATGTAGCCGGTCCTTTTGAGGGAGCCGTAGGGCAGCCGCTTCAATCTCCTGGAGGGTGCTCATGCCCGCAAAACTAGCCACCGAGTCCAATGATGCAAGGCGCGATGAGTCGTGGCACTAGAAGCACGAAATATCGCCAGGATTTCAACCGTACATTGTTCTATCTCTTGGGGGGCCTACGACCCAAGCTAGGACGAGCTACAAAAATTCGCTGGCTTCTTTGCCGCGTCGCCGTCCCAAACCATTGATCATCAGAACATCGATACCTGGCTGAACTTTTTGTATTTGATACCGTATTGGGGTATTGAAATGGCTGCCCGGGCTGGGATCGAACCGGCGGCCACATGATTAACAGCCACCTGAAGGCTGCCATCAAAAGAGATCCACTTAGGCAGATCCGGACAGGTCAGTCATGAATCTGCCGTTTTCCAAATTTTGCCACATCCGCCGGGGCGAAGATTAGCATTCTGCCCGTGCAACGAAACACCGGAAACGTTGAACTGGGCGCAGGGCGCCACGCAGAGACCAACGATTCCTTGTTTCCGGCATCGAGATCTAATTCCTGGGACTCTGATTCGCAGCGGAACCCGTGCATCAGTGCATGTCTGCGACCCATAGTCCCGTCAGCGGCACACGCGTTCCTCGGCGGCATTCGTTGAGTCCAAATTTCTTTGATCGGTTAAGCGCTATTTATAAGCGGCTTAAGTTGGCGTCCCCACGGGGATTCGAACCCCGGTCTCGAATCTCGTTGATGGTTAACAACGACTTACATTGATGACAAGCGAGATATGCATGTCTGCGTCACTGGCGATCGTCCGCGTCATTCTCACTCTCATTCTCACCTAAACGAGATTCGCAGATACCATTTTGGACTCTCATCGGCATTCCTCAAGAGAGCAGCCTGGTATGTAACTATTCTGACGACTAACGCGGCCAGAGTGCAGTTCCCCAGACAGGTGTTCAGCCCACAAGCACCTCGGGCGTCTTCGATGCGATCTCCAAAAGTCGAAGTGCTGCTCCTGATGGGTGACGGCGATTCTTCTCCCAGCCTCTCACTGTATCAGGCGTCACATTGAGATAAGCCGCGAACACGGGGGTGCTGGCTTTAAGGCGTCGCCGGATCCGTGCAATGCTGGCAGGGGTCATTTTTGCTGTACGGCGAGGCACCTTGGTCGTCTTGAGCGTCAGCTTTCCCTTGGCGTGCGCCAAGGCTTCATGGAGACCGCCAATCAGTTCATTTTCATTGAAGGTGTGTTCTTTGTTCATCGGTATTCGTTTTTTATCTGTTCGGCCAGTTCACGCATCGCCTTCTTTCCTTGTGCGGAAAGATTATCGGCGTTGCCCTTGGTGAAAACATAGAGGAGATAGATTATTTCGCGATTCTTGAGATAAAGGTAGATGACTCGAGCGCCGCCGCTCTTTCCTTTGCCGCGGGCGGCCATGCGAACCTTGCGGACGCCACCACAACCGGACATTGGTCCGCCTTTTTCTGGCTGATCGGCAAGTTCCTGTTGAAAGGAGGCATAGTCATCGTCGCTCACCAAATCCGTGATGAGTCTGGTAAAGGTGGGTGTTTCGACGAACGTCAGCACCGCCTTAAGGTGTGACAGCGTCACACCTTGTCAATTCCAAAGGAGATCAAAGTCCGGAACACCCATTTGGGCTCTCCGCCGGGGGGATTGGTCACCGGACACGATTTGAGTCCCGCGAAGCCCTTCGGTTACGCATAGGCTGGAAGCTGCGTTTTTGCTTGCGCGTTGGATGGATCTGAGCAATTGGTACTACGTGAAACGTAGTATATCGCCCCACGTAGCAACCCTGGATGAACCAACATTGGGCCACTATTCAGATCCTCCGTTACTCGTACTGGCGAGCTTGGCGGACGGACCTAAACACGGCCATGCGATGATCGAGGACATCTTTGCCATGTGTGGAACGAGGTTGGGCCCTGGGACCCTATATGGGGCGATCACTCGGCTTGAGGAGCAGGGTCTGATCGAGCCACTCGGACGAGAAGACCGCCGTTATCCCTATCGGACAACGCGCAAGGGCCGGGAAGTGCTGCGCGCGAAACTTGCCACGTTGCGCCGATTCACGCTGGCGGGCCTGAAGAAACTGGAGGCATAGTGAACGCCAAGACAGCCCGCACCCTGACCGTATTGTTTCCGCGAGCATGGCGTGCCCGTTACGGAGAGGAGTTCACCGCATTCTTAGGCGGAGAGCCTACCAGACTCCTATCATTTGTTAACATTGTTGCATGCGCGGCCTGCATGCACATCCGCTCATTTGGAAAGGATACCATGACAAATGCTGGACGCTCGTCTGTGCTGGTGATTTACGCTTGTGCCGCGGCTGTCGCGGCGGGGCTCAATTTCTATTGGACTGTCGACGACACGCCTCTCGGTGGGGCAATGCGCAGTCATCCAGGTTGGTCGGCTGCCTGGGATGCTGTTGCGGCAGGTTCGGTGCTCGCTTTTTTTGCAGGGGTTGGCGCGGTATTGCCAATGCTTGGAAGCATGGTGCGGCATGCGTTGGCGAAACGACGCAACGATATTCTGGGTCGACTGGCGTTCTTGCCGCTAGCAATTGTCGCGCTTGTCGCGTGGCTCGGAGGCTCGGCATTCCTCACAGGAGGCCATTGGGTGCCCACTCCGTGGGATATTACTGGTGACTGGGTTGCCCCTTCTGAATGGCCTTCTCTTGGGAGCCGATGGTTTCTTGGCTTGGTAACGTTGCTTCTTCTCGGATTGGTATTTGTGGGCGGTTCGCTTAGCCTGAAACAGGCGATTCAGCTTTTGGAGACGCCCGATTCCGCGGGGCCGAGATGGCGTTGGGGCCGACTCTCAACAGTCACCTTTGCAGCATCTGTGTCAGCGATGGCGTTTGGGACTATCGCCTGGATGATTCTTGCCAACCGGCATACGCCGGTGGATTTCCACGCGCATGTTGGCGGGTTCTTGAACTGTACCACCCTCGTTTCTTGTGCCGGCAGCGTGATCTTACTCGTCGGATCGTTGGCAATCGCCTCGCGCGCCGCATTTTGGGCGGCAGCTACAGAATAGGTGGAGCAAAATTCAGCGGCCGTAGAAACGATGATCTGACACGAACATTCTTGGGGCGTACTCTAGTCGAGCGGCTCAATTTGTTCGCCCCAACCAGCCCTATTCACGGATTTTGTGAGACAGGCGGCACTGGAAAGACGGCTACGACTCAAGTACTAGCCGGGTCTCGTCACTCGACGCGTGAAAATGTGATTCCACGGCTTGGGAATGCATCTGCGACATTGGCATTCGTCTGCGTCTTCCGCGGTTATGGATTCAATCAGAATTGACTAGAGCCGCTACATTCTGAATACTAAGTATTTACGCTGGCGTTCCCACGGGGATTCGAACCCCGGTTGACGCAGCCCGCCATTGCAGATCAACCGCTTACCTATCTCCCCTCTGAGAGCAGACAGTAGTTGCTTCTGTAAATACTCAAGCTGTTGCCAGCCCTGTTGCCAGTCCCGCGGCTAACTACACGAGAAACAAGTCAGCGCTTACGGCGAACCTGCTTGAGAGCTTCTTGATATGCTCGGCAGTTAGGTTGCGCGTGCCTTTCAATATACGATAGGCGATGGAGCGATCCACGCCGATAATGGAGCCTAGGTAATCAGCCGTTAGCCCATTTTCCTTCATAAGGAACTTTAACGACTCTACGGCCTTTACAGGCGCAGGCTCCGGTGTGGTCTCGCGCTCGTAGTCCTCGATGATCTTGGCCATCAGTTCGAGATAGTCTTCCTGGTCGCGATTAAGCCTGAATCCTGCAAGCGCGTGGACGACCTCCACTGCGTTGTCATAGGTGGCCTGATCGTGGATGGGGCGGGGAACAAGAAGAGAGACCAGACCAGTATAGGTCTTGGGCATGGAAGAGTATGTCAGGGTCTCGGTTGTCGGTTTCATAGTGATGATTTCCAATTATTCTTACTATACTCGGCATGGGTTAGGAACCGCATGGTGAAGATTTCCTGCCGGTTATAGTGGATCGCGGTGATGAGACGGAAATCGTTTGTGATATTGAAGACAGTGACCGTTCGATTGCTTTTGACAGTCACTTGATCGGCATGCGCGAAGGTCTCGCGGGTCTGGGCTAGGTTCTGCCATTTCGCAGCCCGCGTAATTCGGTGCCAATGGTCGAGTGGTGCGCGGGCTTTTGGATGGGTCTTTTTAACTTCTTCTAGGAATTTTCGCGTGATGATTCGCATGCCGACACGCCAAGGAGTGACCAAAAAGGTCACATGTCAAGCAAAGGCTGTTTTCCCCGTTGTGGTGGCGCTTGCGAGTTAGGGGGCTGTTGCCAGTCCTGTTGCCAGCCAGAAAATGAGAATCCCGCAACTTGTTTGAATCGCGGGTGTTTCCGAGCTGGCGTCCCCACGGGGATTCGAACCCCGGTTCTCAAGCGTACTCGGTGTCATCGGTGTTGCTCTACGCCATTCTAGAAATCATGGCCCATCGGACCCTCGTTGATGCTTGCAAGCGGCAATGCAGCATAGCAGCATATCGGCATGGCAACAACTCTTCCTGTGAGCGAACGCGGAGCGCTTACGCTTCCATCCGAGATGCGCCGTCGGCTAGGGCTCGACCGATTGTCGAGCCCCATGGTCATCGTGGAAGAGTGCGAAGGCGGCCTTTTCCTTCAGCCAGCCGCTGCTGTTCCGATGCGTGACATTCCAAAGGAAACCATCGAACGCTGGATCGCGCGCGACGAGGCTGAGATGGCAGAATTCGCGAGCGCCGGAAAGCGCAAGCGGAAGTGAAGCTATTCATCGACACCAGCGTCCTAGTGGCAGCTGCTGGCTCAGAAAAAGGGGCATCCCGTTTTGTTTTTTAGCAGGCGACCGACCGCGAATGGGTGCTTATAACAACCCATTACTGCCTGGAGGAAGCGCAGCGTAACGTTGCCAAGGTCGGGTGCAAAGCGTCCACGATCTTGAACGGGTCGTTGGCTCCCAAGCTCGCCTTTGTGCCGACCGAACTCACCTTCGACAAGGTGCTCGTGTTTCCCAAGGCCAAGGACCGCCCCGTCCTGCTTTCAGCGCTTGGAGCTGAATCCGACTACCTGCTGACTTTGGATGAAGGGGATTTCCAAAACGTGATAGGATACGAGGTCTATGGCATGGGAGTCAGTACGCCTGGGCTCTTCCTAATCTCTGAAAGAAAAGCCGGGCGCATTTGATCGAGCCATCGGCCTTCCAAATAGATTTCGGCAATGGTCGGCGACATCCCAAGGCCTCGACGTTCATAGGCGATTTATTGTCACCTGTATTGTCACTTAGCCGGAACCATGCAGTCGGAACCTCCAAAACCAGGCATAAGGTGCTGCATGACAATCAGATTTCTACTGCATTGCATTCGGAATTCCAGTCACCAAACCACTACCTTTTTCACCCATGAATGTCTCCGACTGCATGGTTCCGGCTTAGCTGATATTCTAGAAACGAAGAACCCTATCATGTTACTGATAGGGTTCTTGGAAATCTGGCGTCCCCACGTGGATTCGAACCCCGGTCTCGAATCTCGGTAATGGCTGACAACGAATTACATTGACGACGAGCGAGATATGTATGTCTGCGTCATTGGCTATCGTCTGTGTCATTCTCACTCCCATTCTCACCTGAACGAGGGGCATTGCACGTCGGGTTCTTGGTGGTGATGCATCCGATGAAACTTGACTGACTAGAGAATGCGCTACATTTGTAGCGCATGAGTTTGACCAAAGTTTCTCCGACGTCCCTTCGGATTCCAGCCGCCACCAAGCGCAGCATCGCTGCGGCGGCCAGACGTCGGGGCATGAGCACGCCCAAATTTATAATTGAGGCGGCTTTGCGCGAAGCTTCGCGGGCTCGTACGGCCGAAGAGCAGCTGGCTTCCGAACTTGTCTCTGTAACGCGCCGCCATCTTGCCCGCATTGAGGCAGTAGAAGACGCCGAGGATGCTCGTGCGGGTGATTTGGAGTGGGAGAGAGTAAAAGCTGGCAAATCCAGCGTCCGCACCGCTCAAGAGGTCAAAAGTGCCCTGGATCTTTAAGATCTCGGCGGGCGCTGAGAAGAACCTACGCGACATCGGCCCGTCGGCCGCCCGTGAGGTTATCGAATTTCTCGAAAAGCGAATTCAGAGCAATGTGAACCCACGAGCCCACGGTAAACCTTTGCGGCAATCTAAGCATGGCCTTTGGAGGTACAGGGTGCGGGATTACCGAATCATCTGCCGTCTTGAGGATTCCGTTTTGACTGTCCTTGTGGTTGCGGTTGGGCACCGTTCGACAGTTTACGACGATTGAGGTGCTCGTATGGCGGATCTCGCTGGCGTCCTCACGGGGATTCGAACCCCGGTTGACGCAGCCCGCTATTGCAGATCAACCGCTTACCTGTTTTCGCTCTGAGAGCAGACAGTAGTTGCTTCCGTAAACACTCAAGCTGTTGCCAGTCGCTCGGTTTGGGCATCGCCCAGAATGGCCGACAAGCGTTCCTTTTCTTGCGGGGTCACGCTCAATTGGCACCATAGTCCGAGCGATGGAACTGCGTCATCTGCGATATTTTGTGGCTGTGACCGCCGAGGAACTTCGTTACCAAGCAACCTTGTCAGACTGGGACCGGTCTGAAGCCGGGTACGGCCATATGCACCGCTCGCGTCCCCAGACCCTTGGCTATAGTTTCGCCGATTCACCCGCCGGACTAGCGGCGTTGGCTGTTTGCCCAAAGGGGGCAGAAATGCAGATAAGCCTATGGAACCGTTGGTGGGAGGCGCCCGTCTAATGGCCGTGCGTAAATGGGCGAAAATCCTCCTGCATGCGGCGAGGGCCTGGAACAACGACAACGTCTTCAAGCATTCCGCGGCGGTCAGTTTTTGCGCCCTTTTCTCCCTCGCACCCATCACGATCATTGCGGTAACACTGGCCGGTGTTTTCCTGGGCAAGGAGGCCGCGGGACACCAGCTTGAGAAACAGATCACCGCCCTAATGGGGCCGGCCAGCGCCGAAATGATCACGGCGGTGGCGAAAGCCAGCCAGGCGGAACACGACAGCGTTTTCGCCACGATCGTCGGAGTTGTGCTGGTGCTCGTGGGCGCGACCACGGTGTTCGGCCAGCTTCAAGGGTCCCTTAACGACATTTGGGGAGTGCGCACGAGGCCCAGCAAGAGCGGCTGGGCCGTGCTGGTGGGGCACCGATTGATATCCTTTGCCATGGTGCTGACGATCGGGTTCCTGCTGCTGGTGTCGCTATTGCTTACCACCCTTATGAGCAGCGCACTCGGGCACTTCGGCCAAGGGCTGGTTGGGTCGACCCTCTTGAAGATAGCCGATGGCGGGGTCAGCCTGGTGGTGATCACCGGACTTTTTGCGCTGTTGTTCAAGGTCATGCCCGACGTCGAGATGCGCTGGCGCGACGCGGGGCTCGGGGCGGTCGTGACGGCAGTCCTTTTCACCCTCGGGCATTACCTCATCGCGCTGTACCTCGCCCATTCGACGGTCGCCTCCGTCTACGGAACCGCGGGTTCTCTCGTTGCGGTGCTGATCTGGGTATACTATTCGTGCGCCATACTATTCTTCGGAGTGGAATTCACCCGCGCCTACCGACAGGAGCACCATCTGAATTTAGAACCCAAGGTCACGGCGGTGGGCGTGCGGCAGGAGATCATCGCCCAGCATGCAAGGAGCGACCGCAGCTGAGGCCGGGGGCGGATTCCCATTTCCGAGAGCCGAGACGGGAAACGGCGGATAAAAATTAGGGGCCTGAAACGCGGGATCACGCAAAATGCCTTCTGTGAGGCGAGAGAGAGTTGGCCAAATGGGTGCAAACCATTGGCCCACCGACGATCCTATGGGCTGTTTACAGTGTTTTATTACAAACACCTGAGCTGGCGTCCCCACGGGGATTCGAACATCGAGACCGGTAAATGCTAAGTCGCTCTACAGACGCGTACTTAGTTGATGGTTAATATTTTAGAACAAGCAACAGGATGCACAAATGTGAAGAAATGTGAAGGCAAAAACAGATTTTTTGGCAACCTTTGGACAACCTAAACAGCTGCCACGGGGTATAAAGGCCCCGTTGGGACGCGATCCGAGAATGACAGCAGAGGCAGGTTCGTGAATTCGTGCAGCAGCTCTCCGAGCGGTCTCCCTGATTCTGTGATGAATGTCTCTGAAGTGTTCACGGAATAGTCGAGAGTTGTACGTGTATTAACTCCTTGTTGAAATGGCTGCCCGGGCTGGGATCGAACCAGCGACCAAGTGATTAACAGCCGACCGCTCGAACCAACTGTCGATCCGAAAGCACCTTGCATCCCGCCGAGGCAAGTCACCCCTGCCTCATGGCGACGAACTTCTTTCATCCGCGCATGTCGTATTCAATTCCCTTTATGAACAAACCAATCCCAAAAAATTCGATCTGCCTTTGGTTCAATAAAGACGCTCTGAATGCGGCACGTTTTTATGCAGCGACATTTCCTGATAGCAAAGTGATCACGGTGAACCACGCACCGAGCGACTACCCGTCGGGTCAAGCGGGCGATGTTCTCACGGTAGAATTTACCGTCCTCGGCATTCCCTGCCTCGGCCTAAATGGCGGACCGGATTTTCCGCACAGCGAAGCCTTTTCATTCCAGGTCGCGACCGACACGCAGGAGGAAACCGACCGCTACTGGAATGCGATCGTCGGTAACGGCGGCCAAGAAAGCGCCTGTGGCTGGTGCAAGGATCGCTGGGGATTGTCGTGGCAGATCACGCCCCGCGCCCTAACCAGCGCGATGGCTGCGGGGGGTGCTGAGGCCAAGCGCGCCTTTAAGGCGATGATGGAAATGAAAAAAATCGACATCGCGAATATCGAAGCGGCGCGTCGTGGATGAACCCGGATTCGCGATCGCCTGCCGCAGCTAAGCGCTGATTCTCGCGCTTGCGTCAGTTCTTTTTTTTTCGCATCGCGGCTGTGAAGGTGACGCCGACCAGGATGCCTTCGGAGAAAGCAAGTGGGTCACGGTTTGGCCCCGAGGTTTTTTGGCGCGCAAAAACCAATAGCTTGTATCCCTCGCGCTTCAGCTCTTCCGATGCCGCCTCGACGTCCTCGACATCGAATTCAAGCCAACTGTGAGGAACGGGAATATTCTTCGGCCAGGCATCCGTTCCAAAGCACGATTGTGCGGCGTGCGAAGCGGCCATAGCGGGTGCACCACGTCATTGGCTTCCGTGGTCAGGAAAGAAAAGAGTTTCCAGTCGCGGTCCTCTCGTACGCGACGTTTTTGTCTCGGCTGTTCGGCAAGACGCTCACCGCGCCACTGACGCCATACACCTTCGGCGAAATATAGAACCATCGCGGCGGTGTGGGTGCGATCGGTATCGCCTGAAATCTGCCTCAGTTTGTTTAACGGATGAGTTCAAAATCGTTGATCGCCATGATCGGCCTTATTTCGATCGCTCCTTTCGCGCGCGCGCAAGGCGTGCCCGCGACGAGCCGGACTACCTCGTCCAGGTCAGCAGCTTCGATGATGGAAAATCCGGCAAGCGGTGCCTTGGAATCGGCAAAGGCGCCATCTGTGGTGATCGGTTCGCCGTCCCAGGCGCGCACGGTGGTCGTTTTCGTCTGCACTGCCGCCATGAGAGCTCCCCTCTTCCGGACAACCTCGTCCTGCGCGAGCATCTCGTCTTGTTCCTTCTTGGTCAGGACATTCCAGTCCTTCTCGTCTCCATAAGCCAGACATAGGAATTTCATCGGTTTCCCTCCATTGTGCGGTTAAAGCCGGAATCATTTAGTGTTGTAAGGGCTACGGCTTCAAATCAAGCGACGCTTTGCCGCTCTTCGGGTCGAAGGGCACCGAATTATGCTCGTGCGTTATTATCCAGCTCCCAGCAATCTTGCGGAAGCAAACGGTCGAGCGCCACCACATATCGAGCTGCCCTCCGTCTGTCTTCGTCGCGCTAACATGGCAGAGACCGTGAGAGAAGGCCACGTCGTCGCCCGCCGTGATGTTCATATCCCTCGTCTCGTAATCGATCGGGCCCTGGAATGAAGCGAACCACTCCTCCACGCGCTTTCTGGACGCATCCAATCCGATATTCTGTAACGGGTTTACGACATCAAACGTCAAGATGTCCGGCGCAATGCCGGACGTAGCCCGGACACGGTCTTTAGCGCAAACTGCCTTTGTCCGATCAACGATGAGCGCTCGGATCTGAGTTTCGTTAGTGGCGCTGCCACTTTCAGTCGTCATGTTGTCTCCTTTGGTTGAGAACTTGAATTACCGAGCATTGATTGAGGTGGCTCAAGGATGCTCTCCGTTCAAACAGCGTTGTCAGGCCTCTTTTGGTGCGTTTATTATTCCTTCGGTGGATACTTCTCAAACTTCGGCAGCTTCGGGACCAGGTGATCCCAACGTTGGGCGTCTGAGACCCACATATCCATCATGGGGCGGAACTGGCTCGGGTCGTCGAGGCTCGACGCGGTCATACCTACGTAGGTCGAGCCCGGACCTTCGCCGCCTGTGAGTCGTGAGCCACATTTGGCGCAGAACCCCCGCTTATGTTTGCCGTTGGCTTCGCTGGGAGTGGTGTGGTGCTTCACTGTGCCGCGAGTGACCTTGAAAGTCTTGGCCGGCACGAAGACGACTGGCGCATAGGGGCCTCCACTGACCCGTTGGCAGTCGCGGCAATGGCACCGGAACATTTGGATCTCGTCTGGTGAAGCGGTACATATGTAGCGAATCGCCCCGCAGACACAGCCACCAGTAAAGGATGTAACCATCAGTGATTGGACACTGGTTAGAGCAAACCGGTTCCGACCAGCGAGTGAAGTGATTGGGAAACCGGGCGCACGCAGAATGCATTGGCGTCCCAGCCGGGAGATGATCAAGGGTGTGCGAGGGTTTTCCGAGTCAGGCGAACTCTGCGAATTAGGCGGGCTGTGTGGAGTTCCCTCATGCCCGACTGAATTGCGCCTTCGAGCTGGAACCGCCCAATGTGATTATGGTCGCTAAACACCATGACGATCCAACGAGGTCGATTTCGACAGGGGTGGACCGCATAGTCTGGTCCAGGTCACATCAGGTGACCCAACCCACAGCCATGCCTTGATCGCATTGTAATGCATCTGGATTCCTCTCGTTTCCTTTCATTGGGTCCCCACGGGGTGCATACAATGACACAAGGCTCTCTGCTAGAATACGCTGGCGTCCCCACGGGGATTCGAACCGTCGAGATCGGTAAAGGCTAAGTCGCTCAACAGACGCGTACTTAGTTGATGGTTAAGATTTTAGAACAAGCAACAGGATGCACAAACGTGCGGAAAAGTGAAGGCAAAAACAGATTTTTGGGCAACCTTTGGGCAACCTAATTGGCCATTGTTGCGATAGCCCGACGTTTAGGTTTAAGCCTCTACTCCTTCCCGCCGTGAGCCCGCAACAAGTCGGCGGAAGCGGTTTGGTGCCACTGCACCGCAACGCCGAGGGGGGTCAGTCCGGCATCGTCTTTTTCATTCACGGAGGCATGGGCCGCCAATAGCAGAAGTATCGCTTCATTGCAGCCGCGCTGCGCCGCCAAATGCAAAGGCGAACTTCCGCCAGATCCGCGAACGCCGACCCGCGCATGGTGATCGAGGAGGATTTTCACCGCGCCGATCCGGCAATGCAAAACCGCAACCCCTAGTGGAGTCAGCTTCGAATCGTCCCGATACTCCAGATCCGCCGGATATTTCGCCAAATCTTCCAC
>OBLW0100001479.1_pt1 | contig 19886 bp, 16 predicted proteins | sample 1520161 | NCBI WGS metagenome assembly OBLW01 (sample SAMEA3539309, study PRJEB22396) | soil metagenome | biome: tundra; feature: field; material: soil | place: USA | collected 2010-05 | depth 0.15 m | reverse complement strand
CTCTTATCGATTACGACTGGCCGGGCAACGTGCGTGAGCTGGAGAATTCAATCGAACGCGGCGTTGTACTCTCGAGCGGCCCCATCATCGGCTCGGACCTGCTGCCCGGCCACATCACCGGCCGCAGCTTCCAGGACGCCCTGCTCGAACACAACCCCAACGCATCCCTCTTCGACATCCTCGAAGTCATCGAGCGCCGCATCATCATCGAGAAACTCGAGCGCTGCAATTGGAACCAGACCGATGCCGCCGAGCAGTTCCGCATCCCACTGTCCACGCTGAACCAGAAGATCAAGCGCCTGAACATCGAAATCCGCAAAAAGGGCAGAGAGTAGATAAGACAGCTTCTAGCTGCCAGCTGCTTCAATCCACCTCTCCAGAAACTCTTTCACCTCTCCCGGCGGCCGCAGCCAGACTTCCGCCGCCGTCTCTCGCGGCTCACCCCGCACCAGCACGCTCAGGTGCGGCTCTGCGGCCCGGTTCACGGCCCGAAATGCCGTCTCATCCGTCACGTCGTCCCCCAGGAATGCAACCGGGCCGCCTGTGCCCATCTCTTCAACGATCGCTTCCACCGCCTCACCCTTATCGCGGCCTGTACGCAACTCAAGTCCGGACTCAAACTCCAGCAGCGCCAATCCATCCATCTGCGCCAACGGCTCAAACAGCGCGCGCGCCCGCCGCTCGATCCGTCTCGCCTTTTCCGGCGAAGCGCCCCGCCAGTGCACCACCACTCCATTCGCCTTGTTTTCGAAGAGGCCGCCCAGGCTGTCGCCCTGCAACCGCTCGCGCAATTCGTCAAGCTTCCCGCGAGTCGCTGGCAAAGCCTCTTCGAATTCGCGCCGGCCATCGGGATAGAGCCGCTCCGCTCCGTGCAGCCCCCACACTTCGAGCGACGTCTCCAACCCCAACAGCGGTGCAATCTCCGCAGCCGGCCGCCCGGTGACGACTGCCATGTGCGTGCGTCCCTGCTTCTGGATACGCATGAGCAATTCCCGTACACCCACCCACGGACGGGCCTGAAAGCGGTCCAAACGAAACGGCGCAAGTGTGCCGTCGTAGTCCAGGAGCAACAGCGGGCTTCTCGCGCCGGTAAAAGCACGAAAGAAATCCTCCAGTCTCTCTGCTGCTGCTTCCCTCAACCTTCGCTCGCTTTCTATACTAATTTTTCATCCGCGACGTCAGCCGTCGCAGGCACAGACATAGACGTGGCACGGCGCACCTCAGCGCCATCCGCGCCTTCCATGCGCAACTCGCGCAAATCGCCCAATATACTGGCAGCCCAGCGGTAGATATTGTGTTCATTCACCTGCCGCCGCATCCGCCGCATCCGATGCCGCCGCTCCGCCGGGTTCATCTCCAGCCCCTCATGAATCGCCTCTGCCACTGCGGCAATGTCGTACGGATTCACAATCAATGCATCCCGCAGCTCTACCGCTGCTCCCGTGAACTTGCTCAGCACCAGCACGCCGTCTTCATCCTCGCGCGCAGCCACATATTCCTTGGCCACCAGGTTCATCCCATCGTGCAGCGACGTCACCAGGCACACATCCGCCGCCCGGTACCAGCGCCTCACCTCTTCATGGCTGCACTGGCGCTCGATCAGCACAATCGGCTTCCAGCGCGCTGTCTCAAAACGAATATTGATGCGCTCTACAGTCTGCTCTACCTGCCGGCCAAGTTCCGCATAGCTCGCGATGCGCGTCCGGCTCGGTGCCGCAATCTGCACCATTGTCATCCGTTCGCGATGCCAGGGATGCGCCTCCAGCAATTGCTCGATCGCCAGCAGCCGCTCCACGATTCCCTTGGTGTAGTCCAGGCGGTCAACACCCAGCACCAGGCACTCTGCCTTCACGCCGAACTCTCTCAGCAGCTCCGCGCGCGCAAATGCAATTTCCTTTTCTTCCACGGCCTGCTCCAGCGCTCCGGTGTTTACTTCCCGCAGTGGTCCTTCAAAGGCCACGCTCACCGGATAAGGCCGCACTGTGCTCTGGTGCCCATTACGAAGAACTGTCATGTGCTCCCGATCGGTGCGCGCCTCAAGAACCCGGTCCACAGTGGAGAGAAAGTTGTTGCAATGCAATGGAATATGGAACCCCATCAGATCGGCACCCAACATGCCGTCAAGCAACTCGGCCTGCCAGGGACAGATGCCGAAGGCTTCAGGGTTCGGCCATGGAATGTGCCAGAAGATCGCTACCCGCGCGTCCGGCCGCGCCACCTTAACCAGCCGCGGCAGCAAAGCGAAGTGGTAGTCCTGCACAAAGACCACTGGATTCTCGCTGCCTTCCATCTCTTCAAGAAGCGCGGTGGCGAAGCGCTCGTTCACCCGCTGATAACATTCCCAATCTGCCGCGCGGAAGATGGGCCGCGTGTGCGCGATATGGCATAGCGGCCACAAGCCCTCATTCGCAAAACCGTCGTAGTACTGCAACTCTTCCTCAGCCGAAAGCCACACCCGCCGCAGCGTGTAGCGCGGATCGTCGGGCGGTACGCGCAGGCGGTCGAAATCGTCCACCATCGTGGCGTCGGCATTGCCGCTTCCGCACGCAACCCACACCCCATCGCACGCCCTCAGCACCGGTTCAATCGCCGTCACAAGCCCGCTGGGAGGCACAATGCACACCGTCTCCCGCCCCTGATGCACATGGACGTATGGCTCGCGATTCGACACCACGAAGATGCGACTCGAGCCGGACCGGTCACGCATGTGTACGGCCAGGCGCTCCGCGGTCCACTGATGCTCTCCTGCATCCCGCAGCCGGGCCTCGGCGGCAGCCGCAGCCCGTGCCTCGATCAAGCTCTCCGCCATCGTCTCCACTTCAAGGGCCAGCGGAGAGAACAGGTTCAGACCCCCCACGCTTGGCTTGGCCGACTTTTCAATGGAGCCCATGCGCAATCGCCTTAGCCGTTCCGCCACTTGCGCCATCGGACGCAGCAGGAACCAGCTCACCATTGCCAGCGTCACCACCACGATGAGAACCACAAGCGCGACGATGCGCCAGAAACTGCGCTGCCATACTGCGATTCCTTCGCTGCGGATATAGCCGGCATCGGCCACAATCCCAATCACGCCCTCAAGTTTGTTTCCATCGTGAAGCGGCAACGCCTCTTCGAGCCATTGCCAATCGCCCGTGTGCCCGAATGCGCTGACCTCAGCTCCTTTTTGAATCGACTTCGCTACCACTCCGTAAGGCAAGGCCTGCAGCACTTCCTGTGGCCCCGAGCAAGCTACCAACTTCCCTTGCCCGTCATACACCGCCAGCGCAAGCGCGCCTGTACTGGACTTCAAAGCCTCGGTCATGCCAGGAATTGCTTCCAGTTCGCCATACTCAAGCGCTTCAGCTACATTAGGCTCTATGCTCGTGCCCATCCATTTCGTGCGGCGTTCCAGTTCCACGCGCAACACATGCTTGTGAGCAAGAACATCAAAATAGGTGGAGGCTGCCGAGATCAGCGTAACGCCAAGGATCAAGGCAAGGATCAGCCGAATCCGAAACAGGTGCATCGGTCACCTCCTATGCCTGCTTAGATGCCCGCTATCCCCCATCCGCCCACTGAAGATGGCTAATTATCCATCCACCTTTCTCTTTATGCACTTACGGCGCTTAATACGGACAAATCCACAGCCTCGTGTCCGCCGCTGAACTTTTTTCGAATCCAGCCCGCTGCTGAGGACCGGACGAAGATGAAACAGCGGCGGCTTCATGCGCAATCCTGTCGCCCCATGCGCTATTCTGTCGAAGACAGAAGCACATAGCGTCTTCAGGCAATCCGGCACAACTAATGGCGACATTCACGATCGACCGCACCGCCAAACAAATCGTGCTCACCGTACAGGACTATTCCCTGTTCGCCTGGCGCGCGTTCACGAACCTCTACAGCCAGCCCCGCTACCTGTCCGACTTTCTCATTCAGTCCGACATTATCGGAGTCGGTTCCACGGCCATCGTTTTGCTGTCCGGGTTCTTCACCGGCGGCGTGCTCGCCTTGCAGTCCGCGGCCACGCTCTCCCAGTTTGGCGCCACCGCTGTCACCGGCCAGTTCGTCAGCATCACCATGATCCGCGAGCTGGGCCCGGTGCTCACCGGAATCATGGTTGCCGGCCGCAATGCCTCTTCCATGGCCAGCGAACTCGGGTCGATGGTCGTCACCGAGCAGATTGACGCCATGCGCGCTCTTGGCGTCGACCCCATGCGCAAGCTGGTCACCCCACGCATCTTTGCCTGCATCACCATGCTCTTCTTTCTCACCATCGTCGCCGATGCTTTTGGCATCCTCGGCGGCGGCGCCGTCACCGTCTTTCTGAATCACCAAAACGGCACCCAGTATTTCTCAAAGGCCTGGGAGTCCCTCCGCTATCCCGACATCATCCAGGGACTGGTCAAGCCGCTCTTCTCCGGCTACATAATCGCTTCCGTGGGCTGCTTCTATGGCTTGAGAACAACTGGGGGAACCCAGGGCGTAGGCCGCTCCACCATTCAGGCTGTGGTCAACTCTTCAGTGCTCATCATCCTCGTGGACTTCCTCCTCACCAGGTTGCTGCTTGCACTCTTCCCCGCCATATGACGGTCCCCACAGCTTACGGACTGCCGGACCCAGCCGAACCTGACCCGGGGCCATCCGGTCAAGAACCAGTGTTGGCCTTTCGCAATGTCACCATCGCCTTCGACGGACCGCCTGTTCTGGAGGACATCACATTTTCCCTGGCGCCTGGAGAGACGCGCATTCTCCTCGGCCCCGCCGGCGTCGGCAAGAGCGTCCTGCTCAAGCTCTGCGATGGACTGCTCCGCCCCGACCAGGGAAGCATACAGCTCTTCGGTGAAGAGATAGCCACCATGCCCGAAACGAACCTCTTCCCTCTTCGCATTCGAACCGGCATGGTCTTTCAAGAAAGCGCGCTCTTCGATTCCCTCTCCGTCCGCGACAATGTCGCCTACCAACTTATTCAGGAACTCGTTCCCGACGACGAAATCGATATCCGCGTTCGGGAAGCCCTGGCCTTTGTGGGCCTCGAACAGACATTTTCGCTTTTTCCATCCAGCCTCTCCGGCGGCATGAAGCGCCGCGTGGCCATCGCCCGCGCTTTCATTCGCCATCCCGAGCTGCTGCTCTACGATTCGCCCACCGGCGGCCTGGACCCCGTCACCTCCACCACAATCATCGAACTCATCGTCAAGGAGCGCGATGTCCACCAGACTCCGTCCATGCTCGTCACTCATCGACTCCAGGACGCCTTCACACTCTGCTCCCACCGCTTCGACACCGAAGAGAACCGCATGGTCCCCCTCCCCAAAGGGCAGACTAACCCCAACACCAAGTTCCTCATGCTCGAAGAAGGCCGCCTCATTTTCGACGGCACCCTCCACGACCTGGTCAGGTCCGAAGACCCGTTCGTGCGCGAGTTTTTGGAGTAGGGTGTTCTTTCCGGCCCTGTCCCCGATCTGCTAGCCTTACCTGTTTTGAGTTCCAAAAGAACGGCAGGTGCATAATGGCTTTCAAATTCCAGAACTTCGACTTTCTCCATCTCGACTCCAGCTTCAACGAAGACGAACTCCTTGTCCGGCGTACCGCGCGCGACTTCGTCGAAGACAACCTGATCCCTATCATCGAAGATTGCTTTCGCGAGGGACGTTTTCCGCGCGAGCTCGTTCCCCTGATGGGCGAAATGGGATTCTTCGGCGCCACCATCGAGGGCTACGACTGCGCCGGAATGTCCAATGTGGAATACGGCTTGGTGATGCAGGAGTTGGAACGCGGCGACTCCGGCCTGCGCAGCTTTGTCAGCGTGCAGTCGGCCCTGGTCATGTACCCCATCTACACGTTCGGCTCGGAAGAGCAGAAGCAGACCTGGCTTCCGGCACTTGCCAGCGGCAAAAAGCTCGGCTGCTTCGGGCTCACCGAGCCTGGCTTCGGTTCAAATCCGGGAGGCATGACCACCCGCGCCCGCAAGTCCGGCGATGAGTACATTCTCAACGGCGAAAAAATGTGGATCACCTCCGGCACCATCTCCGACGTCGCAGTGATCTGGGCCAAGCTCGAAAGCGAAGGCGCAGACGGCGGAAATGATTCTGTCCGAGGCTTCCTCGTCGAGACGGATCGCCCCGGTTTCTCCGCGCAGGAAGTTCACGGCAAGTGGAGCCTGCGTGCCTCCTCGACCAGCGGCCTTACGCTCCAGGATGTGCATGTGCCCGCTGCGAACATGCTGCTCGGCGCCAAAGGCTTGAAGGGGCCGCTCATGTGCCTCAACCAGGCGCGCTACGGCATAAGCTGGGGAGCCATCGGCGCCGCAATGGACTGCTATTCAACCGCGCTGCAATACTCCAAAATCAGAAAACAATTTCACGACCAGCCCATCGCCAGCCACCAGATCATTCAGGAAAAATTAGTCTGGATGGCCAGTGAAATTTCCAAAGCCCAGTTGCTCGCGCTCCACGTCGGCCGCCTCAAAGATGCGGGCACCGTAGGCCATCAGCACATCTCCATGGCCAAGCGCAACAATGTGTGGATGGCTCTCGAATGCGCACGCATGGCCCGCGACATCCTAGGCGCAAACGGAATTACGGAGGACTACCCCATCATGCGCCACATGATGAATCTGGAGTCCGTGAAAACCTATGAGGGCACCCACGACATTCACACCCTGATCCTCGGCCAGCACCTCACCGGGATCGCGGCGTACTAATGTAGTCCAGCAACTCCCGCGCTGATACGACCCTCGTCTGTCCACACGAATGAGCCGGAAAGTGGCGTATGTTTCCCGTCACGAGAAATGCCGCGTCGGCGGCAAGCGCGCACGCAATGAAGTCGTCGTCCTTTGGATCCGGAGAAGCCCCCGGCGCAGGAGGTGGCTCGAACAGCAAGCCCTTCGCTTGCAACAGGCCAATCAATCCATCGATCTCATCGGGGGCAAAACTGAATTTAGGCCGCGCCAAAACACCTTTGTATTCTTCCGTGATCTTGCGGGAGAGGCACGGCCTTATCTTGCCATATTGCACAGCGTGCAAAACAAGAGATTCATTGCCGAATGGGGAGATCAGCGCCGATACAATCACGTTCGTGTCCAGTACAACGCGGATCACTTTCCGGCAACCTGCTTTTCCCGCCGGAATGCGCCGATTTCACCGTCGATCTCCTCCATAGTCAGCTTATCCAGACCCCTCTTTTTGGCTCCTGCCCAAGCTTGCCGCAGCCACTCCGGCGGGGACTGAACGCTTTCCAGATAATCGTGCACGCTGAGAATAACCACTGCGGGCTCTCCGCGGCGATCAACAACAAACCGCTCATTGTCCCGGACAGCGCGATCCATCAGTTGCCCGAATTGTGTACGCGCGACGTGTGCATCGATTCGACGGCTCATCGGCTTCTCCAATCAATCAATGCATTGATTATATCATCGCAGCAAATCCAGATCCAGCAGCTCCCAAATTGCTATATTCATAGGCATGTCGAAACTTGCTAAGTGTCTCTGTTGCCTTGCTGTCAGCCCCTGCATCGCTCTCGGCACAGCCGTCGCTGCCGCCCAGCAGCCAGCCTCGGCGCCCATCGTCCTCCACGCCGCCCGGTTGCTCCAGGTCGATACAGGAGTGGTTCTCCAGCCCGGCGAAATCCTGGTTGAGGGCGAGCGCATTCGCGCCGTCGGCACGTCAGTTGAACATCCGCAGGGCGCGAAGATCATCGACCTCGGTGACACCACTCTTCTACCCGGCCTCATCGACGCGCACATTCATCTCTTCCTGCACCCCGGCGCGGAAGACCTGCAGACAGTCAAGGAATCAGTGCCCTGGCGCACCATCCTTGCCGAGCAGGCAGCCAAGGCTGATCTCATGGCCGGCTTCACCGCCGAGCGCGACATGGGAACCGAAGGCGCGGGCTCCGCCGACAGCGCAATCCGCGACGCCATCGACCAGGGCCTGATCCCTGGCCCTCGCCTGCGTATCAGCGGCAACGCCATCGACATTCTGGGTGGCCACGAAGACGCGAACGACTTCAACCCCGCGCAGCATGTCTTCTCTAACGCCGACTATGCAAACTCCGCCGATCAACTTGTGGAGGTCATCCGCGAGCAGCACAAACAGGGTTCCAGCTTCGTAAAGATCTATGAAACCGGCCCCGACAAAATGATCGACGGTACACTGCGCACCCCATACCAGTACACAGAGGCGCAACTGTCTGCTGCCGTTGCTGAAGCCCGGCGCCTGGGCATGTCGGTAGGCGTGCACGCCATGGGTGAGCCGGGCACGCTCTACGCCGCACAGGCCGGTGTCGCCTCCATCGATCACGCATCGCAACTCAGCGACGAGACGATGAGGCTGATGCGCGAAAAGCAAATTCCCGCCATCCCCACATTCGCCATCTTCGACTACTTTGCCCACCATCGCGAGTCGCAGGACCAGGCTGCACGAGAAGCCGCAATGCTCGACTACAAGATCAACGAATTCAAAAAGCAGATCGCCGCCGGCATTCCTTTTGCTGTGGGTTCAGATGTGGGTCCATTCCCGCACGGGACGCAAGCCGTGGAGATGGAACTGATGGTCCGCTATGGCATGAAGCCGCTCGCGGTCCTTCAAGCCGACATGATTGAAGGTGCAAGAGTGCTGGGTTGGCAGGGCCAGATTGGTGAGTTGAAGCCGGGTTATTACGCTGACGTAGTCGCCGTCCCCGGCAATCCGCTGGAAGACATCACAGCGGTTGAACACGTAAGTTTTGTTATGAAGGGCGGCTCTGTGATTCGGCAGTAAGTCGGTTTGAGGGTCGTACCAACTCTGCATTTCGCTAGAATTGCAAAATGCGGCCCTTCGAATCGTGGCTCAGGATTTCAGAAAGTATGGAGTGCGGCTCTGCCATTCGCTTTTCTGGCGCAGGGCAACCGCGTGTACACTCTCAAGTATCCGGACGGGGAAACGGAGCACACCGGCTTCCTCTTTCGCGTCTCCCCACAAATTCACATTTCCAGGAGCCATCGTTATGCGACTCACAGCTCTGCTTCTGATTGCAGCCACTTCTGCCCCAATCCCGGCATTGGCGGCGTCCGATGCCCGCCTGCAGGGCAGCTACAAGTTCAACGAGGGCGGATGGACGTATGTGCATCTTGAAGGCACGCCGGAGCAGGTGGGCTTCCAGCATGGCTACCTGCTGGCGCGCGAAATTGAAGACAACGTCAACGTCTATAAGGTCGAGATGCCTCATAACGTCCAGCGTGGCTGGAGCTTCTTCCGTGAGGCCGCAAAGAATGTGATTTGGCCGCACGTCGATGCCGAGTATCAGGACGAGCTGAAGGGAATCGTCGCAGGCCTGCACGCACAGGGATCCACGCTCGATCTGTGGGACGTTGTCGCGCTCAACGGCGAGATTGAGCTGCGCGACTACTATCTGCCCGTGCTGAATGCGCAAGAGAAAAAGCCGAATCCCCCCGCCGCCGTGGCGCCTGGCAAGTGCAGCGCGTTGATCGCTACCGGATCGGCAACGGCGGATGGAAAGATCGTGATCGCTCACAGCAACTGGTCCTCTTACGCAGAGGGCGAACGCTGGACCACGGTCTTCGATATCGTGCCAGCGAGCGGACAGCATTTGCTGATGGATGGCTCGCCGGGCATCATCACCAGCCAGGACGACTTCGGCGTGAACGCAGGCGGACTCATGATTACAGAAACCACGTTGCCCATGACCAAAGGATTCGATGTGAATGGAACGCCGGAGTTCGACCGCTCGCGCAAGGCAATGCAGTATGCCACGTCAATTGATGAGTACGCAGTCATCATGCGCAAGGGCAACAACGGCGGCTATGCAAATTCGTGGCTCATCGGCGATCGCAAGACAGGCGAAATCGGCTACCTCGAACTCGGCTTGCGCCACACTCCGCTGACAAAGAAGAAAGACGGCTACTTCGTGTCGTCGAATTTTGCTGCCAATCCTGATCTCATACGCGACGATGCTGTCGGATTCGATCCCACCAATCCGGAGCCTTCAATGAATGCGCGCCACATCCGCGCCGAGCAATTTGTGAAGGAGCACTACGGCAAGTTGGATACGGCGCTCGCCGAAGCGTACCTGTCAGAACACTACGACAGCTACGAACACAAAATCGATGCCGGCAAACGCAGCCTCTGCGGCCATGAGGACACATCGCCGATTGGCGAGAAGATATGGGGCGATCCACCCTTTGTTCCATCGGGAGCTGTTTCTGGCAAGGTGATGGACTCGGAGATGGCCGCAAAGCTGAGCTTCATTGGCAGAGCCGGACATCCCTGCGGCGAGGACTTCAAGGTCCAGCCTTTTCTAGCTGCGCACCCTGAGTTCGCCTGGCAAAAGCCGATTCTGCATGACATGATTGCCGGCCCGTGGACAACCTTCACTGCGAATCAAAAGGCCCCGGTGGCCGTTGCTCAGAACTAGCGCTTTCTACACTGAAACCCCAAATCTATCCTCCATCCGCGTTACCGCGTCGTGGAGGGAATCCGGCTCGACCGGCGATCCGCTGGAAGACATCACAGCGGTTGAACACGTAGATTTTGTTATGAAGGGCGGCTCTGTGGTTCGACAGTAGTCGATTCTGCCTTCGCCAGACGCGCGGCCTGCTTCCGTGCTTTCTTGCCTTCAATCTTCCTGAGCGCTTCCTGGTAGCGTACTGGCTGCTCTTTCGCCAGAGACTCCTTGATCGCCTTGCGATAGCCGGCCAGGTAGATCGAATACATGACCGCAAGCGAGCATCCTATTCCCCACAGAAAGCCCAGACATGCCCCGAATACGGCGGCAGAACCGAATGCGTTCATTGAATACCCTCTTTCTCCAAATCGGCGATCGTTCTTGCAGAGAGACCCGAGTCAAAGGTGCTGAACTCGCTCCATCTGCCCAGGTCGAAACTCAGCTTTCTAAACCGCAACCGTAAAGCTGTCCTCAGTACGCGTCACCGCATGGTACAACGTATCCCGCTCCACCGGAACCCGGCCGGCCTCAGTAATCAGACGGCACAGTTCCTTGCGCGTCATGCCCTGCGGCGTAGTCGCGCCGGCATCATGGTAAATCTTCTCCTCGATCACCGTTCCATCCAGGTCATCTGCACCAAACCTCAACGCGATCTGCGCAATCTTTGGCGTCATCATCTGCCAGTAAGCCTTGATGTGCGGGAAATTATCCAGCAGCAATCGGCTCACTGCAATTTGACGAATATCCGTCAGACCCGTCGTCACCGGTAAATGATCCAGCGCAGTGTTCTCCGGGTGAAACGCCAGCGGAATGAAGGTCTGAAAACCGCCCGTCTCATCCTGCACTGCACGCAGCTTCAGCAGGTGATCCACGCGGTCAGCATCATTTTCAATGTGCCCGTACAGCATGGTCGCGTTGGACTTGAAACCCAGCTTATGAGCCAGCCGCGCCGTCTCCAGCCACTCTTCGCCGTCAATCTTGTGGTCGCAGATGATGGACCTTACGCGCGCCGCAAAAATCTCCGCGCCACCGCCCGGCATCGAGTCCACGCCCGCGTCGCGCAACTTCACCAGCGTCTGCTCGATGGTGAGTTTGGCACGCCGCGCGAGATAAGCCACCTCCACCATGGTGAAGGCCTTGATGTGAACCTTGGGGAACCGTTCCTTGAGCCCGCGCACCAGGTCGAGAAAATATTCCAGCGGCAGATCCGGGTGCAGGCCGCCGACGATGTGAAATTCCGTCACCGCCTCCGAGTAGCCTGAGGCCGCGGTTTCCCAAGCCTCCTCGAGCGCCATTGTGTAGCCGGCCCGGTCACCCTTCTTGCGGCCGAACGCGCATAGCTTGCACGCCGCGACACAAACATTTGTCGGGTTGATGTGGCGATTCACATTGAAGTAAGTAATATCGCCATGCATTCGCTCGCGCACGTAATTGGCCAGCCAGCCTACGGCCAGCACGTCCGATGAGCCGTAGAGCGCCAGCCCATCGGCAAAGTCCAGCCGCTCGCCCGCCAGCACCTTGGCGGCAATCGGCTCCAGCCTTGGGTCATGACTCCGAAAGGAGCTCCGTTCGCGGGAATCCAGGGTCGCAACGCTCATACATCTTATGATACAGAAATATGTCCTCGCCCCGATGAGAACTGCCCCCGGTTCCTAATCCCTAACCCCTGCTCTTATCTTCCTTCTGTTCCCACCTGCGGCTCCACCAGCACCCCGTCATCGAGCGAGGCCGCGACCAGCCGGTCGCCCGCAACCCGAATCAAGGCAACGCGGTAGCCCGTGCGCCACCACTTCCACGTCATCGTTTTGGGATCGATGGAGTACACCTGGTCGTTGGATCGTGAACTCACCAATACCCTGTTCAGTGTCGCATCATATTCCAGGTCGTCTATGTCGCGAAATGGGAGCCGTCCGATCCACAGCCAGGTCTTACCCTGGTCCTTCGAGAAGTAGACCCCTTCCCGCGCGCCCAGCCACAGTGTCCCATCCGGAGCAAAAACCACTCGATGAATTCGCGTCAACATGGTGGGGAGTCCTATTGGCCACCAAGTCTTGCCGCCATCCTTTGACAGCACCGCACCGTCGGCCCGCGCCGCCGCCATCAGGTCTCCATTCACCGTCACCGAGAGATACTCACCCATTCCCAACACCGGGCCACCCTGCCAACTGGCGCCCTGGTCGCGACTGGTCAGCAGGCCAAGCGTCGTAGCTGCGAGCCATACATCACTGGAGACGTCCAGTGCGTTCACGCGGCTCTCCAACTCGATAACCGGAGCCTTCACTTGCTTCTCCACGTTGACCTTGGTTCTCAAATGAGTCTCGGTGGAGACTTTCATGATGGTGTTGGCGATTGTGTTTCGCGGCTCCCATGTCAATGCGGAGCTCGGAGTGCCGGTTGCTGGATCGGCTGGCGCGGGAGGATCCAATGCGAAGATTCCGTGACTGGTGCCGGCAAGCACCAGTCCATCCTTCGTCTGCCCGAGCGCAAACACGTCGCGCCCGTCGAGACCGGAAGGTATCTGCTGCCAGGCGGCGCCGCCGTTGGTCGAGACGAACACGCCGCCATAGTTCTTGTCGTTGACCACGCCTGCATATAGCTTTGCAGGATTGCCGCGGTCCACCAGCAGCGCTGTTACCTTGCGTTCTGAGATTCCTTCATTCGACGCGGCAAAACTCGCCCCTGCGTCTTTGCTCGCCAATACTCCGCCGCGATCGGTGGCCAGCAGCACGTTGTTCGAATCCCGAGGATCAACGAACACGTCGTTCACGATCACGTCAGGGCCGGTGAGCAGCTTGAAAGTCTTGCCGCCATTCTCGGTTTTATAGAGACCTTCGGTGGTTCCTGCGTACACAATCGCGCGATTCGCCGGGTCCTGCTTAAGAACCCGCGTTCGCCGCGCGGTCGAGGGAATTCCTTCAATCTTGCGGAACCGCACGCCCGCAGACTCGCTCTTGTAGATTCCGCTGCACGCGCTCAGAAACACCGTGCTCGGCTTGACCGGATCGAGGATGATCGAGAAAACATCCGAGTCGTCGATCAGGCCCTGCTTGATGTTGTGCCAGCTCTTGCCCCCATCGCTCGTCTTCCAGGGCAAATGCCACGTGCCCACATAAACGATTGCAGGGTTCAAGGGATCCACGGCCAGCGACTCTACCTCGTGAATCTCGCGGCTGCCCTTCTCGCTGATCTGTTCCCAGGTCGCGCCCGAATCGGTGGACCGAAAAACCCCTTCAAGCGTTCCCGCAAAAAACACTTTGGGATTGGAGGGCGCCTGCACAAATGCGCGAATCGACTGACCGCGCAGCCCTGCGACCTCGCTCCAACTCCGGCCCCGGTCACGGCTCACCCACAAGCCACCGTCAGCGCGCCTCCATCCGGCCACAAAAATCGTGGCACGATCTGAGGCGTCCACAACAATGTGATCCAGAACCAGGTCGTCCGCCGTGTCCAGCTTGGCAAGCCGATGCCATGTGGCGCCTGCGTCCAGCGATTCATACAACCAGCTGCAGGTTGTCCCCAGGTAGAGATGGCTGGGCTGTCCCGGCACCGCCGCAATCGCGCGTGCATCGCCCCCCGCCGGCCCCACTGCGTTCCAAGGCACAACATTCGCGACCGCCGCATTCGACGCTTGCTGCGCCCAAAGGTCTTGGCCGCAAAACAAATAAATGAGAACCAGCGCGAGAACGCCGCGCCGGACGCAGAGATGGAGAAAATTCCTCAAACAACTATTCAAACAGAAAGCTCCCAGACAAAAGAAAAAGACAGCAAAAAATCGCGCATGAAACCAAAAAGGCCAACCGGCTTGCCGGTCAGCCTCGAAGGGTTGCAGGAGGAATCGCATGGTCTAGCTTTCGTCAGGCCTCCCATCCTTCGTGGATGGGAGGCCTGACTTGGCGGTTATGAACCGGTCGAAACCGGTAGGTCTACTTGGCTGCGGCGTGCTTCCGTGCCGGGTGCCTTTGGGCCAGCGGCTTGCGGACTTCCGGCTTCACAGTCGACTCGTCCACCGGCGTGGTTCCCTGCACATCGCCTGTAAAGGTTGCACCAGCGGGCACTAGGTAATCTTCCACCGTCTGCCCATCGGTTGTGCCGGTCATGGTGCTGACGCGCGAAGCATCAATACCCTTCTCGGTCACCAGGTAGTCCTTGGCGTTCACAGCGCGCTGCGCATCGAACAGCGTAACCTTGGCTCTCTTGTGCTTCAGGGCCACCTTCTGCTGCTTCGCGGTTATGTCCTTCTCCTTGGCGTTCGACTCGCCGACGACGACTGCCTTCGCATCCGCCTGACGCTGCAGATCAAGGGCAACTTCGTCCAGGCAGGCCTTGGCTTCGTTGTCAACGCGGTTCGGCCGCTTTTTGTCAGTCGAGAAGTTGATGGAGCAGAGCGCCTGGGTGTGAGGAGCCGGCGGAATAACCGGTGCCACGATGGTGACGTTGGTGCTGGCGCTGGCGGTGTGGGCCTTGTCGTCAGATACGTTGCCCGTTATGCCAACTACGCCGGTCGGCGCGCCAACTGAGGAGTACTCAGCCGTTGTTCCGCTGCCCGTGACCGTGCCGGCCGTTGCCGAGTAGGTGTAGGTGAGCGGACGATTCTGCGGGCTCATGCCGGTGCAGGTAATCGTGCTGGTCTCCCCGGGCTTGATGGTGCTGGGGTTCGCCGTGCAGCTGATGGTCGGCGGCTCGAAGGCCTTCACTGTGAAGCTCGCGGTGCAATTCGCGGTCTGGCCGGGCTTCAAGCCTTCCTTGCCGCTCTTGCCTTCCTTCACTGTTCCGGTCACCGTATAGTTGCCCGGATCCATGGTGGTCGTTGCAATCGTGGCCGTGGTGCCATTGCCCGTCGCGCCCGATCCGCTCCATGAATAAATCACGTTCAGCTTGGGAAGCAGGTCGCCGGCTGTCGCGGTCACCGTAATCGGTTCGCCGGGGAAGACTGATTGAGGACTGGCCGAGCATGCCAGTGTCACAGGCGGAGGTGGCGCGATGGAGCCGGCATGAATAACGAAGCCGGTGCTCAACCGTGCGGCGTTGATGTTGGCGCGGCCGCCGTAATAACCAGGCCCGAAGTTTGCGTGCATGTACTCGTAGTCAGCCTGGAAGAGGCGAATCGCCAGGTGATGATCGAAGAACGGCGTCTCATAGTCCATGCCGCCGCCCACCGTGAGATTATTGCCCCACTTGTTGGGATTGAAATACGGGCCGTTTACCTGCGCCGTTCCTACCAGCCCATGGATAAACGGTGTAATGTTTCCGCTAGGGAAACGCGCGATCAAACCGCCTGCAACCGTAAGGAAGCCGTCGTCGTTCCCATGCGTACCGATGTTGGAACCGTTGGCCGATTGCGTGCCCCACTCATGAACGCCGAATTCCACCTGCGCGCCAATGTGATTATTAAAGTAGTACGCCCCGCTGAACAGGCCGCCAAGATTGACGGCATTGTAATTGGCCGAAACTGTTGCGCCGTTGGGAAGCGGAGTTGCTACTGTCCCGCGAGGAGCAAGATAGCTGTAGCCTGCAAAAATGTCCCATCTCGATGGTGAGTCACTCCATGCTGGCTTTCCGGTCGATGTGGCTGTGGCCTGGGCACTCAAGGCAACAGGAATCAATGCTACAAGCGCCAGGAATAGACCCCGGCTTACAGATTTTAAAACACGAGCATGCATGCGTTTATCCTCCGCAATAAGGCTGATGTACTAAATGGAAAATGGCTGCTTGCGAGCATATACTCCCGCTCGGACCGGGTGACTCCGCAACATCTGCGAAGCTCCGGACGCATAACAACACCTTTAAACGTACCATAGTACGTTTACCCCCAAAACACTTTTTACAACGAGTTACCCGATTTACATACTGGTAAATCTGCCAGCTCCGATCCCTTCATCTTTCGCAGATCGCTACTCAGATTACTTATTCATTACTCCGGTAACTCACTCCCAGTTACCGGCATCGGCCGCCACATTTCACGCCATGTTCAGGGTCTTCAGCAGGCTGCGGCGCTCTCTCTGTATCTTTTCCTGCAGAAGCGTAATTGCGTAAATGAGTTGCTCCGGTCGCGGGGGGCACCCAGGCACATACACGTCTACGGGAACCACTTGGTTAACGCCCTGAACCAGCGCGTAATTGTTGAAGACTCCGCCTGAAGTCGCACAAGCGCCCATTGAAATAACCCACTTCGGCTCCGGCATCTGATCGTAGAGACGCCTTAGCACCGGCGCCATCTTTTGCGAAACCCGTCCCGCAACCACCATCAGGTCCGACTGCCGCGGCGAAGGCCGAAACACTTCAGCGCCAAATCGCGCTATATCAAACCGCGACGCTCCCATCGACATCATCTCGATCGCGCAGCAGGCCAGTCCAAAAGTCATGGGCCATACCGAATTCTTGCGAATCCAGTTCACGGCATAATCCATCGAGGTCAGAAAGAAGCCCTCCGGCTCTTCGTAGCCGTAGCTCACTTCCTTCAGCTTGATGCGATTCTTCGCGCTGCTGTCCAGCGCCCCAAAAAGATAATGATCCCGCTCAGCCGCAACAGCCATGCTTCCAATATAGCTCTACTCCCGCTTTGATTAAATGGTCAGAATCGCTCACCTTCGGTTTTTGCCGGTCAACTTCCCATCCCGGTTCCCTGATTCCTGGTTCGGAATCTCCTCATTCCGAACACGCCGCAAGCGGAGCACCGAGCCCTCCGGGGGCCTTCCATCCCGCCGCAAGCCAAAGAGTCACAGAGAAGCGCATCCAGTCCAGTTCCCCCAGCGGCGTGGCCTTTGCTCCGGCTGCGGGCGCCACGGTATGGGGTGTCTTTGCCGATTGAAGCGCCCATCTTCGGGCGAAGGGCGCCGCATCGGCAATTCCCGGCGTGAACCTTGCATTCAGAATCCGAAGCTGCCCTGCCGACGCACTCCGATTGATTTCAAGCAATCGTTGCTCCGCCTCATGCTCCCGGCTGCTCGCCACAGGCGCCTCGGTCCAAATCTTTGTCCCACCCAAAGACCGAAACTGTTTCTGGCCTTCACGCAACGCACCGGGATCGGTCAAAAAGTGAAAGCTCCGTGGGTTCCAGCCAATCGCATCCTGGGCTCGCAGTCCAAACGTCGTTCCCACCTCGCGTTCACTGATGGAGTAATACGGCGGCGTGGCCACCAGCAGTGCGTCAGGATATCCAGCAGATTGTTCCCGGTCCACCACCAGATCCCAGCCGCTGTACCCCTCTTTCCCCGGCTGAATCGGCACCACCCTGAACATCCACCCCTCGCCGATGGCTGCCTTCCACTCCTGCCCGGCATTTACCTCGCCGGTCAGCAAGATCTTGCGGCAGCGCGCCGGACGCCGTGCCGCAGCCGCGCTCCTGACCGGCGCAATCGTCGCGACGCAAAGCACTGCACAAAACCCAATCCGCCATGCGCTATGCATCCCTTTCATCGCGGTTCTCCGTCCTTCCAGCTCTCGGGCAGATATCATTTCGTTCGTAATAATCCCTTCAAGAAAATCAGGAAACTTGCGTTATTCTCCAGTCTTTATGAGAATGCTATGAAAGCGCAATTATCCTTCATGTATCCCGTATTCCTTTTCCGGTGACCGGCTATAGCATTTTCGGAATTGGCGTAGACCGAAGGCACTATGCTGAGTGGCTTCTTCCTCAAGAAAAAGCCACCTTTCAATGCTCTTAAAAAGTCTACGTGTATTCCGAAAATGCTCTAACTGCGGTCCCTGGCTTCTTGCGAGCAGACGTCGAAGCTTCACGATTCAACGGCTTATCGCAAAGAATTTAAAACTGTTCCTCGTCTGAGCCTCCCCAAAACGGACGCCTTTTGCAGACGACTTTTTCGGAGCCGAATCATCATGCCGAGACGTACAGTACGCCTGTCCCTCCTGCCCGCCCTGATCGCATTTCCTGCCCTTGCCCTGGCCCAGTCAACTGCCGCAGCCCCCGCCGCTCAGGCCCCGGTGACGCAGGCGCAGATTGCTGCCCTTCAGCAGGCCGTCCAGAATGCCCAGGCCGCTGGCGACAACGCATGGATGCTGGTCTCCGCCGCCCTGGTCCTGCTCATGACCGGCCCCGGACTCGCTCTCTTCTACGGCGGCCTCGTGCGCAAGAAGAACATCCTGGGCACCATGATGCAAAGCTTCGCCATGATGGGCCTGGTCACCGTCATTTGGGCTGTCTGCGGTTACTCGCTGGCCTTTGGCCACGGCAGCGCCTTCATCGGCGGCTTTGAGCATCTTTTCCTGCGCGGCGTCGGCCTTACCCCCAATACCGATTACGCCGCCACGATTCCCGAACAGACCTACATGATCTACCAGCTCATGTTCGCCATCATTACCCCGGCCCTCATCACCGGCGCCTTTGCCGAGCGCATGAAGTTCAGCGCCATGGCGCTCTATCTTTCCCTCTGGTCCATTTTTGTTTACTGTCCCATGGCCCACATGGTGTGGGGCGTTGGCGGACTGCTCAACGCCACTGGCGGCCACATTCCCAGCCTCGATTTTGCCGGTGGCACCGTAGTCCACGTCACTAGCGGCGTCTCCGCCCTGGTCACCTGCATCTACCTCGGCAAGCGCATCGGCTATCCCCAGACCAACATGCCCCCTCACTCCATGGTGCTCAGCTTCATCGGAGCTTGCCTGCTGTGGGTAGGCTGGTTCGGCTTCAACGCCGGCAGCGCTCTGGCCGCCAGCCCCCTGGCCACCAGCGCCTTCGTAAACACCCACTTCGCCGCCGCCGCTGCCGCCGTTGGCTGGACGATCTTCGAGTGGTTCCACAACGGCAAGCCCACCGCGCTCGGCGCCATCTCCGGCGCGGTCGCCGGCCTGGTCGCCATCACCCCCGCCTCGGGGTTCGTTCAGCCCTTCCCGGCCTTGCTCATCGGCATCATCGCCGGCTTCTTCTGCTCCTTTATGGTCTTCAAGGTAAAGAGCATGTTCCGCTACGATGACTCGCTCGATGCCTTCGGCGTGCATGGCGCTGGCGGAACCCTGGGCGCACTGCTCACGGGGCTCTTCGCCACCCGCGCCATCAACGCCATCTACGGCAAGGACGTCCCCACCGGCGCCATCGACGGCCACTGGGGGCAGGTCCTCAACCAGCTCGGCGGAGTCGCCATTGCCTGGAGCATCTCCATCGTGGGCACTCTGGTTCTGCTCTTCGTCGTTGACCGGATCATCGGCCTGCGCGTCTCTCCCGAACACGAATCCGCCGGCCTCGATCTCTCCCAGCACGGCGAGGAAGGCTACGACCTCAACTCCTGACCTCGGGTCCAACTTTGTTCCGGGTTCTTAAAAAACTTTACGCGGATTGCGGCCAGCCCCCCGCTCCGCCTGATACGCTGTCAAACGAGGCATTTTGCATATGCTCAAGATTGAAGCCGTTCTCCAGCCCTCCAAGCTGGACGCCGTCAAAGATGCGCTGCTTGAAGCAGGCATCGAAGGCATGACCATTCTCGAAGCCCGCGGCCATGGCCGCCAGAAGG
>OBLW0100001477.1_pt1 | contig 19888 bp, 15 predicted proteins | sample 1520161 | NCBI WGS metagenome assembly OBLW01 (sample SAMEA3539309, study PRJEB22396) | soil metagenome | biome: tundra; feature: field; material: soil | place: USA | collected 2010-05 | depth 0.15 m | reverse complement strand
CCAGTGAATTCCTGCAATAGCGCCCGCACATCTTCGCGACCAGCGGATCCATGTGCCCCGCCTCGGCCCCGTAGCCGATCGACAACTTGTTCTCCGCCGCCGCAATGCCCAGCGACCCGATCATCATCGTCGCGAGCGCATTCGCGAATTTCGATTTGAACATCGAACCTTCACACGCCACCACGCCATGATGTTTCGGCACTTCATTCGCCAGGAAGGGCGGGAAAATATCCGGCAGCTGCACCTGCGACGTGCCTTCAAAATATCCGCGCGACCGGTCAAAATTAAACGTCATCATGCTGAGGTCGACGTTCTCCGGCCCCAGAATCCGCCGGATCTGCCGCAGCATTTCTTCCACGCGCACGTCCGACCCGGTATTGCGCGTCCCGTTGTAGCCCGCAAACAGCAACTTCAGTTTTTCGCCCGGCTGCCACGGTTCGCGCTTGCCCAGCATCCACCGAATTTTCTTGCCCTCGATGATGCTCGATACCCACGCCTCCAGAATGAAGTCCATCATGCGGCAGACCCTCCTGTCTTCTGTTGATCGCGGCTTAGGTCGTTGACCGAATCAGATCAGTATCGGCATTTCAGCAGCGTGAATTTGCCGTTGATCTCGTGTTCGAGCAGGTGTATGATTGTGGCCCGCTAATGGGTAGCATAGAGCACGTGGGTGACCAAAGCCGTAAGCTAGCGTCCGTGAGGCGGGAACTCGACCGTCCGTGGGCACAGTTCGTCATCGCCCACACTCAACCGGACGGCATCCGGCGGGAAATTCTCGAATCCTGGAGTCTGTGCCGGGACGTCTACCACATCGATCCAGCAATGCGTCGCGCTTTGCTCGGGCTACCGTCTGGCCAGCCGGAGGTGAATCGCGTCGAGAACGAAGTGCTGCGCATCAGCCAGCCGTTCCTGCTCGAAGTCAAAAAGGCGCTCGATGAGATGGGATTCGTTCTGGCCTTTTTCGATAGCGACGGCTCGATGCTGAAGTGTGAGGGCGATCCCAAGGTGTGTGATGACCTTCAGGAGATCAACTTCTGTCCGGGAGGCAATTGGAAGGAAGAGGTTGCGGGCACCAATGGACCGGGCACCGCTCTGGCGCGGAGGCAGGCGGTTCAGGTAATCGCCTCCGAGCATTTCGTGGAAGCATGGCACAAATGGGCCTGTTATGCGGCGCCGATACTCGACCCGGTATCCGGCCAACCACTCGCGGTGCTGGACGTGACGGGGTATGGGAACGCCACTCACCCGCATATACTTCTGCTTGTCAGCTCAGTTGCGCGCGCTATTCAGATGGAATTAGCTTGCCGCCAGGTACGGACAGACTGCTCCATCATCGAGGAGTACGCGCAGACGGCCGCCAAGCGTCCAAACGATGGCGTCATCGCCGTGGATCATCGCGGCAGGATTCTGCGCATGAACCCTTTCGCCGAAAAACTGCTGCGGGTTCCCCACGCGCTCAGCAGAGCCGAGAATACCCCGGAACTGCGCGATCTGCTGTCATCGCTGAGTATTCGAGCGAAATCGCTGGGGCATCAGAGCTTGGAAGTCGCTTATATCGCAGCCTCGGGGCAGCAACTGAGAGCAGCTGCACAGGCGGTATTCGGTGAAAACCAGTTAATTGGGGCAGTGGTTACTCTCAACGATAATCAGTCTGCCGCGCGTAGAAATGCGGGCGGAGATACCCGCGATTTAGACAGGAACGCAAAGTCTCGCGCTATGGTCAAGTACCGGACAAAATACTGCTTCGACGACGTGCTGGGAAACTCTCCCGCCATGCAGCAGGCCTTTAAGCGCGCGCGACAAGCGGCGCAGCAGGACATGCCACTCCTGATATTCGGCGAGTCCGGTACCGGCAAAGAGATGTTTGCGCAAGCGATTCACAACGCGGGCGTTCGCTCGCAACGCCCGTTTATTGCGGTTAACTGCGGTTCGATTCCCCGCGAACTGCTCGAGGCCGAACTGTTCGGCTATGTTTCGGGCGCGTTCACGGGCGCCAAACACGGAGGCAACACCGGCAAGTTCGAGCAGGCGGATGGCGGAACGATTTTTTTGGACGAGATCAGCGAACTGCCGCCAGCGGGACAGGTCGCGCTGCTCCGAGTGCTGCAGGAAATGGAAATCACCCGTGTTGGAAGCAGTTCCCCCATTTCCTTGGACGTGAGAGTGGTCGCCGCCTCCAATAAGAATCTTTTGCACGAAGTCAGCGCTGGCAGGTTCCGGCGCGATCTCTATTACCGCCTGGCTGTGCTCACTATCGACCTGCCCCCGCTGCGGCAGCGTGGCGAAGACATCATCATGCTGGCGCAGTTGTTTCTCGCGGAGTTCAGCGGCCAAGTGGGTCCTGGCGGATTGTCTTTCACTCCGCAGGTTCTTGATGTGCTGTCGCGATGTGAGTGGCCCGGGAACATCCGAGAATTGAGGAATTTCGTGCAACGCGCTGCCGTCCTTGCTCCAGGCTTACAGATCGATTGCGAGACCTTGAGGGAGATCGAACCCAGCCTGGGTCCGCTGATGGAGGCTGAACAGCCGCGGGAGGAAGCCTCTTCTACAGACGCAAAGCGGGGAACCATTCTCGAAATGTTGAGCCAATGTTCCGGTAACGTTTCGGAAGCTTCGCGCCGCATGGGACTTTCCCGTATGACTATTTACCGCAAGATGCGCGACAGTTCGATCAGCCGGATTGATGTACTGTCGCACCGCAGCCATCCAAAGCGGGCTTCCGAATGAACCGGAAGCCCGCTTGAAGGGTGCCCTTCGCCTCAGGCGATTTCGCTCAACTGGGCTTCCTTCTCCTGGCCGCGTGCGCTCCGCTCCCGCATCGGGTAACCTGCTGCGTGATGCCGGTTGCCGCCCGCCTCAATTCTCGCCAAACGTAAGGTACACCAGCGTCTGGTTGAGCAGCATATACGCGATTTCGCCGAACGTCATGGGTCCCACAATGTGCCCGGTTTTCTTGCCCTCCAGGTTAGCGTACAGGTAGTTCAGGATGCAGTTACAGGCAAACACAGGGTCCACCGGACGACGATCGAGTTCCTTGCAGAAGCCGGCTTCGTAGTCCCCCACCGAATCCGCGAACTTGTATTCCACACCCGGGAACACGGGCGCATACAAGGCAACCTTGCCGCCGCTTGCGTCTACCGCCTGGAAGCTGACATTCACCATCGCGCCCATGTAGTTGGCCACCAGCGGCTGCTGAATGTTGATTTTCTTGGCCTCCACATACGCGGCAAAACATTGTTTCTGGCCGTTGACGAAGCAGTCTGTCACTTCGAACCCGGCGGTGGGAAACGTGATGGTATCTCCGCTGCCCTGCTGAAACAGGTTGATGATGTTTGCCTGGGCATGGCGGTGCGCCGCCAGATCGATGTGCATCCCCGCCGCTTTCGAACCGGACACCTCGCCCGTTTGCCCGTTGACCACCTTCGGCGCGATTTTCCCCAAGTCCTTCAGGTCGACTCCCGCAATCCAGCCCACCAGGGGCCGATCGAAGATGCCCGGCCAAGTGGAACAGTCTTTCGCGAACTTCTGGTGCGCTTCGCTGAACGCCGGAATCACGATGTAGCTGAAGCCATTCGCCTTGTAGTCGGCCGGGATGCGCGCCAGCCCGGAGGCGTCATACAGCTTCACAGTCGCCGCCGTTACAAAATCCGGCAGCTTGACCACTTGCACTTTGTCTCGCGTGCACAGCCCGCCGTCCTCACTCATGAAATACGGGATCGTTCCTCCGAACCACTCCCCGCGGGGAAGACCGGCCAGCAGGCTTTCGTCGCCGGAGACGAACAACCTTGCTCCGCTCTTGATGAGTCCCGACACCTCATCGACCGTCATCATTGATTTCATAGCAGGCATTTTCTCCTTAGCCGAAGATCACCTTGATATCGTCCTTCACAGTCGATTCGTTTTTGACAAAGAAGTCGTAAGCGAGCTTGATCGCTTCCTGTTTCGTTGCCTCAGAGTTTTCAAAAGTCGTTAGCAGCTTCAGCCGGGACATCATAAATTTCGTTGCGAGGTTGGTGACCGGAATACTCCCCGCGTTGCTGATTAGCGCTTTCCATCGCGGGTCCGTTTTCGATGGGATCATTGCTGTTTCGCTCCTTTACCGTACTCAAATACCGTTACCCTACTCAAAATCCTCCATAAACCTCGTCAACCGAGCGCCGTGCCTCCCAAGAGCGGATCACGCGGTTGCCCACTCGCCATCCCGAGATGAAAAGGCAACTTGCCCCCGATAATCTGTTCCACAGCTTTCACACGTTCCTGGAAGTGGCTCACATTCACACCCCAAGCGCACACGACGAAGCGGTTCCTTCGGAGTCTCGCGCAGATAGTGGTCGTTCAGCGGTCTCACCGGGTCCGAAGCGGTGTATATAAGTCCCAATTGAAACTCACCGATTCCCCAATGTCGCAATGTGTCCCAATCCCAACAGTCGGGCATCGGCGGTCAGGGACCGCACACATCAGCGAGATGAGAGCGGCGAGCAGATGCCGGCGACCGGCCCGCCCCCTTGCGGTTAGCACTGCTTTTCGTCTACTAGCTTTCACCTTTTGTTGATCGGACAATCAGGAAAAGTGCTGCTTGAGTGCCTTGAGCAGCGCCTGGTAGATCGAGTTACAAAAGTCGCTCACTGCGGCGGCATTCGGCGCATCGAACGACGATTGGAACTCGATCAGTGTAGTGTTGTTTTCCGTGATCGGCAGAACGCGCCACCTTCCGATGTAATTGGCGACCGAGTCCTTGGCCACCGGCCCGGGGCCATCGTCGATGCTGTACGAGAGGGTGTACTCGTGGTCGTCCAGCGAGAGCAGCGTCTCGTGGAACGCATCATTGAGCACGCGCTTTGCGCCGATCTGGTTGCCCTTCAGATTGCCAACGACGGCCGCCTTGGTGACGACACCCGGCGCCCAAGTCAAGTCGTGAAAGTCCCGAATAGTCCTCCAGACCTGGTCAGACGGCGCGTTGATGACAGCAGAGTTGTAGCATTTGCCCATGGTTCTGACTCCCAACGAGTGCCGATGCTATCTCGGCCCCGCTTTCATTGAGATTGCAAAACACGATGGCGACGAGATGAAAACGAGCAATCCGTGCATACGACCGCCCTCTCAGTCCTTAAGTCCCGATTGCATTTCGACACTTCACGGGTGGACGACCGGTCCACCCGTGACCAAACCTTCTGGGTTCTATAGTCGGGCGCAGACCGCCTTGGTTTGTGTATAGAGTTCGATGGCCTCGTGCCCCATTTCACGCCCCCAGCCGGACTGTTTATATCCGCCAAACGGGAGCGCCGCGTCAAAAATGTTGTAGCAGTTGATCCAAATTGTGCCCGCGTGCAACGCCGCCGCCACGCGGTGAGCCTTGCTGAGATCGCTGGTCCAGATCCCCGCGGCTAGGCCGTAGACAGAGTCGTTAGCCCTTGGAATCAATTCATCGATGTCTTTGAAGGGCATGGCGGTCACCACCGGGCCGAAGATTTCCTCTTGGACGACCTTCATCTCCTGCCGGGTGTTCACCAGGACTGTGGGCTCGACAAAGTAGCCGTGCTGCTGGAATCCCGCATCCCCCGTCTTGCGCCCGCCGGCGGCCGCTTTCGCTCCCTCGGCCAGACCGGATTGCACGTAACCGCATACGCGGCTGAGTTGTTCGTCGGATACGAGCGGGCCCATCTGGGTTGCTGGATCGAGCCCCGGACCCACTTTGATCTTCTTTGCCTGCTCGGCTACGCCCTCGACGACCTTGTCAAAGACGCTGCTCTCCACGTACAGGCGCGAGCCCGCGCAGCAACATTGGCCATGATTGAAGAAGATTCCGTTCGCCGCGCCCGCGATGGCGGATTCGAGGTCCGAGTCCTTAAAGACCACGTTGGGAGATTTTCCGCCCAGTTCGAGGGTCACCTTCTTCAGGTTCCCAGTAGCCGCCTTCACGATGAGCCTGCCGACCTCTGTGGAACCTGTGAATGCGACTTTGTCGACGTCGGGATGAGCCGATAGCGCCGCACCCGCAGCTCCGAAGCCGGGCACGATATTGACGACGCCTTCTGGGAATCCCGCCTCGCCGATCAACTCGCCCAACCGCAGCGCTGTTAAGGGCGTCTGTTCGGCGGGCTTCAGAATCACCGTGCATCCGGTCGCGAGCGCCGGGCCCAGCTTCCAGGCGGCCATGAGTAAGGGAAAGTTCCAGGGGATAATCTGGCCAACGACACCCACAGGTTCCCGGATTGTATAAGTGTGGTAGAAGGCTCCCGGTGTGTACGGCACCGAGAGCGGAATCGAGGTTCCTTCGAGCTTCGTTGCCCAGCCCGCCATGTAGCGGAACAGTTCGGCGGCCAGCGGAACATCCGCCGCCCGCGCTACCGAAATCGGTTTCCCATTGTCCAGCGATTCCAGCTCGGCGAACTCTTCCAGATGCTGTTCGAGAAGATCTCCCAGCTTCCAGATGAGACGTCCTCGCTCCGAGGGGGTCATTTTGCTCCAGGGACCGCTTTCGAACGCGGCGCGGGCAGCTTTCACCGCGAGCTCAATGTCCTCCCGATCCCCTTCAGCAACCCGTGCGATTTCCTGCCCGGTTGCCGGGTTATAGACCGGAAATGTTTTTCCGGACTTGGCGTTCACCCACTTGCCACCAATCAAGATCTTCTTAGTACCGGTCAAGAAGCGTGACGCATGCTCCGGCCACGGAGATTGCGAGTTGTCGTACGACGAGAGAGGTAAAGTTGCCATTAGCGTCTCCTATAAGAAATCTAAGTCTCAGAACTGGTTCGCGAGAAGGCAACATCGCCGCCTGCGTGCGGCTATGCTGCATCGAGTGCTCTTGCATCTTCGCAATTCCGCTGCCATTTGAAGCACCGGTCAAGCCGCCACTGCACGCCCCAAATGCACCTGGAAACTGTCACACGCACTCCCATGCGTTACACCTGTCACACGTGCGAGTTGTCACATTCTGTTACATCGCCGATGCTGCGCAAGGTGTGCTCGGGAAATTCCAAAGCCACGTTCTACTCGCTTTGTTAATGGATGGAACCTAGTAAACGCCGAAGATTTTCCGAATGGCCCGTCTCTTGCATTGCATCACGCAGCTTCGCAAGAAAAACAGCGTGTCGTCGAGGATGACTATCTTGTTCCTTCCTCGAAATGAAGAAAGGAAATGCTGCATGAGCAAACGTCAATCGACCGCCTCGCAGTACAGCCGGAGGCTCCTGGATTTATGCCGGGCACTGCAAGTACTGGCTTTGGTTTTGAGCTTCGTTGTCCTGATACTGAATGCTGCGCCGGTGCGCGCCGATGATGACCTGCTGGACATTCTTCTAGCCAATGGCACAATCACTCAGAAGCAATACGATACTTTGAAGCAACGTTATGCGGCAAAACAAGAAGCTCAAGCGCCTGCCCCGCACGAGCAGGCGGCAGCACCGTCCGAGGAGCCAGCGAAGCTCGTTACCGCCATGGACAACGCCGTTGGGTTTCACTCCGGACCTTTCGACGTGACCTTTTCCGGCGAAATCAACGGCTTCTACGTCCATGACCGGGCGGATCGAACCAACGCTAGCTGCGTTTTGTGCTTGGCCAGTACAGGCGCCCAGCCCAATTCGTCTATACGCAACGGTCTGCTGCCGGGCGACTTGTCCGTAAAGATCGCGACGAAGCAAAATGGCTACGACGTTGCGGTTTTCTTCGGCATCTGGCCGGGAATCCAGAGTCTCGAATTGGGTACTGGCGGTATCAACACTACCCCCGGCCAGCCCACGGGCTTCGGCGTCGCGGGCATCGACTTTCGTCAGCAGTTCGTAACGGTGGGCAAAGCCAACATGGGAACTTTCAAAGTTGGCCGCGATCTTGGCTTCTTCGGCCAAGAGGGCATCTTGAATGACTTCACCCTTCTCGGTGCGGGTTCAACCAACGGCAACGTTGGGCCGGGCAGCGTCACTCTGGGCCGCATTGGTCTGGGCTATATCTACACTGACTTCATGCCACAGATTAGCTGGACTTCACCTTCCGCTGGCGGATTCCAGGTTGCAGGCGGAATCTTCGCACCCCTGAGTGATATCGTGTCCACAACTCTCGGATACAACGGAAATCCCCTGAGCAATGGGGGGGCTATATTCTCCGCCCCGCTCACCGGCCATGGGCAGCCCCAATTCCAAGGCAAGCTGACGTACACGGTCCCTACTAAAGGGATGGTAAAGGCCAAGCTCTGGACTAACTTCCTCACGCAGAGCCTGGAGGCTAACGCTGGCGACTTGGCTAACGATTCCTATTTGAATATCGCAGTAGGAAAAAACGTTCGAGCGTGGGGTATCGATTACGGCACGAAGATCTCAGTTGGTGCGGCTGACTTCGTGGTCTATGGCTATAACGGTTCGGGGATCGGAACGGAGGGTTTGATGTTCCTTGCTACGAGCCCGACGGGACAAACCCGCGATTCCCAGGGCTATTACGTTCAGGGGACGTACACCGTTGCCAAGAAGTTGACGTTTGGTTTGAGCTATGGCCAGAGCCATCTGAACTTGGCTAGCGGGGAACTAGCCAGCGCGTTTGCGGCGGATTCGCTGGCGATAACGAGAAACAACGGGTCGTGGATCGGCCAGGGTCGCTACGCGATGACGAAGTGGGTCAACCTGATCGGCGAATATACCCATACTCGTTCTGAGTCGCAGGCAGGCTTGGTCTCGACCTCGGACTCAATTGCATTGGGCACCATTGCATTCTTTTAGGCGTTCGCCGTTTCAGAAGCGACGTGCGATCGCCGATTGATTTGCCCGCTCGGAGGGTATACGTTCGCTAACGACATTGCGACTGCCCGCTGCGCAAGTGGAGAAACGGCGTAGTCGCCATACGACAGCGAGGTTGCAATGGATCTTCGAGCGGTTCAAAAGTCGCTGAAGGAGCAATACCGCAGCGATCCAAGTACATCGCGGATAAAACTTCGGGCGAAGGGCGACCAGGCCGGAACGCCGATTGCATGTTCGGTGAATATTGGGCGAGCGATCTACGATGCTCAAGCCCATACCGGAGTTGGAGGTGCGGGTACGGCCGGATGCTCCGGCGACCTGCTACTGGGGGCGCTGGCGGCGTGCGCGCAGATTACTTGCCAGATGGTTGCGTCCGCCATGGGAATCCGAACCGAACGCATCCAGGTCACGGTCGAGGCGGAACTGGACCTGCGGGGAACTTTGGGAATAGCAAGAGACGTGCCGGTCGGCTTCGAAGAGATTCGCGTGCTCTTTGATGTGGTCGCTCCCGAGGCCAGCGCGGATCAACTCCGCGCCTTGTGCGAAAAGACGGAACAGTACTGCGTAGTCATGCAGACGTTGAAGCGGCCACCAAACTTTCGCACGGAGTGGGTGCAGGCCAGTCCGGCGACAGAGGCGGTTTAGGGAGACTCTGATTAAGTCTAGTGGGTTCCCCCGTGTTCCTCTGTGTACCCTGTGGTTTTAAGCTTTTGGCCTGACTCGAAGACTAAATCGGAGCGTCCTTAGAAGCACGATGTCTCGCTCACCGATTTTCGAAGGACCATTTTTGTTCGGCCGGCAAATCAGAAGAAGGAGAGATAGCAATGCCAAAATATGTCATTGAGCGCGAGCTTCCCGGAGCAGGCCGCTTATCGGCAGGCGAATTGCAAGCAATTTCGCAAAAGTCTTGTGGTGTTTTGAATGAGCTTGGACCCCAGATTCAATGGGTCGAAAGCTACGTCACAGACGACAAAGTCTACTGCGTTTACATCGCGCCCAGCGAACAAATGATTCGTGAGCATGCCAGCCGCGGCGGTTTTCCCGCCAACCGCATTGCGCAGGTGCGAACGGTGATAAGTCCGACCACGGCGGAAGGCTGATTTCAGGACGAGAAAGGATGGGTACATGGATTCGAACATGGATTCGAAACAGTGCATGAGCCGGCGCGAGCTGCTCAAGTCCACATGCGGTTTAGCGGGGGCGGCGGCGCTGGTGTCAGTGGGAGGGAGTTTGAGTGCCTTCGCGGTGGGTGGAGCGATGCCCAAACCGTTAGACAAAGGAGCGCCGAAAGTGGGCGACATGTTTGTTTTCGGGGACGGCCCACGCAAGGACAAGATCGTCGCGGTGGAGGATTTGGTGATCGATGGACCTCCGGTTGCTGCGCAGGCGAAGGACGCGGCGAGTGAAACGGCTCGGGAGAGCGACCACTCCACCGTCCTGCTTTTGCGATTGCTTCCGGAGAAAGTTCCGGAGGAGTTGAAGGAAGACGCGGCGCAAGGAGTTTTGGCTTTCTCGGCGGTGTGCACCCATCTTGGGTGCATGCTGACGGACTGGGTTGCGGAGAAGAAGTTGTTCCGTTGCCCATGTCACGAGGCGATGTTCGATCCGATGCAGGCGGGCAAGTCGACGGGCGAGGGCCCGGTTGCGAAGGCGCTCCCGATCCTTCCGTTGAAGGTAGTGGAAGGCAAGCTGGTCGCGGCGGACGTATTTTCCGGGGCGGTCGGTCCGAAAAAAGGTTAGATCTGCAATTCAGGCAACAGGCAAACAAATTATTGAGGAGGAGTATGGATATGGAGAAGAGGTCTATGCTAGGCGGGTTGTTAGCAGCATCTGTGGTCCTGCTGACAATTGCGACGCGCCCAGGATTTTGCCAGGAGGATGCGTCGACAAGACCGTACCAGGCAGTAACAGAAAAGCAACTGCTTGATCCCCCTGCCACCGATTGGCTACAGTATCGCCGCACGTTTAACGGACACGGTTACAGTCCGCTCAAGCAGATTAATGCAGAAAACGTCAAGAACCTGACCGCGATGTGGGCCTTTTCGACAGGCGTAACCGCCGGCCACGAGGTGGTCCCGGTGGAACACGACGGAATCCTGTTCATCACCACCTCGTACAACAAGGTGTTTGCCCTGGATGCCAGGAGTGGAAAGTTCCTATGGAAGTATGAGCGGGACATACCGGACAAAGCGCTGTCGGTAGTCTGCTGCGACGTGGTCAATCGCGGCGGGGCGCTCTATGGAGACAAGTTTTACTTTGGAACCATCGATGCCCATGTGGTGGCATTGGATGCCAAGACCGGAAAAGTAGCGTGGGACACGAAGGTCGCGGAGTATACGGACGGAATCACGATTACTGGAGCTCCGCTGGTCGTGAAAGGCAACATTATTACCGGCATGACGGGCGGCGAATTCGGTTCGCGCGGACGCCTGATTGCAGTGAACGCGGAGACGGGAAAAATCGCTTGGATCACCTACACCGTTCCCGGTCCGGGTGAGCCTGGCAGCGAGACTTGGGGCGGCGACAACACTTGGCAGCACGGCGGCGGTACCACTTGGACAACGGGGGTCTACGATGTCCACCAGAACCTGATTTTCTGGGGCACCGGCAATCCCGGACCCTGGGCGGGCACGGTTCGTCTCGGCGATAACGTGGGCACCGCGTCGATGGTCGCATTTGACGGCGATACGGGCGCGATCAAGGGGCAGTTCCAAATGGTCCCCCACGACTTGTGGGATTACGACAGCATCTCCCAGCCCATACTGGTGGATACGACACACAATGGCAAGAAGCTAGAGGGTCTGTTCACCACGCACAAGGACGGCTACTCCTATCTGCTCGACCGGGTCAATTTCGGTCCGGGAACGGTAGGCAACCTGAAGTTTATTTATGGGGAACCCTTCATGCCGATCACGGTCTGGAAGGGACTTGATGCGAACGGGCGGCCGATTTGGGACCCGAAAAAAGATCCTTCCGATCTTTCCAACGGCTTAGTTGACGTCTGCCCTTCCTTCCTGGGCGGAGCGAACTATTTGGTGCCTTCGTATGAAGCCGCTAGCGACCTGGCGTTCATATCTGGCAATTACTGGTGCGAGACGATTAAAGGCCTGCCACCGACGCCCTTTGTGAAAGGCAAAGCGTATGTCGAAGCCGAGTTCCACATGCATGTGCAGCCGGGCGCCAAGGGCGGCGGCGGCTTCATCAAGGCGATTGACGTGAAAACCGGCAAGGCGAAGTGGACCAAAGAGTTTGATGAACCCAACTGGTCTGGCCTGGTTGGTACTGCTGGTGGCGTCGTGTTCGGCGGTGGAACGGCCAGCCGTGATTTCTTTGCGCTGAACTCGAAAACTGGTGACACCCTCTGGAAATTCCGTACCAACTCGGGCATGGTCGGCGCGCCGATCACGTACGAACTGGATGGAGTCCAGTATGTTGCCGTTGTCTCCGGGTGGGGTGGTGCCGTCCCGATCTGGACCGGAGAGATTACCGAAAAGTACACTAAGGACGTTCCTCAAGGCGGAGTGGTGTGGGTTTTCGCCTTGAAGAAATAGTTTGTCGGCCCCGGCTCACGGCTCGGCTCAGGGCCTACTCGGGACCGGGAACCCGGCAGGCCTGTCGCACTTTGATGCGGAGAGAGGAGTGAGGAGCGAAAGCTCTCCTGATTCCTCACTCCTCTCGGCCTCTTAGTTGACAGGCAGGAGCGGTAACGTTGTCTCCCAAGTATCTTCTGAGCTCTCGATGCAGAGTCGTGGTGGAGCACCGAGATGAACCAATTTTCAGTAGTAATGAACGAGCTGGAAAAGTCCGAGCGTTTGGTCGAAGGCGCGCTGCAGCTCGTCAGTTCCGTACAGGTACTACAAAAGGCGGATAAAGAAAGCATCGAAAGCCTGTTGCGGGAAGCCAGAGAAGGTCTAAAGGCGGCTAGAGTATTCGGGCGCGCTTGTGGATCGTCCTTGCAATTCTTTGACAGCAGCAATCAACGGCGGGCTAGGACCACGGGACGGGCATGGATAGGAAGCAAGGCATGAGTCGGTTCACGGCTTGGCGGCTCTGGCTGCTGAGCCTGTTTCTTGCGGCGCTAGTGCTACTGGCATGTCCGGATGCGGGGTGGGCTCAGGTGTCCGCCGCCATTTCCGGCAGAGTAGAAGACGCGTCCGGAGCCGCCGTGAGCGGCGCAACCGTCACGGTGAAGGATGTGGAAACCGGAGCGACGCGGGTCGTCACAACAGACCCCACCGGAGACTACCGGGCCCTCGCACTCCCCATAGGTCTGCACGAAATAAGAGTGGAGAAGGAAGGTTTCAAAACTGCTGTCCGGACGGGGGTTAAGTCAGACGTAGGCCAGGAAGCGGTGGTGAACCTGCGGCTCGAAGTGGGCGAAGTCGTCCAACAGATCGTTGTTTCGGAAGAGGTTCCCGTGGTCAACACCACGACCGCTCCAGTCTCCGGGATGGTAGGGGAGCGCGAGATCAAAGACTTGCCGCTCAACGGCCGTGGCTTCGACAGCCTGATCACCCTCAATCCCGGCACCATCAACTACAGCGACATGAGAAGCGTGAATACAACGACGAGCAACGGAAACGCGTTCTCGGTAGATGGGCAAAAGCCCGGCGACAACGAAACCTTGCTCAACGGGGTGGAATATGGGGGATCAAGCCAAGTAGCGGTGACGCCGGGCGGGGTGAGCCAGCAACTGCTGGGAGTTGATGCGGTCCGGGAGTTCAACCTGCAGACGGGCACGTATGGCGCGGAATACGGAAAGCACTCGGGGGCCCAGGTCGGTGTGGTGACCCAGTCCGGCAGCAACGCGGTGCATGGCACCCTCTATGAGTTTCTGCGCAATAACGTTCTGAATACGCGCAACTATTTTGATCTGGATGCGAACCCGTCGTTCAAGCAGAACCAGTTCGGCGCTTCGCTGGGCGGGCCGCTCAAGAAAGACAAGCTCTTCCTCTTCGGCAATTACGAAGGATTCCGGCAGAGATGGGCGGTGACCAGCCTCAGCTTTGTCCCCGACACGGAGACGCGCCTGGGGTACTTGCCTTGCTCCGCCAGCGGCATCGGCGCGCCACAATGCCTCGGCGGCAATCCGGCCGGAACTCCGACCCAAGTCGCGAAACTGGATCCGGCAATATTGCCATACATGAACTTATGGCCGACGCCCGGTGTGGAGGCAAACGGGTCCTATGCAAACTCGGGCGGAACAGCAAAGTCATTCAACAATCCCCCGCAATTCATCAACGAGGATTTCAGTACGGTTCGCCTGGACTACATTCTCGGTCATCGGGACACGCTTTCGGGCTCCTACACCATTGATGAGGGCAATGGGCGGATCCCGTTAGCGGACCCGCTGTTCGCGTCGGGGCTGACGGTGGGCAGTCAGGTTTTCAGCCTGCAGGAGACGCACGTCTTCTCGCCGCGGGTGGTCAACGCCTTTACAAGCGGCTTTTCGCGCGCTGCGTTTGCGAACGATTCCGCTCCCTACGTCTCGTTCCCGGGAGTCACTCCATTTGTGCAAGGACGCGGGCAGGGCGGAATCATCATCAGCGGCGGTCTTTCGACCACGGGCTCTGGTGGTGCGGTTACCTCGGCGGGGCCGAACAATGCCTCGGGCGTCTGGAACCGCAGAAACCTCTTTACCTATGCGGACAGCCTGCGGATCAGCAAGGGAATTCATCAGATCAGCCTGGGAGTCTCATTGCAGCGGCTTCAGGATAATGAGGACACCGCTTCACGTCTGTTGGGGCAAGCCACGTTTGCCAGCTTACAGACGTTCCTTCAGGGTACGGTGACTACTTTTCAGGTGGTGCCCAATTCGAAAGAGTTGGGTTGGCGAAGCCTCATGGGCGCTTGGTACGTGGAAGACGCCATGAAGGTACGGCGCAATCTGACGGTTCAGCTAGGGATTCGGCACGAATTCGACACCGGTTGGAACGAGGTCTCGGGAAGGGCTGCGAATTTCGTGACCGATGCGAACGGGATACTTGTGACCGTCCCGCAGGTCGGCAGTTCGGCCTTCACACAGAACAACGCCAAGTGGCTCTTCGGCCCCAGAGTAGCGCTGGCGTGGGACCCCCACGGGGACGGATCTACGGCGATCCATGCGGGATTCGGAATTTACTATTCGATGCTGGATGCTCTCGCCTATCAACTCAATGCGGTCCCTGACGGCCCCTACAATGGCACGGTTTCCGATCGTTCATTACCTCCCCTCCCTTTCAATCCCGCTGCGCCGCTAGCAGCCCAGTGCGCCAAGACGTCAACAACTCCCGCCGCCCCGGGCTGCACTACGTATGCCCCTCAGGGAGTGCAGCCGGACGCCAAAACTCCAACGGTCGAGAAATGGAGCCTGTCGGTCGAGCACAAGCTCAGCAACACGATATCGCTCCGGATCAGCTATGCGGGATCGTTTGGCGATCATGAGCTTCTCAACATCGATCCCAATAGCATTCAGCCGCTGATTTGCAGCGGGCCGCCCTGCACGGCCGGCGGCATACAAACTGGCACAACGAAGACCAGTACGGTAACCAACGTAGGCGAATTGTATATTCCCACAGCTACCCCCGTTACGACGCCGTATGCCACTGCTGGATCGCCGATTGGCCGGTCCAATCCGAATCTGGCGGGCGGCTTCTTCTGGTACACCAACGGCAACAGCAGCTACAACGCTCTGCAGGCGGACGTAACCAAACGCTTCACGCGGCAATTGCAATTCCGCGCGAACTACACCTGGTCGAAGAGTTTGGACATCAATTCGGCGCCGACCGGGGCGCAATCTAACAATGAGGCGCAGATGGTACTGAATCGATTCGATCTGCGGCAGGACTGGGGACCGTCGGCGCTGAACGTAGCGCACCAGATGCACTTGACGGCCAGTTATGAACTGCCCTTCGGACGCGGGCAGTATTGGCTGGCAAATGCCCGCGGAGTGAGCGATAAACTGGTCAGCGGCTGGGTGTTCAATACGATCACCACGCTGCTGAGTGGCTTCCCCTTGACACCGCAGATCGGCTCCAACCGTTCCGGCGACGGAGACACGAGAAATCCGGACCGGCCCAGCCTGAACCCCGGCGTCCCCATTGTAGTCGGGAGTGCCAGTGGATGGTTCAATCCGAATGCATTTTCGTTGCCGCAGGTGGGTACCTATGGGACCCTGGGCAGAGGAGCACTATCCGGGCCAGGCCTGGCGGAAGTGGATGTCTCCCTGTACAAGGAGACAAAGCTCACTGAAAAGGTTGCGATGCAGTTTAGAACGGAATGCTTCAACGTGCTGAACCACACCAATTTGGGGACACCCAACCTGACTGCATTTTCGGGCGGGAACCTCAACCCCACGTTCGGACAATTCACCTACACCGCCACCTCGTCCCGCCAGATTCAGTTTGCCGTGAAGCTGATTTACTGAGAGAGGCGAATCGCCGATAATGGAACTGGAGGCGGCGGAGCGGGACCACTCGGCGCCCTCACACGAGTTGGCTGGATGACAACAAAGAATGAAGAAGAATCCGATTATTGCTGCGCTCCTGTGGGCTCTCCCCCTGCTTGCGCAGAGCAATGACGGCGAATTACGTCTGAAGGTAACCGATCCAGCCGGTCTCGGCGTGAAAACAACGGTTCAGATCGTCAGCCGGGCGAATCAGTATCGAAATACTCTAGCGACCAGCGAACAGGGTTCCGTGGACGTCCAGCGCCTGCCTTACGGCATCTATCAGCTCGAAATCAGGCAGCCTGGCTTTGCCGGCACATCCGAATTCGTCGAGATTCGTTCCTCGATTCCGACCGAATACGCAATTCAACTCAGGCTGCCTTCGGTGAACGAATCCTTAACTGTCACTGCGGCTGACACATTGATCGATCCCGATCAAGCTGGCTCCGTTAGTCAGATAGGCTCAGACGATGTCCAAAACCGGCTCGGCTCAGTTCCGGGTCGTTCCTTGCAGGATTTGGTGAATTCGCAGCCCGGCTGGCTCTACGAAGGCAATGCCGTCCTGCATCCGCGCGGTTCGGAGTATCAGACACAGTTCGTGGTCGATGGCATCCCTCTGACGGACAATCGTTCACCGAGCTTCGGACCTGAGATTGAAGGCGACGACGTGCAATCGATGAGCATCTATACTGCGGGCATTCCTGCAGAATATGGCCGAAAAATGGGTGGCGTGATCGAAGTGAACACGCTGCAGGATTCTCAGGCCGGCTTCCACGGTCAGGTAGTGCTTTCCGGCGGCAGCTTTGATTCGGTCGCCGCTTTCGCGCAGGGGCAGTACGTCTGGGACAAGAATGCGTTCGGCGCCAGCGCCAGTGGCAGCATGACCGACCACTATCTGAATCCGGTGGTTCCGCAAAACTATTCGAATACGGGGACGCTGGGAGATTTTTCGGTCAATTACGAACGTGACTTGACCTCGAAGGATCGCTTGCGATTTATCGTCCGCCATGAGTTATCGCGCTACGACATTCCGAACGAGGAGTTACAGCAAGCCGCGGGCCAGATCCAAACTGCCGACAACCTTGAGACGATGGGAAGCGCCTCCTATCAGCACATATTTTCGTCCAATGCAGTCGCCGATTTTCGCGGCATGGTCCGCGACAACGCGAATGATTTCAACTCCAACGCGAGGTCGACTCCGATCGAGGTGTTTCAGCACAATTTCTTTCGCGAGGGATATTTCAAGGGGACCGCAACCGTCGATTATGGCCGTAACGAATGGAAGTTTGGGATCGAGTCGGACAACATACTTCTGAACGAAAATTTCAGCTATAAGATTACCGATCCAACTCAGTTTGATCCCACCACGCCGCTGACCTTTGGCTTCCTGGGGAGCCGGCCAAACCTCGAGCAATCCGCATTCGTGCAGGACCAGGTACGTCTGAAAAACTGGACCATCAATGCGGGGCTGCGCTGGGACCACTATCAGCTCTTATTGAACCGGCAAGCGCTGGATCCCCGCTTCTCGATTTCGCGACATTTCCCGTCCGCCGATCTCGTCTTGCATTTCTCCTATGACCGGGTTTTTCAGACTCCGTCTTTCGAGAACCTCCTCCTTTCGAGTTCAGTCGCAGTTGAATCCATCGACCCAACGAATTTCCTTCGCAAGCGGATTGAACCTTCCGAAGGAAACTACTACGAAGCGGGTCTAACCAAGGTGTTCGCCGGAAAGATCAAGCTGGACGCCAACTATTTCCGGCGGCTCGTCGCCAACTATGCGGATGACTCTCAGATCACGAACACCACGATCAGCTTCCCGATCGCATTCCGCAAATCCATCATCTACGGCGCGGAAGCCAAACTCGATCTTCCCGATTGGCGCCGTTTCTCGGGGTTCTTGAGCTATTCCTATACCGTCGGTAATGTCTGGCTTCCGGTGACGGGCGGCCTTTTTTGGGGATCCGACGCCACATCCGCGGCAACGCAGCTCACCGGCCATTTCCCGGATTCGCAGGATCAGCGCAACACCGTTCGCGGCCGCCTTCGCTACCAGGTCAAACCGCGATTCTGGATCGCGGGCGGAATTCAATATGACACCGGGCTCCCCTTTGAGTTTGAGTGCGATCCAAGTTTAACTCTTCAACAATGCATCTACGGACCGGGCGGACCAGCCCAGATATACGGGCAGGACGTCGTGAATCGCCTTAACTTCGCCCGCGGGCGCATCTATCCTTCCTTCCAGGTCAATGTCTCGGCGGGTGCGGATATTCATAAATCTGACCGAATGACGATGCGGTTTCAGATCGACGGACAGAACCTTACCAACATTCTTGACGTCCTCGACTTCGGTGGACTTTTCTCCGGCAACGCCATCGGACCGCCGCGGAGCGTCGCCCTGCGCCTGACGACCAACTTCTAGAGCCGATTAGCGCATGGAGGCTAGAGGACGAGCAGCACCACTATTATTCTCTTCCTTATTCCCCGGCGCACCGGAAGCCCGTGAATTTGCGGTGGTGGTTCGACGCGTCCCAGCCACGGGCCGACACGCGGATGTTAGCCGCACTGGTGGACCAGGAGCCGCCACGCAGCGCCACATAGTCGGAGCTATACCAGTCGCTCGTCCACTCCCAGACGTTCCCCAGCATGTCATATAGCTGCCAGGCGTTCGGCTGTTTTTGGGCCACTTCATGCGATCGGTCGTAACTGTTGCCCTTGTACCAGGCAATAGCATCCGTGTCCGCTTCCCCGTAACGCGCGGCTGGACTGTTCGCCCGCGCCGCATACTCCCATTCTGCCTCCGATGGCAACCGCATCCCCACCGCTGCGCAGTAAGCCTTCGCTTCATCCCACGAGATCCTATCGACCGGCCGCTGGTCGCCGTGGAAAAAGCTTGGGTTCGCGCCAACCACGCGTCGATAGGCAGCCTGCGTCACCAGAGTCTGTGCCATCCAGAAGCCTTTCGTCATGATTACCTCGTGCGCCGGCTTCTCATCTTGGTCGCATTCGCCGTCTCCCGGCGAACAGCCCATCATGAACTTGCCGGGTGGAATCCACACGTATGTGAGGCCTTCTTTGGGGTTTGTCTTCGTTGCTACTCGTGCGGGCTGTAATTGAGATTGGCCCTGGGGCGTCGGCGCTGCCAGCACCGCGGGAGCAGAGAGTGCATGTACAAGCACCGACAGCAGCGAAAAGAGGAGCAGTCGTTTCATCCAGCAATCGCTGCATTTTACTTCGCGAACGCGCAGGACACAAGCGCCTATACCGCGCATCACCTGTTGCAGCGGGACGCGGACGTGTTCGCGAGATTCGTGGCGATCAATGCATTTACGAAAAAGCGCGGCGCGAAGCTGAGAAGCCTCATCACCTGGCGGCGGAAGTCCATACTGACGTTACGCCCGACGGTTACCCCGAATTCCTGAAGCGGCATAGCGAATTGGTCCGCGACGTGCCAGCGCACCTCGAACATGAGAGTGACGGCGACCTATTTTGGCTGCGCGAGACCTGGAAGCGTTGGAGCACGCCGTGCGTTCCGGAGACGCCGATGCTGCGACCGCCAACGCTGCCCTCCTCGCGCGCTTTGACGCGCACATGACCTGGCACCAGGTCGTCCGTAGACAGCGCCTGCTCAGATCTTCAGCATCTCGTAGAGGGCGGTGTGAACTTCGGCGGGGCTGGCTCCGTGCAGCTCAACGATTCTAAAGTAGAGATCAGAAAACTGACTGTCGGGACGCGCTCGAAG
>OBLW0100001474.1_pt1 | contig 19909 bp, 14 predicted proteins | sample 1520161 | NCBI WGS metagenome assembly OBLW01 (sample SAMEA3539309, study PRJEB22396) | soil metagenome | biome: tundra; feature: field; material: soil | place: USA | collected 2010-05 | depth 0.15 m | reverse complement strand
ATTTCTCCCAAAAGCGTACGCAATAAGCCCGTCCGCCACTCCAAGCGCAAGAGCCCCGCAAAACGCAAAATCTAGCCAATGGGAGTACTTTACACAAGCTCAGATAGACCAAATGACGGCCCAGGCGGTTCATCCCTACATTCTGCGAAAATTGATCGCTTGCGAGAGCCAAAATACCAACATAGCGAGAATGGACTCAAACCACCAACTCTCGTACGGGATTCTTCAATTCCAGAGAGGGACGTGGCAGCAGTTCGCCCCGCTTGCTGGTGTTATAAGTTCAACCCCGATGAATCCCACGTCTGCGATAAAAGTAGCGGATTATATGCTTTCCGTCGGCCAACTCCATAGATGGTCATGCGCATTTTTGACGCATCTCTTGTAATATTCTTTATCCCCGCACGGCTTCATTAATAGGCACGTTATGGGAGCTGCCTAGGTCGAACCCCGGCCATGATTTTCATAAAAGCAAAAGAGGACTTTTGCACCGCCTCTTCCGGTGTATCCCCGGGACGGCGGTTTTTTCTATCCAAGTTCGCCTTTTATTCGCCTATAATCCCAGCTCCGAAACCAACGAGGCGATTGGGCATCCTATACTCATGTTCACGCAGCCCATGCCGCCGCATCTCGTTACGAGAGCCGCTTCAAATTACTGTTCCGTCTGCGGCCATGAGTTCGCCGCCAATTCACGACCGTCGCTCCACGAGGTGTTTGAGGAGCATGTGCGCACCATGCATATTGCAAAGCGACCGCTCCCGCGATCCGCGCGCCGACGCGTAAATTCCTGACTTATCCCCAGCCCCGCTTGCCCTTTTTCCCCAATGTGCTTTGATTAAAAAGAACTTCATAGCAGAATGCCCTTGCACGCTTTCACATCGATGCCAGTTTCCTCGCAAGGGCTTACTGGTATCGAGTTGAAAGCGTTTTATTCTCGGGTCGAACGCGTAAGGGATAATACGGGGCGCGACAACCAGACCCGTTCTGCCGACCGCTTGCGAGAAGCAAAATCTCGCCGAAACTCAAGAACATGAGTAAGCGATCGTCTCTCTGACTTCTGCCCGATTTTTTCGAAAATCTACGGGGGTCGGGGGGCCGTATCGAAATCTAAGAACATTAAGTAATAATTGCATGAAAGAAAAAATCAAAATGCCGTGTTTGGAATGTGGCGCAGAGGTAGAGGTCGAAAAAGAAGGACTCGAAGCGTTGGGGATATTGAACGTATTTTGCTCCGATCCGGAAAAGAACTGCGAGGACAAATTTGCATTCAAAAGATGACCGGCGGGGAAGTCGCTTATCAACCCGAACAAAAAGGAATTTAAGAAGACGGAAAATCAGTCAATGGGAATTTCGATGGTTCCAATGGAGAGCAGGGTGTTCCCAATATTGTCATTCAGAATCGCCGCAATTTTCGGGGCACTCTTTGCATCGAGAAGCGGAAAATCATACGAAACGGAACGACCATTAAACTTACACGTGAACACGATGTGATGCTCGCCAAATATACCAATTACCCGTTCAATAGTCACTTGATCCGCCGTCGTCGGGAATCTATCTCCTTCTGACTTCGGGCCGCCGGGCTGAGGAATCCATCCGGGCAATTGAGACACTGTCATAAGTAATTCTCCGACAATCCAATTCTACGCCCACGCCAACTTCACCGCCGCTTCAAGAGCATCTTGAGAGGATTTCACAAAAGGCGCGTAGTGTTTTTGGGTCGTCTTGATTGACGTGTGACCAAGAAGCCGTGACACGGTTTCTAATGAAACCCCGCGCGAAAGCAGATCCACGCTGAACGTGTCCCGAAGGCGGTGTGAATAACCGTCAGGAATTCCGGCCATTTCATAAACCAATTTCAACCGCTGTTGCCATTCGGTGATCGCACTTTTCGGCTTCCCAATCTGTCCATAGAAGAAATACTCGTTCCCTTTATCACACGCCAGGACAGCATTGATGACGTGTTTCGGCAGTGGGACCCACACGAGATGTTTGGTCTTCTCCTGCCTGAGGAACAGTTTTCCGTCCTTCAATTGCTCCCGGCGGAACATCACCGCATCTGAAATACGGATGCCCGAATACCGCATCAACAGGACAAGAGCCTTGAGTTTCTTCTCTGTTTCCTTCGGAATTTTTGGATGCGCTTCGCGGATCGATTCCGCCGCCCAGAGGATCTTCTCCATTTCCTGATCGGTGAATGGAAGCGTCGGCATGTATTTCGCCGGCGGTAGCTTCACGCGCTTTGCCGGATTCCGGTCGAGCCATTCCGAATCAACGCAAAATCCAAAGAACTTCCGGATCATCTCCAGGCGCTTTTGGCTCGTAATTGCCGCGAATTTCCAACGCTCACGGAGCCGCCGAACATCATCAACCATTACAGAGCGGACGGGACGTTTCCCTAATTGATCTTTTAATTCCTCACACACGTTCCGATATTTGCGCATCATCGCTTCGCTCAAATTCATGGACTTGCGATCATCGAGAAAACGATCAACGCAATCGGCGACCGACATTATCTGTCCGTGCAGTTCGAGCTCGCGGATCTTCTTGATCGCCGCTTCCCAACTTGTCATGTCGAGTGAGCGCCGCACCGGAGAATCATTCAACGTTCCCTGAATCCATATCGGACACGAACACGCCTTATAGCGGCGCGAGCGGTGCTTGCAATCGGCACGATGCCTGCGATAGGGAGTGAGCATAGTACGTTTCCGGTACGCAATTCTACGCTCAACTGGAAGTGGAAGTAAATAAATAAGTTAGGATGGTGCCGGGAGGGGGGGTCGAACCCCCATGGCCGCAAGGGCCGGCGGATTTTGAGTCCGCTGCGTCTGCCAGTTCCGCCATCCCGGCTAAGGGTGGGTCGGCAAGTGCAAGTATCGCACAGGGTTTGTGTTGGATGCTACCGCCGCGCGGTCGGCACACAGGGCAAGGACAGTCCTGCCCGCGACGAGGGGTGCGGTGTTTCGGGTACGGTTGCGGTGCGCCGCGTGCGGGACCGGCATGCCGCCGTCTTTGACGTACGGCTTTCCACACGATTCCTATGCCCTTCGGCTGAGTATCCCATGCGACAATGAAGGCAATCGTGATGACTCCTGCCTCCTCTGCAGTTGTTCCCGAGCCGGTTGCGATCACGCCGGAGCTCCTCGCACAACACAGCATCACCGCCGACGAATACGAGCGCATTCTTTCGGCGCTGGGACGCGTTCCTTCCCTCACGGAACTTGGAATTTACAGCGTGATGTGGAGTGAGCACTGCTCCTACAAGTCGAGCCGCGTTCACCTGAAGCGGCTGCCCACAAAGAGCGATCGCGTGGTGCAGGGGCCGGGTGAAAATGCCGGAATTATTGACGTTGGCGATGACTGGGCCTGCGCTTTCAAGATCGAGAGCCACAATCACCCAAGCTACATTGAACCTTATCAGGGTGCGGCGACCGGAGTGGGCGGCATCCTCCGCGACATTTTTACGATGGGCGCGCGGCCGCTGGCGGTGATGGATTCGCTGCGCTTCGGACCTATTTCTCCGGAAGCGGGGACGGAGCCCGAGCTGGTCAACAAGAATCATTCAATCGCCGAGGGCGTCGTGAGCGGCATCGCAGGTTACGGCAATTGTTTCGGCGTGCCGAACCTCGGCGGCGAGACAAAATTTGAGGCCTGCTACAGCGGCAACCCGCTGGTGAATGCGTTTGCGCTCGGGCTGGTTCGCAAGAATGAGATTTTCTATGGCAAGGCGACCGGCACCGGTAATCCTGTCATTTATGTCGGCGCGAAGACGGGGCGTGACGGAATTCACGGCGCGACCATGGCCAGCGAAGAGTTCCACGCGGGCACTGAAGCCAAGCGGCCCAATGTGCAGGTCGGCGATCCGTTTATGGAGAAGCTGCTGCTTGAGGCGTGTCTCGAAGCCATGCAGACGGGGGCAATCGTCGGCATTCAGGACATGGGGGCCGCGGGGCTGACGTGTTCGACATGCGAGATGGGCGCGCGTGGAGGCGTGGGTCTCGACGTGGAGCTTGACCGGGTGCCACAGCGCGAGACCGGCATGAGCGCTTACGAGATCATGCTGTCGGAAAGCCAGGAGCGCATGTTGCTCGTTGCCCAGAAGGGGCGCGAGCGTGAAGTGCTGCGGGTGTTCGAGAAGTGGGGGCTGGACGCGGTGATCGTGGGAACTGTCGAGCCGGAGCCCCGGCTGCGCATTCGCCACCACGGCGAGTTGGTTGCCGATATTCCCAACCAGTCACTCACCGACGATGCGCCGCTTTATCGGCGGCCCGTTGGCACATGGAAGGCCCCGGTTCCGGTTGATCCGCCTGCAGATGTTCTGGCTGAATTGGCGAAAGACCGCGACTACACTGCCGACCTGAAAAAGCTGCTAGCGAGCGCCAACGTCTGTTCAAAGCGCTGGGTCCACGAGCAGTACGACACCATGGTGCAGACCAACACGGTGCTCGGACCAGGCGGTGAAGCGGGCGTGATGCGGATCAAGGGCACTGGCACCGATGGCCATGAGCGCGGTTTGGCGATGGCGCTCGATGGCAATGGCCGCTGGGCCTATCTCGATCCGAAGCTAGGCGCAATGCATGCGACGGCGGAGGCAGCACGCAAGGTTGCCTGCGCGGGGGCATTGCCGGTGGCGGCGACCAATTGTCTCAACTTCGGGAATCCTGAGAAGCCGGAGATTATGGCGCAGCTTTCGTCGGCGATTGACGGCATTGCCGAGGCCTGCACCGCGCTGGGCACGCCGATCACGGGCGGCAACGTATCCTTATATAACGAGACACGCGGCGAAGGAATTTATCCGACGCCGGTACTGGGCATCGTGGGGATCCTAGACGATGTGACGAAGGCAGTGCCCGCGGGATTCCGGCATGCGGGGGATGCCATCCTTCTGCTATGGCCTATTCCGCGAGGCAAAGAGCCAGACCCCAAGCTTGAAGTTCCGCTCGACCCTCTGCCGATCAGCCAGTACCCTTTTCCTGCTCTTGAACTGGAACCACGAGCGAAAGAAACCCCAGACGCGACCGAAGAAGAGGCGCGAGAAGACCTGATCGCGTTCGGCTCCTCTGAATTTGCCAAGGTGATTCTTGGTGGGATCTGGGGCAAACCGCCCAGCCTTGATCTCGACGCTGAGGCCGATCTGCACACGCTGCTGCGGGGACTCGCCGATCGAAAGCTGGTTCACTCGGCGCGCGATATCTCCGACGGTGGCATTTCAGTCGCAGTGGCGCAGGCTGCGTTCGCGCAGGGGATTGGAGCCACCGTCGATCAGGAGCAGTCGTTGATGGCTCACCCGCTGTTCGGACTATTCGCCGAACCGGCGTCTACTGTGCTGATCTCGGCGGCGCCACCGCACATAACAGAGATCGAAAAGCTTGCGGGCGAATACAACTTTTTCGCTTCGCGGATTGGCACCACGGGCGGAAACCGCCTGGAGATTTCAGTCGATCGCGAACCGTTCATTTCCACGCCGCTGGATAAACTTCGCAGTGTCTGGGCGAAATCGCTCGAAGCAACTCTCCATGGTGAGGTGACTGCATGACGCAAGGCCTCCTTCGCGGCGCAGCCGCCGCCCGCCGTGCGCGCAGTACCGACAAGCTTCGCGAAGAGTGCGGAGTCGTTGCGATCCATGGTCATCCTGACGCGGCGCGGCAGGTGTACCTTGGGCTTTATGCGTTGCAGCATCGCGGGCAGGAGTCTGCGGGCATTGCCTCGGCCGACGGACAGCACTTGGCCAACATTAAAGGCATGGGGCTGGTTTCTGAAATCTTCACAGACGATGTGTTGCAGAAGCTGCCTGGGACGATGGCGATCGGTCACACGCGCTACTCCACCACGGGAGATTCCGCGCTGCTGAATGCGCAGCCTATTCGAGTTGATTCTACGAAGGGCCTCATCGCGATTGCGCACAACGGAAACCTTGTCAACCTTGGGACTGTGCGCGCGCGACTCGAACGCGACGGGGCATATTTTCAGACCACATCAGATTCAGAGATCATCGTGCAGTTGATTGCGCATTCCAATCAGCACACGCTGGTGGATTGCATCGCCGATTCTCTCGCACAGGTGGAAGGCGCGTTTTCCATCGTGATGATGACGCGCGATCGTATCTTTGCCGCGCGCGATCCACGCGGGTTTCGTCCGCTTTCGATGGGGCGCATCCGCAACGCCGACGGACCGGACACGATTGTCTTTGCGTCCGAGACGTGCGCCTTTGATCTGTTGCGGGCCGAGTATGAGCGCGATGTGCTGCCGGGCGAGTTGGTGATGGTGACCGACGACGGCGTCACGAGCCGCCAATTCGCGAGCGGTGTTCCGCAATCGAGTTGCGTTTTTGAGCATGTGTATTTCGCACGGCCCGACAGCCGCATTTTTGGCCGCTGGGTGCAGGAGAGCCGCGACCAGATGGGCCGGCAACTGGCGCGTGAGTCAGGCGTGGCTGCGGACGTGGTTGTGCCCGTTCCGGACTCCGGCGTTACTGCGGCGCTGGGTTACGCAGAAGAAGCGAAACTTCCTTTTCGTCTTGGCTTGATCCGAAATCACTATGTAGGCCGCACATTCATCGAGCCGGAGCAGCGCGTGCGCGATTTCGGCGTGCGTTTAAAGCTCAACCCTGTGCGCAATCTACTCGAAGGCAAGCGCGTCATCCTGATTGACGATTCCATTATCCGCGGAACCACCAGCCGCAAGATCGTGCGCATGGTGCGTGGAGCGGGTGCGAAGGAAGTGCATTTGCGCATCAGTTGTCCGCCGACCATTTCGCCGTGTTTCTATGGCGTGGATACACCGAGCAAGCGCGATCTGATCGCGGCGAACAATTCGGTCGAAGAGATTCGCCGCTATATCGAAGCCGACTCGCTTGCCTATCTTTCTTTGGAAGGATTGCTCAAAAGCTGCGACGGTGGCGAAGGGAACAAGTACTGCACCGCCTGCTACACCGGCAACTATCCCACGCAATGGGTGGATGTGGATGAGATTCTTCCGGCCGCAGCGAGCGTATAAGCAGCCTCTGGTTTTCTTAAATTGATCGGATTCATGCGGTCTCACCTGCGAGTTCTGCGCTGTTTGTGGTGTTCGCTTTGGTTCGCCCCAGGCTTCGCGTCAGCACAAACATGGCCAACGCCGCGGCCAGACTTGGAACCATCAGCCCGCGCAGTCCGAGCCAGTAGCTGCCGGTCCTGTCTTTCATCACGCCCATCCAATATGGCCCGACAAATCCGCTGAACATGGTGATGGTATTCATCGCGGCAATGCCTGCGGCAGCGGCGCGTCCCGTCATGAATTGCGTGGGGACCGCTAAAGCCGGAGCCTGCAAGGCGTTGAATGCGACGAAACTGATCGCGAGTGAAACGACGACCAACCAGGGCGGCCTTGCGAAGCTTGCGGTGAAATAGCCGCACGCCATCACGCAACAGGGCACGATGCAATGCAGCGCCCGGTCGCCCGTGCGGTCAGAGTTTGTACCGCCAAAGAGCATGGCTACTGCGCCAGCCACGCCGAAACAAGCCACGAGATACCCCACCTGGCTCACGCTCCAGCCAGTGACACCTTGCAGGATTGCCGGCGCCGAAAAACCATAGGCGTAACTGCAGGTGAGCGCACTGAAGAAGAACAGTCCGATCAGCCAAACCTTGGGTGAGAGCAGCGCCTGTAGAACGCCTGCTTCGCGGCCGAGGTGCGCATGCGCGCTATCGGCCTCGAGCTGACGCCGCAGCCACGATTTTTCCTCAACCGTGAGCCATTTGGCCTGCGCTGGACCATCGGGCAGCAGTCCGAGAATCACGAAGCTGAACAATGCGGCGGGCAGTCCTTCCAAGAGAAAGAGCCATTGCCAACCGGCGAGGCCGAGCTTGCCTTGTAAGCCCAGCAGCCCTCCGGCCACGGAGCCCATGAGCACGGAGCTGAGCGGGAGAGCGACGTAAAAGCGGCTAACGGCGCGAGCCCTCATGCTGGCCGGGAACCAGAGCGTGAGGTAGTAAATGACGCCGGGGAAGAATCCGGCTTCTGCCATGCCGAGCAGCAGACGCACGGAATAAAACTCAATTGGCGTGCGCACGAACATCATGGACGCCGCGAGCAAGCCCCACGTGAGCATGATGCGCGCGAGCCAGCGCTTCGGCCCGAATCGGAGGAGCAGTAGGTTTGACGGGACCTCGCACAGCGCGTAGCCGATGAAAAACAATCCTGCGCCGAGACCGTACACGGTCGCGCTGAAATGCAGATCGCTGTTCATGCGCAGCGAGGCGAAGCTGATGTTGATGCGGTCCATGTAGGCCAGGCCATAGCCAATGGAGATGATGGGCAGCAGGCGCCACGCTGCTTTGCGCTGAGCCGAAGCGCCGATCGCAGCGAGGTCGGGCTCTTTGAGCGCGAATGCGGTTTCGGCTGGCTTGTCGCTCGCGGCCGGAATCAACGGACACCTCTTTCGGTTCCCGGAATTGAGAACGGGGCCTGGGGAACGCCTCCTTCAGCGTGGTAAGCCGACTTTACCACGGACGCTCGCTTTTCTGGTTCGCGTCGTCGTCAATGACCGCTGTGATAGCATCCGCGTGTTGCACGACCGGAATTCTTAACGATGGGTCGTCGACGATTGCAGTTCCCTTTGCTGAACCTGAGGTTGGGCATGACTCGTTCGCGTTTGCTGTTTGGTTGCGCGGTTTTCCTTGGCTCCTTTCTGCTCTTTCTTGTTGAGCCTATCGCGGCGAAGCAGTTGTTGCCGGTGCTGGGTGGATCGGCTGCTGTCTGGATTACGTGCCTGGTCTTCTTTCAGACTGCAATTGCTGTGTGCGTATCTCTACGCGCATTGGCTTTCGCGCAGTTCGCAATGGAGTCTGCACTCATCGCTCCTTCTGCTGGCGGCGGCTGCGGCAATCATTTGGGCTGTGCGCAGCTATGGAGTGGGCCTTGGGTCGGAGCATCCGATCGGGACAGTGTTTGCCGCGCTCGGTGCGTGGATCGGCTTGCCGTTTCTTATGCTCGGGGCGACGAGTCCCTTGCTCCAGGTGTGGTGGGCTCGGATCGAGGCGAGTGAAGTTCCTTATCGTCTTTTTGCGCTTTCGAATCTGGCGTCGCTGCTGGCACTGGGCCTTTACCCAAGCTTGATCGAGCCCTATTTCACTTTGCAAACGCAAAGGATTGGCTGGGCCTGTGGATTTGCGGTATTCGCCGTCTTGTCCATCGCATTGACTTGGAAAACGCGATTGGCACAATCGGTGTCGGATCGGATCAGTACAGCGGATGATGCGAACCGTGCCAGATCACCGTTGAGCCACAAGCTTCTCTGGGTGCTGCTGCCGCTTGGCGCGGCCATGCAGTTGAGCGCGGTGACTAGCTATCTGACGGCTAACATCGCCGCTATTCCGCTGCTATGGATTCTTCCTCTGGCGGTCTATCTCGTCACGCTGATTCTCGCTTTCCAGTTCCCTCACCTGTTGCCACGCGGCCTCGTTGCGCGCGTGCTTATCGTGATGCTTGGCAGCCTGGCTTACATGTTGTCGAAGACCGAAGTTTCTCTTCCCTTGCGGATCAGCATTCTGTTCTTCCTTATTGAGGTCTTCGTTTCATGCTTTTTCTGTCATAGCGAAGCGGCTGCTCTTCGACCTAAGCGGGCCTCGGAGTCCACGCTCTTTTATCTTCTGTTTGCGGCAGGCGGGGCGCTAGGTTCCTTCGTTATTGGTATCGCGTCGCCTTTGGTCTTCCGCTTTAACTACGATCTGGCGCTCACATTCCTGGTCACCGCGCTACTCGCTTTTGTCGTGACGTGGAAGGAAGGATGGAGCCAGCGGATGCTGTGGGCTGTCGCCAGCATCATGATGGCGGTGCTCGTTTCATGGCTTCACGTCGCCTATCAGCGAGAGACCATCGCCGCCGTGCGCAACTTCTATGGCACGCTGCGTGTGAAGCAGAACCACGGCTATCCGGGATCTGTGATGCGAACGCTGACTAACGGCACGATCCAGCACGGCACACAATACTTCGGGACGGAGCAACTGCGGCGGACGCCGACGACCTACTATGCCGAGGACTCCGGCGTAGGACTGGCGATCCGATACTGCTGTGAGGGACACTCGCGCCGGATCGGCGTGATCGGCCTCGGTGCTGGAACACTCGCCGCCTACGGGAGACCGGGCGACACCATCAGGTTTTACGAAATCAGTCCAGCGGTCACACCCATTGCGCAGAATGTCTTTACCTACATTCGAGACTCAGGCGCACAAGTCCAAATCGTCGAGGGCGATGGCCGTCTATCACTCGTGCATGAGGAGCCCCAGCGATTCGATGTGTTGGTTGTAGACGCATTTTCAGGTGATGCGATTCCGTTGCACCTACTCACGACGCAGGCCGTTGCGCTCTATCGCAAGCACCTGGCTCCGGGCGGAATCCTGGCATTTCACATTTCGAATCAACATGTCGATCTGGCGCCTCCCATCGCGTTGCTGGCCAAGGCGGCGGGCATGGAAGCTGTGCGGGTTTCCAGCGGCCCCAAAGACGAGATTGGTGAATTTGGCGCCACCTGGATGCTGCTGACCGACGATGCCGCATTGCTTGCGCGGCCTGAAGTCGTGGCTCACGCCCGACCGGCTGCGGTCAAAGACGGCTTAAAGGTTTGGACAGACGACTATTCGAGCCTGCTGCCAGTCCTTCACTGGTAAAAGGGGCGTTGGTAAGAAGACTTCGCTCAGACAGCCCAGGGATTCAGTAGCTTCACTTTGATTCCGCGCAGATCGCTTACATTTCGCGTAACCAGCGTCATGCCGCGCGACACGGCTGTAGCGGCCATCAGGGTATCCACGACGGGCCTCGGACGTTCGGCTGACCACTCGCCCCACAGCCGCGCGGCGGGAGCATCGATTCCGAGAACGCGTTCTGCAAAGCTGTATTCCAGCCCGTCGACCCACGCACCCAGGCTTTTAGCCGCACCGGGATCGCTCCGTCCCTTCACCGCGACTCCCTTCCGCAATTCGCCCAGCGTGAGCACGCTGATATAGAGCGCGGTGGCCTCGGCATTCTCCAAAAAAGACAGTACGCCTGAGTCCGCCTTTCTTTTGCGTGTCTCGCTCAGGACGTTGGTGTCGAGCAGGTACCCGGTCCGCCCGCTCACAAATCGATCTCCCGGCCTGTATCGCGCGACCTCTCGATTTCAAAGCGATCCACTTTCGGTCCGCCGAGCAGATACTCTTTGAGGTTTGGCTTGTGTGCGGTGAGCGCGCGGTAATCCGCAATGGATAGAATGACAGCCCGTTCCGCTCCGTGCCTTGTAATAATCTGGGGACCCTTCTGGCTGGCCTCCTCGATCACCTCGCTCAAGCGCGTCTTTGCTTCCTGTACCTGCCAAACCGCCATGAGCACCTCGAAGCCTAGTTCAACCATAATTCTAGTCGTTCTGGTCGTAAAGCGCAATTCTTGATCTTCAGTGGTTTTTGTCACAGGACGTTCATATATCGGGTGTGATAGCATCCGTTTTCTTAAAGCGAGACGCCCGCGGACTCCCTCTGATTTTGTTCCTCGGACGCCTGCCGGAGACTCTCCTGATGGACGAGGAAGACGGCAGACTGGGCCCTCGAGCCCGCCAATTCGGACCCGTTGACGTCCGGATGGACGTGCGTGTGAGGTCCCTGTGCCGCCCAACCTCAGTTCCTGAACAAGTCTCGCCCGTCATTCGAATCTCAATCGCCAACATTTCTTCACGCCAATCGCTCACTGCAATGAAACCCACATCAAATCCCGCGCCCCTTCACGGTCGCGGGCCTGCCGAAGGCGTCCGCCCTATGGCAGATGAAGGAGAAGCACCATGAAAACGTACCAGGGAAGTGAGATCCGCAACGTAGCTGTAGTGGGGCATGCGCACAGCGGCAAAACCACCTTGATTGCCGCTCTGCTGCATGCCGCGAAAACAACGCCAACCCAGGGCCGTGTAGAAGACGGAACGGCCGTGACCGCCTACGACGAAGAGGAAGTGGCCCGCAGAATCACCATGCAGAATGCGGTTGCCTTTGCCGAGTGGCAGGGCACGAAGATCAATTTTGTCGATACGCCTGGATTTCATATGTTTAACCACGAAGCGCGTGCTGCGCTACTGCCTGTAGAAGCGGCGGCCGTAGTGGTGAATGCCCAGAACGGCGTGGAGGCTGTGACCGAGCGGGTGTGGAAGTTTGCCGAGGAGGCGAATGTTCCCCGCTTCGTGGTGGTGAACCAGATGGACCACCCCAAAGCCGGCGGGGCGAACGGATTGAGCGCGCTGATTGACGACCTGCACGAACGCTGGGGCCGGCTGTGTGTGCCGGTGCAGCTGCCGATCAGCGGGCCCGATGGATTCCATGGCGTTGTCGACCTGGTGACGATGGAGGCGTTCTACTACACGCCCGGCGGCGACGGCCGCGGCAAAATCGGCGAGGTTCCGGCGTCCCTGACGGGAGCTGCCAAGGCCGCACATGAGGCGCTGGTGGAGCTGGTGGCCGAGGGTAAAGACGAGTTGATGGAAGAGTACTTTGCCGAGGGCACGATTCCCGAGCAGCATCTGATCACCGCGCTGCATGAAGCCATTCGCGAGGACCGCATCTTCCCGGTGCTGTTTGTCAGCGGCCAGGCGAACATGGGCGCCGATCATCTGCTCGACTTCATCAAGGTGTATGCGCCTGCGCCGACGGAGCGCGCGCCCATGCCAGTGAAGGCGGCGGCACTGCAGGCAGTGGCCGCGAATGGAGGCGGAAGCGAGAACGCGGGCGGTTCGGGCGCGCTCACGCGCAAAGTGGATGACCGCGAGCCGACGGCGCTGGTGGTCTTCAAAACGATGTCTGACCCATTCTCAGGGCGCATCTCGTTCTTCAAGGTGATCAGCGGCGTGGTGAAGAACGATGCCACTTTGGAGAACTACACCCGGCGCGGCCAGGAGCGGTTCTCGCATTTGAGTGTCATGCAGGGACGCAAAGCCGTGGAAGTGGTCGAGCTCCATGCGGGCGATCTGGGCGCGGTGGCGAAGCTGCGAGAGACCTTCACGGGAGACACGCTGGGCCAAAAAGGCGGAGATATCCAGGTCGAATTGGCTGCGCTGCCGGAGGCCGCGATGACTTACGCCATCGAGCCGAAGAGCCGCGCGGACGAAGACAAGCTTGCGCCCGCCATTCATAAGCTCATGGAAGAGGATTTGCTGATCCGGTTCTTCCGCGATCCGCAGACTAACGAGTTTCTGATCGCCGGAGCCGGGCAGCCGCACATCGAGGCGATTGTGTCGCGCCTCAAGAAGCGCTACCACGCCGAAGTGACATTGAAAGCACCCAAGGTGCCGTATCGCGAGAGCATTCGCGGCCGGGCGGAAGGACATGGTCGCCACAAGAAGCAGAGCGGTGGCCACGGCCAGTTCGGCGACTGCAAGATCAGGATGGAGCCGACGCCGCGTGGTGGCGGATTCGAGTTCGCCAACGAAGTCTTTGGCGGCGCGATTCCGCGCCAGTTCATTCCGGCGGTTGAGAAAGGCATTGTGGAATCGGCGGCGCGCGGCTATCTGGCTGGCTACCCGGTTGTCGACTTCAAGGTGACGGTCTTCGATGGCAGCTATCACGATGTCGATTCGAACGAAATGTCGTTCAAGATGGCTGGACGGTTGGCGTTCCGCAAGTGCATGGAGTCGGCCAAGCCGTGCCTGTTGGAGCCCATCATGAAGGTCGAGATCGAGGCGCCGGATGAGTTTGCCGGGACACTAATGGGCGACCTGAACAGCCGACGCGGACGCGTGCAAGGCATGGAGTCGAAGGGACGGACGACGGTGATCAACGCGGAAGTGCCGATGGCCGAGATGTTGGCCTATGGCACTCTACTGACCTCAATGACGCAGGGCAAAGGCAGCTACCGGATGGAGATGCACCACTACGACATCGTGCCGCAGCTCGTCGCCGACAAGATTCTGGCGAATGCGAAGAGGCCGGTGGAAGAGGAAGAGGAATAGGCACCTGCGGTGCAGCTAACTGGCGTTTCGTGCCGATTATCCCGGGCAAGCGAGCAACTTGCCCGGGCCGCTTCACCACGGCGAATTTTTCTGCAAATCCTTATGGGAAAATCGCCCTTTGAGGTTAGCCCACAGTTCGAATCCTGCGGATTGCGGTGTTAGCAAAGTAGGTGTTAGACCAGAGCATCTTCCAGATGGGCTCGATCCAAAGCGTCGATCCCCACATGCGGCGATCTTTGCGCGGGCCATATTGCTTGAGCGGGCACGCGGGCGGAAGAGTGGCGAGCGCGTTGGGAGCGAAGGCCTCGCTGAGGAGCCACTCCCATGGATAGAGTTTGAAGAGCGTGCCGATGGGGTGGTTGGAGAGGTCGACGAAGGCGGCGTGTTTTGCGTCCCAGCCGATCTCGTGCATGCGGAGGTGGCGCGTGTGCAGACCGGCCTGTTGCGCGGTGTCCTCGAGGTAGGCCGCCGTCATTGCGTCTTCTTCGCTGCCGGCGTTCGCGAAGTAGACGGGACTGGTGGTGTAGTCTTTGAGATCTTTCCACTTGGCGATCAGCTTCTCGTGGATGGAGTTGAATTGGTCGCTGTTGGAGAAGCAATCCTGGAGCCAGTACCACTGGGCGACGGCCGCTTCGACGAGACCGGTGGGTGTGTCGGCGTTGTACTCGAGGAGCTTGATCGTGGTGCCGTCGTAGGCTAGGTCGAGACGGCCGTAGAGAGCGGGCGGTTCGGCATTCCATGCGGCGCGAATGGCGGCGTGCGCTGCCGCGGAAATGCCCATTTGATCGAGCCGGTTTTGATCGAGGATGACGTCGCCAGCGGCAAGGGCGAGGCGCTGAATCTCGACGGTTGCGGCTTCGAGGCGATCGATTTCGCGCGCGGAGAATTCCCAGTAGGCAGACTCGTCCCAGTACGGCGAACCATTGGCGAGCGTGTGGAAGGTTAGGCCGATTTTTTCAACGCGGGATTGCCAGTCGGAACGCGGCGTGAGAGTGCGGCGTCGCATCTATTCTCCCCCGCTCGCGCCGTCGCCGCTGCCGCCGATGGAGCCGAAGCCGCCGCGTGGCGTGGTGCTGCCGCCGACGACGGAGTCGCCGATGTGGCCACCGCTCCAGCCGCCATAAACATAGTGATAGCCGAGACGGGAACCGTCGCTCGCTTGACAATAGCCGTCGGGCTGCAAATGGCCTTGCGCATCGACGCAATCACGGTGTTGACGGCAACCGGTCATGGCGACTGCGGCGAGCAGGGTGAGCCTGACTTCGCGGGACTTGCGCATGATGTGTGAGCTCTTGCATTCAAGATAATGATTGGCAACGCGCGGGACAACCAATGAAAGCGATGGAGTAGTTACTCTGGATCTTCTTTTTAAATCTGCAGAGAGGGCAGTTGGGTAACGGCAAATTTGGCGAGAATCGCTGGAAATCGGGACGCAAATCGAGGTACACTCTAGCAACCCGCAGCCTGCGGGACCGGAGGAGAACAATGTTTCAGCTTAGCGCCGTACGAATTCGACCTATCCGCTGAACATTGCCTCGGGACCTTATCCTGTTTTACCCGAGGTCAACTTCAGCCTCGGGGTGAACCTGCACAAACCAAACTAATCGCAGCGTGAGCCCCTTCGCGTATGTCGTGTCCCTTTGCACGGCATTGTGGAGTTCCCCATGTCTTTGATTGAAACAACCGCGACCGAAACTCCGGCACGCGGTTTCTGGGCATCGGTGCGTGAAGCACTGCGCGGTACGCACCAGGACTACACAATAGGAAGCCTGAACCGCTCCATCTTCCTGCTCGCCATCCCGATGGTGCTGGAAATGGTGCTCGAATCGCTGTTTGCCGTAGTGGATGTGTTCTGGGTGGGCCGGCTGGGCGCGAATGCCGTGGCCACAGTGGGAATCACCGAGACCATGCTAGCGCTGGTGATGGCGATCGGCATGGGCGTCTCTCTGCCGGCCACAGCCATGGTGGCGCGGCGCATCGGCGAGAAAGATCCCGAAGATGCGGCGATTGCCGGCGTGCAGGCGATCGGGCTGGGCCTGACGATCAGTCTGGTGATCGGGATTCCGGCGGGGATTTTTGCGCCGCAATTGCTGGGACTGATGGGCGCTTCGCCGGAGATTGTGGCGGTCGGCTCGAACTACGCGCGCATCGCGCTGGGCGGTTGCGGCGCAATCATTCTGCTGTTCCTGAACAACGCCATCTTCCGCGGAGCGGGCGATGCGGCGATTGCGATGCGGCTGCTGTGGGTGTCAAACATCATCAATCTCATCCTCGACCCGTGCCTGATCTTCGGGCTCGGTCCGTTTCCGCATCTGGGCGTGACGGGCGCGGCGTTGGCCACGTTCACAGGGCGCAGCATCGGTGTGCTCTACCAGTTCTATCGGCTCCTGAAAGGCACGGAGCGTATTCATGTGCTGTGGCGGCACGTGCGGCTGAATGTGCGGGTGATGACGCGGCTGCTGCGGGTGTCGCTGACAGGCATGCTGCAGTTTGCGATTGCGAACGCAAGCTGGATTGGGCTGGTGCGCATCGTTTCTCTGTTTGGATCGGCGGCTGTGGCGGGATACACCGTGGCCATCCGTATCGTGGTGTTCTTCATCCTGCCGGCATGGGGACTGAGCAATGCAGCAGCCACGCTGGTGGGCCAGAACCTGGGCGCGAAACGGCCAGACCGCGCAGCGCTGGCGGTGTGGCGCACGGGGCTCTACAACATGATTTTTCTTGGATCGCTCGGTGTGTTCTTTTTCATATTTGCGACTCCGGTGGTGCGCCTGTTTGTGAACGATGCGGCGGTGGTTCCGATTGCTGCTTCCGCGCTGCGTACGTTTAGTTGCGGCAACATTGCCTACGCGTACGTGATGGTGATGCTGCAGGCATTTAATGGAGCGGGCGACACGCTGACGCCGACGCTGGTGTACTTCTTCGGGTTCTGGGTGCTGGAACTGCCGCTGGCGTGGGGTTTGGCGGTTGGGATGCATCTCGGTCCGCGAGGCGCGTTCCTTTCGGTGGTCATCGCGGAATGCGCCATCGCCATCGCCAGTATTGTCTTGTTTAGGCGCGGGCGGTGGGCGCGGCAGAAAATTTGAGGCTCATCGGGGCGGAGTTCACGGCTTCGTCCCTTAGTTCACAGCTTCGGGCCGTTTTGATGGGATTCTTGGGGGTGACGGGGAATCCTTGTGCCCCCCGGCTCATCTGAGAAAATGATGGTAGTGAGAAGAACGGTTCATTTTGGCTTCCCCCGGGCGGGAGCGCGGGTTTTGTGTGTGGCGATGACGCTGAGTGCGGCAGCCGCTCTGGCACGCGCGCAGATGGGGAATCCAAGCTCGGCATCGAATCCTTTTTATGGCAGCGTGACCCTGCATCCGGCGACGGATGAGACGCTGCAGTTGTCGCTGGACGATGCCGTGCGGCGTGGCTTCGAAAATAATCTTGGACTCAGGGAAGCCGAGAGCGGCGAGACCTTGGTGAAGGGCGAAAAGAACCAGGCGCTGCAGGAGTTCCTGCCGACGATTACGGTGAGCGGCGGGACAGGCGTGTTTCAGCACGATCTGGCGGCGCAGGGATTTGGGCCGGGGACGATTGGCAAGTTCGCTTCGCTGCTGGGCAAGACCGGCGCGGGATTCAATCCGATTACGAAGGACGATCTGACGCAGGGGCAGATCAATTACAGCCAAATTTTATTTTCCGGCCCGGTGATTGCTGGATGGCGCGCGGCGGGTGCAGCGGAGCGGGCTGCGCATTTTGCCAAGATGTCGGCGCGTGGCGAAGTCGTGCAGCAGGTGGCGACTGCCTACCTGCATGCCATTGCCGCGGCCAGCGAGGTGGACCAGGCCAACGCGTTGGAGCAGGCTGACCGCGTGCTGTTTGACCAGGCGCATGCGGCGCATGAGGCCGGGACGGCGGCGAATCTGGATGAACTGCGGGCGCGGGTGCAGTTACAGGCGCAGCAGCAGGCGGTGATTGCGGCGCAGAACACGCTGGATAAAGATCTGATCCTGTTGAAGCGCGAAATTGGTGTCGATCCGGGACAGAAGATTGTGCTGACCGATGCAACGCCGTATAGCGATTTGGCTGCGCAGACGCCGGAGGAAGTGCGTGCGGTGGCCTACAAGAATCGCCAGGATTATCAAAATCTGCAGAACCAGCTTGTCGAGGTGAGGGCGATCCACGCGGTGTACCGGAATCAGCGGCTGCCGACATTGACGTTTGGTGGATATTGGGGCGTCGACAAAGTCAACGGCTCGCCATCGCATGGCACCTTTGCGGCCGTGGGCTCTTTGAATATCCCGCTGTTCAGCGAGGCACGGCTGCGCGGCGATGAGGAGACGGCGGCGGCACAACTGTCCTCAGTGAATGCGCAGCTAGAGGACCTGCGCGGCCACATTGATCAGCAGGTGCGTTCGGCGCTGCTGGACGTAGATGCGGCGCACAAGCTGGTCGAGGTGGCGCGGTCGAACGTGGACCTGGCCACGCGTGCATTGAGCGATGAAACAGATCGTGTGAATGCCGGCGTGGACGACAATCTTCCGCTGGTGGATGCGCAGGCGACACTGGCTTCGGCACAGAGCAATTTGATCGAGAGCCTGTACCAGTACAACCTGTCGAAGCTGGCCCTGGCGCGGGCCGCGGGGATCCTGGAGCAGCAGTACCGGGTGTACCTCGGACGGTAGTCGTACACAACGCGCGCGAGTTTCCCTTCCACCTCTTCTGTAACACGGCATTTCATCGGGTTGCGTAGAATCGCGAAGAGCCGTATGGATAGGAATTGCGGGGCCTGTATCCCACTCGAACGATCCGGAACGAATCCTCCAAAACACTCAAAACCTAGGGGAGCGAAATCCGATGGCGAAGAAACTCAGAATTGAATACAGAGTATTGCCAGATGCGGCGGCGCTAGCGGCACGGGCCGCCGAAGAGTTTACCCAGGCAGCCGAGAAGGCTGTGGCGGAACGGGGCCGGGCACGCATTGCCATCAGCGGCGGGTCTACGCCGAAGGTCGCTTTCCAGTTGCTTGCGGACCCAAGCGGGCCGTGGCGAAGCAGGATGCCGTGGGACAAGCTCGAACTGTTTTGGGTGGACGAGCGCTGTGTGCCTCCAGACAACGCCGACAGCAATTACCGTATGACGCGCGCGGCGATGCTGGACCAGGTACCGCTGAATCCGGAGCAGGTGCACCGGATGGAAGGCGAACTCGACCCGATTGCCGCTGCGGCGCGCTACGAATCGCTTCTGCGGGACAGCTTTCGGCTGGAGGGTGCCGAGAGTCCGCGCTTCGATCTGGCGCAGGTGGGGATGGGCCCGGATGGACATACGGCTTCGCTGTTTCCGCACACGGAGGCGCTGCACGAGATGGGGCGGTTGGTGACGGCCAACCACGTGGAGACCGTGAAGGACTCGTGGCGCATCACGTTGACGTGGCCGGTGATCAACGATGCCAGTTCTGTTTTCTTCCTGATTGGCGGGGCCGACAAGGCCGAACTCGTTCGCGAAGTATTTACCGGGCCGACTGATCCGGAGCGGCTTCCCAGTCAACTGATATGGCCCTCAAGCGGTATACTCACTCTGGTTTTGGATCAGGCTGCTGCTGCGCTTTTGCCCGCAACCGATGGGGAAGGCTGTGGGGTTTTGGAGAGGGAAAGATGATTCTGGCGGGCGATGTGGGGGGCACGAAGGTAGACCTTGCGCTGTACGATTTTTCGAATGGAAAACTGCAATATACCCGGGACACGCAGTACGCGGCGAAGGAATTTCACGGTCTGGAAGAGATCGTGAAGCAGTTTCTGGGCGCAGAGAAGGTCACATCCGCGTGCTTTGGCGTGCCGGGGCCGGTGCGCGACGGCCGGCTGCGACTGACGAACCTGCCCTGGACCCTGGATAGCCGCGAACTGGCGACCGGCCTCGGCATTCAGCATGTATTTCTGATCAATGATCTCGAAGCCAACGGTTACGGCATTGCGGAGTTGTCGGCCGACCAGATCT
>OBLW0100001473.1_pt1 | contig 19923 bp, 16 predicted proteins | sample 1520161 | NCBI WGS metagenome assembly OBLW01 (sample SAMEA3539309, study PRJEB22396) | soil metagenome | biome: tundra; feature: field; material: soil | place: USA | collected 2010-05 | depth 0.15 m | reverse complement strand
AGAAACGTGGAGCCCCTTCGGGCCCCGACCCAGGTCGTCGCGTTCAGCTCGCAGCGGCCATCGGCCGAGTTTCAGGCCGCGGCCTGAAGCGACCGCGGGGGCCCCGACCTAAGCCCCGGGCGCATCAGGGAAAATGGCCGACCCGCCGGGTCGGCCATTTCCGTTTCCGGGCGTTGGATTGCCGGGCGGGTTCAGGGGTCCAGGAGCGCGTTCAGTTCGGGGGTCGTGGCGATTCGGTCGACATAGCCGAAGGTGCCCTTGTCCCTGGCCTCCCAGGCGGCCTCCAGGAGGCCCGTCATGGCGGCGCGGTACAGGGAGCCGCCGAAACTAATCCTGCGAACGCCGGCGGCGCCAAGGTCCGCCGTGTTGAACGACCTGCCCCTGCTGCCGACCACGAAGTTGACCGGCGTGGAGACGGCGGAGCACACCGCGCGCACGGCCGCGAGGTCGGGAAGGCCGGGCGCAAACAGCACGTCGGCCCCGGCCTTCTCGAAGGCGACCAGGCGCCTAAGGGTGTCGTCAAGGCTGGGGTTTCCGCAGATGAAATTCTCCGCGCGGGCCGTCACCGTGAAAGGGAAGGGGAGCGCCCGCGCGGCCTGCGCGGCGGCCGCGACACGCTCGATGGCATGGGCGATGTCGTAGATGGGCCTGTCCGGGTTTCCCGTGGCGTCCTCGATGGATCCGCCGACGAGGCCGGCTTCGGCTGCAAGGCGGATGGTTTCGGCGACCGTCTCGGGCTCGTCGCCAAATCCCTTCTCGAGGTCGCCCGACACGGGCAGGTCGGTCGCGTCCACAATGGCCCGGGCATGCGCGATGCATTCGTCGCGGGCCACCCGGCCGTCGCGCCTGCCGAGCACGGCGGCCGAGGCTGCGCTGGAGGTCGCCAGCGCCTTGAAGCCGAGAGCGGCGAGCACGCGCGCCGAGCCGGCGTCCCAGGGATTGGGAATCAGAAAGGCGCCCGGGCCTTGGTGCAGAGCGCTAAAGAGGGCTGCTTTGGCACTTTGGGTAAGGGCCATGGGGGATAGCGACGATGCAATAGGGGCGGCTCAACTCAACCGTGGCTACGTTTCCTTGGGAGACCAATCAAGGATCGCGGAAACCTTGGTCCTGCGCGGCGGGACCGGTCATCCTCAAAATAGCGGAGCGTTGCTCGCCGGATCGTCAAGGATGGCCTCGAATCGCGGATCACCGTGGAGCGTGCTCAAGGGGTTTCGTTTCAACGCATAGACGTTAAGAAATGTTGCAGCGCCCGGAGTGCGAAGCAGGCGGGCGTATTCGGCAAGCGCACGGTCCTTGTCCCCCGTGCTGTCAAGGATGAAGGCAAGAAACGATGCGTAGGTCGGGGCGTCATATGCGTCGAGCGACATAGGAATCAGCTCAACGGAGCGTTCCACCGCACGCACGGCTTCCGCCGGATGGCCCTGGACCAGCTCCATGATTGCCTGAAACGCCCAGAGACGCGGATTCTTGGGCTCGCGCTCAAGGCGCTTTGGCATCTCTTGCGGCGCGTGACCAAGCCGGGCGATCGCCCCGGCCTTGTCCCCATTTAGAAACAAGATCTGGGCGCCCAAGACGTCCTGCTCCCAGTGCGCGAGGCCGATGTCCTTGTCGTAATAGGGCTGGAGGCGCCCCAGGCGGATGAGCTCAGGAATGTCGCCTTTGGTCCCCGACCAGCCGGCGCGAAGATTGATTCCCTCGGGCGATCCGGCCTCCTCGGGGCTGAGATGCGCCAAGAAATCCTCCACATTCCGCGTCGAGCCGGTCGCATGGAAAGAGACCATGGCGACGTCATAGCCCAACGCGAATTCGTGCGGTCTGAGCGCGGCCATCTTTCGCGAAGCAGCGGCGAGCTCGTCGTAGCGCCGGGCCTCCTTCAGGTCCGTGATCAGGTTGAGCAGGTATCTGATGTTGGCGACATCGAGTTCCGTGGCGCGCCGAAGGCTGGCCAGTGACTCGGCCCATTTGCCTTGGCGGCGCTCGATCAGGCCAAGGGAATTGAAGACGCCCGCGTCATTGGGCCGCTGGCGGGCCAGCCGCAGGTACTGCTCGGTGGCTCGGGCATAATCGCGGTATCCGTAATAATAATAGCTTCCCAGGCTGCTGATGACCTCCGGGTCCTCGGGCGCCAGCTGCAGGGCCCGGTCAATCGCAGCCTTCGCCTTCGCCAGCATCTCGTCCACGCCTTCTTGGAAGTTAAATGCTGCGAAGGCATAGTCATCCGCGAGGTTACCCCATGCTCGGGCAAACGAGGGATCCAGGGCAACCGCCTTCTCCAGGAGCGCCACCTCGCCTTCACTGTCCCCGGAGTCGCCCATTCTGCGCGCCTTCAGGTAGAGGTCGTAGGCCGCCGTGTTCCCCGTGGGCCGGCTATCCAGGATTGCCTTTTCCTCGGGCGAGAGCGCCGCCTGGAGCTCTGTCGCGATGGCCTGGGCCAGCTCGGACTGGATCGCGAAGATGTCCGTCAAGTCGCGGTCGTAGGCCTTTGCCCACACGTGCTCGTCGGTGGAGGCGTGAACCAGCTGCCCCGTCACGCGCACCTTGTTGCCCGCGCGTCGGACGCTGCCCTCAAGGATGTACGCTACCCCAAGCTCCGAGGCGATCTGCCCAATGGGCTCCTTCGTGTCTCGGTACCGCATGACGGAGGTTCGCGAGACGACCCGGATCTCGTGGACCAGGGCTAGGCTGGTCAGGATGTCCTCCTGGATGCCGTCCGTGAAGAACGCGTTGTCCTTCTCATCGCTCATATTTGCAAACGGCAGGACCGCTATCGACTTGTCGGCGGCTTTCGGCACTGCCCGCGGCGGCGCATCAGCCCTTGCCTCGGCCGCGGGCGGCCCGGCCCTGCGGGACACAGCGAGGTATGCCGCGGCGGCGATGGCAACCCCTGCGACGGCACCCCACGCCCATCCCGGGATCCCAGTCCTGGACAGTGGCGTCACGGGGGTGCGTTCCGCCGGCAGGACGTAACCGTTGCCCTCGGCCGAGCGATTCGCCGGCACCTCAATCAAGCCCTTCACGCGGTCGACGAACTTGGGGGTCGGGACACCGTCGGCCAGTCGCGTCCACTGCACGCGCATGAATTCCTCGGGCACGAGCGCCCTTGCCTCCAGGGTCTGGTCGATCACCACCGGTACAAGGAAGGGGATTCCGGCGGCCATGTCGTGGGTTCGCTCGATAGCGAGCTTCCACTCGCGGCGGAAATATCCCTCGCCCCTTGCTTGGCTATTTGCCGAGACGATCGGGACGAAAAGCGCGCAATCCCTGATCTGCCTCTTTATCTTCGCATCCCATTCGTCGCCTCCGCGGAGCTCGCTCTGGTCGAACCACACCTCGATGCCGAATCCGCGCAGCGCATCGGCGATGCGCCGAGCCGGGGCCGTGTCCTCACGAGCATAACTTAGAAAGACACCGCGAGTGGGGGGTAAATCCGCCATAAGCGACACGCTGTATGAGGCTTAAAGCCGTCGCAAGCCAGTCCGAATCCCAGCGGATCGGGGAAACTCGCCCGGGATTTCAAGCGAACGGACAGCATGTCCTCTTCGGTTCGGCCATTGCCTCAAAGCCGGGCCGCTTCACAACAAATCCTTGACTGGCACTGCCTATCGGCCAGCCCAGCCGCAGTTTGGACAGCAGGCCAGTTCCAAACCGGTTGGTTTCTTGCACAACTGTGACCTCATTAATGCTCTTCTTGAGGTATAAATCTTAGTATCGCCTATTCAGCATTTCGAGATGCAAATGCCTGAACGTGAGGAAGCCACGTCTGCGCAACCTGGACACCTACATGCCGCTGTATTGGGCGGCCATTTTGGCGGCCCAAGCCTGCGCCTTCGGCTCCGGCGTCCAAGATAAAGAACTCGTATCCGGAGCCGCCATTACTCCATTGGACGCCATATACGGCCCTGCTGCCGCGTTGATGTTTGCGCGACAATTTCGGGGCGACGTCTATTTGCCCGACGTGCTGCATTGTTATCCAAATGCGGCGGGAGTGCCGTTTTCTGAATGCAGAAACATCGTTTCTATGACCTCCGATCTGTGGACGCCATGGCAAATCAGCGCCGATTTTCGAGGGAGGATGGTTAAGATGCCTGTCGACAGACGTAAAAAAGGGATAATTGTCGTCCTGAAGACGGAACGGTGTGCGACCACGAGTCTACGCGCCTGCACAGTGACGACGGCGGCACTTGAGAAGCGTTCAACCCCGCTCGCATCGGAGTTCCTCATTTATGGGGTTCAGCTTAAACCTCGTGACCATGATGATCCTCCCGGAAGCCTTAAAATCGAGATTGGGGCTGACGCTTGGAAAAATGATGCGGCGGGGCAGTACAATTTTGAGCAAGGTCCAGGAGCTACCCTTGTGTTTCTGGACCCGAGCGACGGATCGAGAATAGAAAGGACCGATGCCTTATCCCTTCGACTTGATGAGGAGGAGTTTCTGAAGAATAAAGGACAGACGCCCGAACTTCACGCCAAGCTAGCGGAAATCCTAGAAAAGCTTCGGCACCGCTCAGTGCGGCAAGGGTCGTGATCAGGTACGCATTTTTCTAGCACCCTCGGCAGCGGAGTGTTCGATAAACGGTGGCTTGGGGGCACGATGAAACCGTGCCTTCAATTCGGTTTCCCTTGGCGTCTAGTCACGCAGGATCACATATGCATCCGCTTTCCAAACACCTTCTGGATCCTTGGTAAAATAGACCGTTTCGGTGGCTGACTTCATGTTTTCAAAGGAACTCTGATAATGGAGGGTGACGAACTCCCCTTCCTGCTTCGTGCCATTGGGCAGTTCCTGCGGAGAGTGGTAGGATGAAGAAGCGAGCTTTCGGTCAAGACACTTGCCGAGAGGGCTGCGTACCTGCTTCGACATGTTCTGCCATTGTTCACTTGTGACTTGCTTCTTGAATCCCGGCGATGCGTTCTCCCAGCTCGTATCGTAGCGGCCGTCGTCGACGATCTTGAGCCAAGGCTCGGCTGCGGCGGCCGCCGCGGTTTTGCCATCCGAGGCCTGGTCAGCCCAAACAGGCTGCACAAACACGGCGGCGAATAGAAACAGGCTGATCGCGAGCGCGAGCACGCCGCGGCGTGCGAGGGAGGCATGGTGCGTAATCATTGTCAGGCGTTGTTTGAGGTTTTGGAGAGTCTCGCCGAGGGCGGGGGCTCCATAGGGTGACCGAAAATCGTGGGCGTGCTTGAGTGCTTCCACCAGCGCCACGCCATAATCCGGCCTCTCCTTCGGAGTAAGCCATTGCACGGCAGCTTCATCGGCTGCCAGCTCGCGAAAGTGAAGCCATTGACGGGCTGTGAGGTGAATGATCGGGTTGAACCAATGTGTGGCACGAGCGAGAGTGAAGAGCCAATGGAGGGGCTGATCGAGAGCGCGATAATGGGCGAGCTCGTGCAGCAACACTGCGCGCAGCTGGGGCCGTGAGAGCGACGTGGCAAGAGTCCTAGGCAGGAGGATTCGCGGGTGCAGCCAACCGAGGATTGCCGGAGCCGAAACGCTGTCCGAGAGGACCAGTCCGATGGGGGCTGTCACGGATGCCGCCGCCATACATTCCCCGAGCAGGTTGAGCAGCTCTGGTTCCGTGCAGAGCCTTTCCTGTGCCCATCGGCGCTTCGTCCGTACGGTTTGGAACGCCACTACGGCGAGCGACGTGCCGACACCAGTGAGCCAGATCAAAAGGGTTACGTCCATCAGACGGTGGCCTGCGCCACGGACGGCACTTGGGTTGACCGTGGAATTTATGCCTGGCTTGGGCTGAACGAGGTTCGCTATCAGCTCTTGAACTGGCCGGGGCACGAAGGGCGTCACGTGATGGACGTGCAGGCGCAATGGGAGAAGAAAGGCAAGTGCCGCTATTGCCCACCATATGCGGCGGCTTTGCGCCTGAATACGGGTGGCCAAAGCACGCTCGAGCAACCAGACCAGCCCGCATAGGAACGTGCCTCGTAGGGTCAATTCTGCCAGGATCGGGAGCATCAGGGCTTTCGTGTCTCGCGAAGAAGAGCTTCAAGCTCTTCAATATCCCTCTTGCGCAGCCCGCGCGCCCGCGCGAAGTGGGCGATGAGTGGTGTGAGCGAGCCGTCGAACACGCGGTCGAGAAATGAGTCTGCCTCAGCCGCCAGGCAGGCTTTCCTCGAAACAGCGGCAGAGTAGAGGTAAGCCTTGCCCTCCTTTATGAACGATAGGGCGCCTTTCTGCACTAGGCGGCCCAGGAGCGTTTTTACCGTGGTGACGCTCCACTTGTTGGTTGCCGAGAGGGCGTCGATGACCGACTGGGCTGAGCATGGCGTGCTTATGTCCCAAACAACCTTCATCACCTGCCATTCGGCGCGGGATATCTGCGGAGGCTGATTGTTCATCTACATCTGTAGTCACATAACTGACTACTGATGTAAACAACAAAATGATTCGAGATGAAAGGTGCCAGAGAACACGGCTTCACCAGCCGTCCAAGTCTAGATACCCAACTCAGACAAATGGCGTTCTGCCAATCGATCACCGTTCGCGAAACTGTCCTTTTTGGAACGCCAGCTCGAAGCGAACGCTAAGTTTCTGGAGAGCAAAAAGGCTATAACGCATCAGCCCCTTCTCTCGGGATTCACGACGCCTACATCAAGGGCTGGCTACGACGTGCTCGTGATTCCGGATATGATCGGAACAATAGCACTCATCTCCCGCACATTTCGAGCAATAGCGGAAATCGAGCTCGGGGTTGGACAACTCGGTCTTGCCGCAGATATGGCAACGATGACGGGGCTCGTCTCTCCCACGCCCGTCGTCGCGCTTTGCGGCCTTAAGCATTTGGCGGCGCCGGTACCTGGCGGTGCTCGCGATGTCCCGGCCGAAGAAGATCAGAAAATTGCCGACCGCGGCGACGATCTGCAGGCGCCCCGACCAACCTCCCATTATGAACTCGTAGCCGTAGACAAGCCAAGTCCCGAGGGCCAACCATTTGATTTTCACGGGGAGGATGAAAAACAACGCCAGTTCGAAGTCTGGATTGAGATGGGCGAATGCAAGGAACACGGAGCCTGCCAGGAAGGCGTTGCTGACCGACTTGTCTGGGATCAGGAATGAAAGGCCCACAGTAAAAGCGCTGCCCAATAGGACGAAGAGGTTGAATCTGAAGGTTCCCCAGAACGTCTCCAGCGCGCTGCCCATTAGGCAGAACATCCACCAGGCAAAGGCGATGAACAGGATGCTTGAGGGCGGAGGCATCAGCAAGAATGCGAAAATGCGCCACCACTGGCCCGCCATGACCAGCCGCGGAACCAGAACTAGCACCTCGGGTTCGAGCTTCCCTGTAAGGATCGCAACGTAGACCGCGACCTGGCCGGCGACCAGAAAGTACGCCAGATTCGGAACCGCGAATCGGCCCAGGAACCGTTCGATCTTGGAAAGGAGGGTCATTGCTTGGAATAGGTTGGGCCAGAATGGGAATGCGTATCTGTTATCGGGCATTGCCGCTCATTGCCTTACATGCAACGAAACGGAATCCAAGGCCAATCAACCATTCTGCGCGCCTGGGTGCCGGTCCTGAGCCGAACCCACCCCTTTTGGGACGATCGGAGGATTGCCAACACCTTAACGCATATCGATGCCCTTGTTGAGGTGTGTGTCCACGTCTCACGCGTCGTCAGAGCCGCCGACTGATCCGATGGGACGTCGTCCACATGAATGCCAGACACCTGATCGTAGAGTGCGTCAGAATCTCGGCGGACGGCCGGAACACCGAAGCTGAAGAGCGGCAGGTCATGAAATGTCGTCACAGGCGGGGTTTGCGGCCGAGGCGTTCCTTTTGACCCTGCTGCCGCTTTACGCGGGTGGGATCCAGATACCTCGCCACACTGCCGGGATCCTTCGTTCTTCGATTCCACGGATGTCGCCCTTCGTGGCAATCATTGCGCCATGGGAACAGGTCTTTACACCGCCTTTGCGCGGCCGTAATTTTGTTCCTGCAGGGATTTCCGATGCATGTGCTGACCTGGCTCGCGGATCCTGCCTGGACGACCCAGTCATCCCGCAGCTCTTGCATCATATGACAATGCTCAACCCCCTTCCACTGCGAAGACTTCTCGTTCCGGCAATTGGCCTTCTTCTCGTCGGTGCGCTTTCAACGGCACATGCTGCGACGGAGACGAATTTCGCCTTCAAGCGCGGTGTGAACATCTCCCACTGGCTCTCGCAGAACGATGGCGAGCAAACCTATGGCGCGCCGTGGTTTGGCGAAAGCGATGTCGAGTGGATCGCCAGGCAGGGGTTTGACCACATCCGTCTGCCGGTCGATTTCCGCCTCTGTTTGGCGGCCGATGGCTCGCTGGACGAGGCAAAGCTGAAGCCGATTGCCGATACGATCCGATGGGCCCGGGCCCGCGAACTTGGCGTTGTGCTCGACGCCCATTTCCTGCCGGGAGCCGACTTCAACTCGGTGGGTGGCGACAGCCGGGTATACACCGACACGGGCCTCCAGGAGACTGCCGCGCAGTGCTGGCGCCAGATGGCCCGACATTTCGCGAGCGAGGGACCCTACCTTCGGTTCGAGATCCTGAACGAGCCGGTTGCCGCCGAGAACAAGCAGCTCAATCCCTTCATGCATCGTATGCTCGCGGCCATTCGCGAGAGCAATCCAACGCGCATCGTATACGTGACCTCAAACAAGTGGAGCAGCTTTCACACGGTAGGGGATGTCGTGCTGCCGGACGACCGGAATATCGCCCTGACGATCCATTACTACGAGCCGCTTGTTTTCACTCACCAGCGGGCGCCGTGGGTTGGCTTCAAGAACACCCTTCCTCCCATCACATTCCCTGGGAGGGTGCCGGACGTAACCGGCTATACGCTGCCGAGCTTCCACATGAAGCTGCACGCCGGCGACGAGCTTACGGCTGCCCAGATCGAGGCGACGTTTGCCGACGTGTCGGCCTGGCTCGCGGATCATGCTCCAAAGATCGAGGTATATGTCGGTGAATTCGGAGTTTATGATCCGGCCGACGCCGGCTCGAAGCGCCGCTGGATCGCCACGGTGCGCTCGGCCGCGGAGAGTCGGGGCTGGGGCTGGGCTGTCTGGGACTACAATGACAGCTTCGGGGTCCGCAAACATGACGGATCCGGTACTCCAGTCCTCGAGGGATTGTTTACGAGGTAGCTGACTGGGATTGAGGTCGGCCAGGAAATCTCGTCGGAGCCCATGAGGTAACCACGGTTTCTCGGCCCGCTCGGCTTCATAGCCGTCTAACTTTGGCGGCCATCGTCTGAAAAAGGACCGTTTATTGGACGCCCGTGATTCCTGCCACAATTGACATCCCATTTGCGTGACCCAATCCCCGCAATCTCCGGACGTTTCAATCGGTCATCGCAATTCCCTGGATGCCATGCACGCTCGCCACAAATCCCAGCGATCAGCCAATTCAAGAATGTCGCAACCGTCATAGGGAGATGATGTGAAATATCGCGCCTATTTGATGAGTGGATTGTCATGGCTGCTTGTTTGCGGCGCTGGATCACAGATCAAGGCTGCAGATGCCCCAGCAGTCGTGCCTGTGGATCAGGCGGTCATTTATTTCTCCTTTGCTCCTTGGGACGGTGCTGCCTACGACATAGAAGTTCCGCTGGAACATGCGGATGATGGCGTCCAACCCGTCATCCGCATAAACATTTGGGGTTATCCTCAGTTTTCGGAACCGAAGACCATTCATTTTTCGGGAAAGGAGGATGATGGAGGAGGACTATCAAGGGGCGACGGGCGCGCCCTTTTTCAAGCCAATCTCAACAAGACAATGCCGGAACGTTTGGTGGGTTCGGTTTCGTTTAGGACCCTTCAGAATAACCACCCGGTTTCAGGAATTTATGAATTCTCAACCTTGGATGGGAAAAGGAAGTTCAAGGGCAGTTTTCAGGCTGCCTGGGGTAATAGTCCGGCGAAGGTCATCCGGTGACATGTTCTTGCGTGCGATGTGACCGTCGCATGCCCGCTGGCCCTGCCAAGTCGGGGTGGACAATGCTTCCGGGAAACCTACGACGTGCTGGATCCAAATCCCCGGAACACCAACGAGGAGCGCGGGGGGCATCGTTGTCGCAGCCAATCCCGACAATAACGTTGCAGGGAGGTGCTTCGAAAAGGACCGTTTTAGAAACGGCGAGTTTTCGGGACTGAGGCCTGTTTCCTTACGATGATGACAGCGCTCTCCGCCCCGTCGAATTTCAGCGAAGGATCGCATATCACGCAGGCCAGCATCATAAGGCGGCTCTTGGAGTCGCCGCGTAGGTTACCTTACCTTGGGCATCGATGGATAGAACTCGCGAGTCAACGAGTTCGCGGAGGATATCGGCAGCCCCGCTTTCAGAGGTTTCCTTTCCAAGGGCGGTATTGATGTGGGCGAGCAAAGCCTTACGGCTCGAGGGCCGGTTGCGGATCGTGGGGTTTTTCAGCCGACCGATGACCTTGGCGCGCCGGTCCTCGGGAAGCTTCCTTGTCGCGACCGCCGGTTTCGGCTGCGGCAGAAACGGCAGTGCAGCGAAGCTGGCATAACGCGCGATCTCGATTTGCTGGCTACGCAGGTGACTTATCATCGGATCGAAATCATTGTCCTTGGATATGATGCAGAAGTGGGCCTCCGGGTCGCGTTGGGCGGCGCGCCCGAGATAATATGCGAGCGTCAAGTCGAGCGCGTTGTGTCCGGACGCCCCGACCTCGACCAACTCAACCTGGTCGGCGAATCTGCGAATCTGCTGCACTAGGGCGACATCGAGCTTCTTCTGGTGTTTCCCAAGAAGCAGCATGACATGAGCCGGCTTTCCCGTCACCAGCCCGAGATCAACATCCGGAACGTTCTCAAAGTCCACGAACACGAAATACATGATGGCCTGCGTCGGCATAAAATTGCGTTGCTCAGTCAGGCATCGATTCCGCTTCAGCAGCGTCTTCGGGAACCCTCATGGAGGCGGGGCTAACATGAGAAAATTGCTATTAGCATTGCAAGAATAGCTTTCCGATCAGAAGTGACACACTCGCTCTATTTTGAAATTGGGATTCGCTTTTTTCACCTCGGTTCCGACCGCTGCACGGCCCCGTTCGAAACCGGTCCTTTTTGGGACACAACGCGATCATCGTTGAAAGTGTGTAGTTAGAAAGGTATCCAATCCCGGCTGTTTCGGCATTAATGCGAAGAATACCCTACAGGGCTGTTTCTCGATTGTTTGTCACGTCCGGGCTGTAATTGGCACTTACATGGCGACATGATGAATGGTCCAACAATATCCGTGGTGGGCATGAGCGATACGGTGGGCATGAGCGATACGGAACTCGTTGCTCAGAGTTTGGCGGGCAATAGGAATGCCTTTGGAGAGATTGTCGCAAGATACCAAACGTTGATCTGTTCTCTGGCTTATAGTGCGACGGGCAGCTTGACGCAGAGTGAGGATTTGTCCCAGGAAACATTTCTCGCGGCCTGGAAGCGGTTGGCAGAGCTGCATGAACCCGGAAAATTACGCTCCTGGCTTTGTGGGATCGTCAGGAACCTAAACCATCGGGCTCTGCGCACTCGATTGCGCGAACCCGTGCATGGGGCCGATATATTGGACTCTAAGCATGAGTCACCGGCGGTCGAACCGATTCCACGAGATCAAGCTATCAGCCGGGAAGAGGAGGGAATTCTTTGGCGATCCTTGGAGCGCATTCCGAATAACTATCGCGAGCCGATGATATTGTTTTACCGCGAACAGGAGTCTGTTGAAAAGGTGGCGCAGATAATGGACTTGTCTGAAGATGTTATACGGCAACGTCTCTCACGTGGAAGAAAGCTGCTGCAAGAAGAGGTCACAGCATTTGTGGAAGATGCGTTGAGGCAATCGGCGCCGGGATCCGCGTTTTCGGCCAGCGTGCTAGCCGCAATTCCGCTAGATACCGCCGGCTTGGCGGCAAGCGCAGGAGCGGCAAAGGGCAGTAGCCTATTGCACCTTCTCTCTTTGCCGATCATCGGGCTATTGGCTACTCTAGCGGGATCCATCGGGATTGTTCGCGATGAAGCGAGACCTCGAGAGCGCCAATCTAAGGCGCGATTGATAATCGCGATGTGGATCGCCGCCGTTGGATTGCAGCTTGGGCTTCTCTCGTCGCGATGGGCTCGAAAGCAATGGAATCTGAGCCAAAACGAATTCGTCGATTCTCAAGTCTGGTGCTATCTGCTTTGGGCGGCGATTGTCGCTCCCTTGGTTATTGTGTTCGTCCGGCGACATATCGCGATTGAACCGGAGACACGATCCTCGGCAACGCCGTCGAGTGCAGCAAAACCAAGACTGTCCGTCTTCCTTATAAGCTGCGCGTTCACCGTCGGGGCGCTAGCGCCGTTCATCAATTTGGCGTGGCAGGTGGGCGACAAGCTATCGGCTGGAATTATCACGGCGATATGCATGGCTGTATTAGCGTGGTGTGCGTGTTGCTTCTATTCTCCTGGATTGATCGGCAAAATTCCCGTCCCCCCGTTGCTGCTGGCATGGGTGCCGACAGTCTTCATCGTAGGTGTAATTCTGCTTATGCTAAATTGGCGATTGGATCGGTGGATGGCAGTGATTCTCGGCAGTGATCTGGCCGGCGCACATCTATTTCTTCCCATGTGGATTATCCATTTATCCACGCTCCTTTTGGTGATCTGGATTGGCGTTCTTGTGACTTTGACGAGACCGGTGGGATCTAGGCCCAAACATACCTTATGAGAATGTCCTTTGTCCTAAAATCTTTGGTTCCGGCCGGAATCATCGCGCTTGCAACCATAAGTTACGCCGCCGATCTATCGCCGGCAAACTGGCTTAAGGCCGAAAGGGAGCGTTTGGAGAAATTTGAAGCCGAGACCTGGTGGTCACCGCTTGAGGCAAAAACTTTCGAAAGCGACGGCGGGATTATTTCGGCGACAGTGTCGCCCATTGCGGTTTACGCGGGAATCCAAGCGTTAAAGACAGGTGGAAATGCCGCAGACGCCGCCGCAACGACTGCATTGACGCAGATCACAATGCAGCTGGGCTCGGTTGTATCGTATGCGGGCATTTTCACGATGCTCTATTACGATGCCAAGGAGCATAAGGTCTATTCGATGGATGCGGGTTATAATTCGTATCTCCAGGAGACCGATCCAAGGACCATCCCCATAAGTGAGATAACGATGTTGTATAAATCTGTGCCGAACGCCCAGGGTGGCGACAGAGGCGGCCAGACCCTCAAACCGGGATTGGGCGGCGACAAGGGTCGCCAGACCCTCGTTCCCGGATTTATGGCCGGCGTCGAGGCCATGAGCAGTCGTTTTGGCCACCTGCCGTTCCGCGACCTTTTTGGGCCCGCCGTCTGGTATGCCGAGCATGGGGTCCGGATTTCTACCGTGCTCCAGTATGATTTCGCTTTCCGGGCAAAGTTTCTTTCACTCACGCCGGAAGGTCAGCAATTCATGCGACAGGCGGGCGACGAATTGCCTAAGCTCGGTGATCTTTTCGTGCAGCCCGAACTGGCCAAAACCCTGAAGGCTATCGGTGAGAATGGATCGCGCTACATGTACAGCGGCCAGTGGGGCGAAGATTTCGTCAGGATCGTCCAACGCGAGGGAGGCAAGGTGACTACTGAGGATATGAAGCGCTACGAGCCGACCTGGAACGAGCCCCACGAGGAAACGGTTTTCGGCCACACCGTTTATGTCAATGGGCCACCGCATACGGGTGCCTATGCTTTGTTCGTAGGACTGAATATTGCCGAAACCTTGAAACTCGACCAGAAAGGGCCCTATTGGACTGACCCTGAAACCTTCCGAGATCTGGCCCGCATAGGCCTAATAGCCGACGCCGCGCCGAATATAGGCAGGAGCACCTCCAGCTTCCTCGTCAGCAGAGGAGTCGACACGTCGGCAAGCGCACAACTCGGAAAGAGATACGCCGAGGAGGTTGCGCCGCTTCTCGACCAGGTCTTTGCGCCACCACCTGACAATTCCCCAAAACATTCCAATGCAATAGTCGTCGTCGACAGGGATGGAAACATCGCGGTGATAACACATACTATCAACGCCGTGGTCTGGGGCGACGCGGGTATAGTCGTGGACGGAATCCCCATCCCAGACTCCGCGGGGTTCCAACAGCTTAATCTTGCGGGTATCAAGCCGGGCGACCGCGTCCCCAATCCGATCATTGACACCATCGCATTCGAGGGAGAAACCCCGGTCCTGGGGACCGCAAGCATTGGCTCGTCTCTGCAAAACGAAAGTATCCGAGTTCTGCTGGGCGTGTTGGGCCAGCACCAGGATCTCGCGACACTCATGGCAGCCCCGCCGCTGCTCGCCATGAACGATTATAGCGCAAACGACAAGCCAGCCTCGCAAGCGCCTGTATCGATTCCGCAGGGTGCGTACGGCCCAGACTTCATCGCAAAATTAAGGGCGTTAGGCTTGAACATAATCGAGATACCCGCCGCAGACGCTGTCACTCGGCGCGGCACGCTCGCCGCGGTGGCGATTGACCCCAAGACCGGCAAGCGAACTGCTGTCGACCAGCCGGGTCTTATGGTGTTTGGCGAAACAGAATGAAATTGGGAGACCGATAGCTTAAGGCAGCACGGTTCAAAAAAAGGTCCTTTGTGCAGCGTGCAGGTTGCGGCTAGTTCTCTGCCTTACCCTCCGCAGTCCGTCACTTCACTTTCGATATTGCTGACCACACGCTGCAAAAGGCTCCGCAGTGTCTCCTTCTCCGCGGCGCTGAAGCCCGCCATTACCTCATTCTCCGCCTGGATGAGCTCCATTTTCGCGTTGGGCCACCGAAGGCGTGACCTTCGCGTGAGTGAGGTTAGGCTCCCGCGCCGGTCCTTCGGGTTGGGCTCGCGTTGCACCACGCCATCACGTTCCATGCGCGCCAGCATCTCTGCCATCGTCGGCTGCTCGACGCGGGCGAGGTGGGCGAGATCCTTTTGCGATCGCGATGCGCCGTCCTTGAGCGCGTGCAGAATGGGCATCTGGTTCATGCCGAAGCCGAGTGGGCGTAGGCGGGTTTCCTGGAGTCGTTGGAGCGACCTCGAGGCTATGTTGATCCAGAACGAAGCCGAGGCCCTTGGATTCCAGCCCGGTGACTTGTCGTCGTGCATAAGTGTCACTTTCCAGAAAACCGATCCTTGAGGCGCGATAAGAACAAGAACACCCCCATTATCCCATGCGGCCCATATGGTTCGTACGCCTGCATCCTCGTGATGCGCCCATCCGTCGCGTCGAAGACAAACACTTGCGGGAAGTTTAGCTTCCACCCCTGTTTGATGATATGGTGCGTTGCCGTCTCGACAGCCGCGTGTTGACCATCCTCCGACTCGAAGTAGTTCACGGTTGTGTAGCCGAAGGATTGCATGCCGGCAAACGCGCCCCGCAAGCCCTCCGCGATAGCCGCTTTGCCTTGCATTCGCGGAGTCGGAAAGTGCGGGTCGATGAGAACTGCGTCATCGGCAAAGAGGCCCATCGTCAGGTCCAAATTCTTGGCCTCCACAGCGGCAAATGTGCGTGAAACGAGTTCATGCAAGGATGTGTTCATGCCTTCCTCCAAAGCTCAATGGGCCGCCAGTTTGAGCGCCGCCGCCGTCAAGAAGGACGCAAACGCCACGACAGCTGCCCAGACACCCAAGATATGGAAGCGCTCCGCGTGGTCGACTTGCGCTCTCCAATTCGTCGGTGGCGCTCCGGCCTGCCAGGTGAGTGTGGCACTATTGATCGGGACGGTGCCGATGACCCTGATTACGACCCAGACGAGCACAGCGAGCATTCCGACGCAACGAAACCAGAAGCCTGGAGCGGTACCATCGAGAATCGCCACGGCGATGCCTGACACCGCCGCTGGCACAAAGAAGGCGGGCACCAGAATTCGTAGTCTGAGTACTAGAGCTTGACGGAGCTGGATCTGCGACTGGCCACTTAGAACCTGGGTGGGCCCATGCAAACCGTAGTGGATAGCGGTCTCCATGCCAGCCAGGATCCCAGCGAAGAACAAGTTGACGAAGTGGAGCACGTAGACCGGATTCATCTCATGATGCATAGGGTCCTATGTAAATATTATCACACCCCATGCAAGTCAAGAAATGTTGCCCGCGATCGTTGGAAGGTTCGCGATGCTGGCGGGGCGGTGACGAGCGCAATTCTGCACCAGGGCGGCGACTGGACAGGAACGCGCGAGTGACAAGTGAGGGGGTGCCTCCGGGGTCAGCATGCCCAGCGTGCCCTGAAGTAGTTCGATGTTTGCCAAGTATCTCGTCTTGGATCGCGATGGGGGTCGGTCTTAAGGCCATAATCTCATTGCAAGAGCCTTCACCGTAACGGAAAGATCCAGCGTCAAGCATGCGCTGCCCGAAAGACTGAATAGCGACTTTCGCCCCAACAAAGGATGTCCGACGAACATACGCCCGGGAACACCCCGACCCGAGCCACAGACTCCTGGATGATTCGGATTTCGGCCGGCATGGCGGGTGATGCGAGGTATGCGGCGCGCCGCCTGCTGAAGGAGCGCGGGTTCGCGTCCATCGCGCTTGTCACGCTCGCGCTCTGCATCGGCGCAAATACCGCGATCTTCTCGATGGTCTACGCAATGGTGCTTAAGCCGCTGCCATTCCCTGCGCCCACCCGGATCATCGAAATCTACAACAGCTTTCCCAAGGCCGGCTTATACAAGTTTCCATGCAACATCGTCCAATACGCCGACTTCAAGGCGAACACCACGGCATTTGACGCCATCGGCCTTTGGACCACGAACATGGTGATGGTTGGCGAGGAGGGCTCCGCCGAGCGGGTCACGGATGCGGACTGCACGGCGGAGATATTCGATGTCCTTGGGATCAAGCCCGTGATCGGCCAATTCTTCACACTGAAGAACAGCCGGGAAGGAGAGGAAAAGGTCGTCGTCCTCACGGAGTCATACTGGAAGTCGCACTTCAACGAGGATCCCGGCGTCCTCGGCAAACCAATCCGGGTGGACGGCAGCAACTATACCATAATCGGGGTGGCGCCCCGGGCGCTGGAAGCCTTCAACGCCCAGGCGCGGTTTGTCAGGCCGATTTCCTGGAAGCCGGAGTCAATTGTTCCGCAGATGCGGTATGCGTGCTCCCTCGCCATCTTCGCGCGGCTCAAGCCGGGCGTCCCCGCAAGCGGCGGCCTCGCGCAGGTCGCGGGGCTGGAACAGCACTTTTACGATACCGCCGACCCCGGGTTTAAGACCTTTCTGGACCGTACCGGCCACAAGATCGGCGTGGGTCTCGTTCAGGCTGAACGCGTCCAGTCCATCAAGTCCTCCCTTTACCTCCTGCAGGGCGGCGTGGTGTTTGTCCTGCTGATCGGTTGCGTGAATGTGGCAAACCTGCTCCTCACTCGGGCCAACGGGCAGCAAAGCGAGCTCGCCATCCGGGCCGCGCTGGGCGCGGGCCGCGGGGCGATTGCGAGACAGCTCCTGGTCGAAAGCCTTCTGCTGACGCTCGCCGGCGCGCTGCTCGGCGTCGGCCTCGCATATGGCGCGGTTAACGCGATCAACCACTTCACCGCGAAGCTGCTGCCCAACATGCTGCCGGTTGCAATCGATGGCGGCGTGCTCTTCTACGCCATGGGGGTCTCGGTCGCGGTGGGCCTGCTGATCGGTCTCCTACCGGTCATCCATATCCTCCGCTCGAACCTCGCCGAGCTGATCCATAAAAGCTCGCGCAGCGCGTCTGGAGGCCGGGGCGTCCGGGCGCTCAGCAGCATTCTCGTGACAGGCCAGGTGGCCGTGGCGCTTATCCTGATGAGCGGCGCCGGTCTCCTCATTCACGCCTTTGCAAATGCCATCGCCGTCAATCCCGGCTTCGATCCGGAGAACCTGGTAGTGGGCAGCATAGCCCTGCCGGCCGCGTACCAAGACAAGGACCGGGCGGCCGCGCTCCAGAAGAGGCTTGATCAAGCCCTGCGGGAAATTCCGGGCGTGGACGATGTCGCGCTGGCCACCGGGATCCCTTTCGAGGGCGGCCTGCCAGTCCTCGCGCTCACGCTTAAGGACAGCACGCTGTCACGCGACTCGCCGCAACCTGGCGCATTCCTGGTGGGCGCGTCCCTGGGTTACTTCCATGCGCTGCACATACAGCTCCTCAAGGGGCGGTTTATCGACGAGACGGACACTGCGAAGGGCAGGCAGGCCTACGTGGTGGACGAGCGCTTTGAGCAGCGCTATTTTCCGGGACATTCGGCGGTCGGCGGCCACTTCACTTTCGGCAACCCGCCGGACAAGGAGGGGGACTGGCCCGTAATCGTGGGTGTCGTGCGCAACGTGCCGCACAACGGCGTGGAGGACAGGAGCAACATTTCCTTCGTCTACTACCCGCTGGTGACGTCCACCCCTGGCGGGCTGAATATCTTTGTGCGGTCCTCTCGGCCGGTCGGCGACTTGATATCAACCATGCGCGAGAAACTGCGGACCGTCGACAAGGCGATTCCCCTGTTTGAAACAGGCACAGTCCAGCATGCCATCGACGGCTCCTTTGACAACCGCCGGGCCGTGATGCTGCTCCTTGGCGGCTTCGCGGCGCTGGCCCTGTTCCTGTCCGCCATAGGCATCTATGGCGTCCTCGCCTACGACATTTCCCAGCGCACCCGTGAGATCGGGATTCGCGGCGCGATCGGCGCCACGCGAAGCCAGATAGAGGGCCTGGTCATGCGCCAGGGCCTCTGGAAGACCGCAATCGGCCTGGCCGTGGGCCTCGTCGGCGCCGTGCTGCTCAGCCGCTTCATGGTGGGCATGCTCTTCGAGCTGAAGCCCACGGACCCTTGGGCCTACCTCCTGGGCGCCCTTCTCCTTGCGGCCGTTGCGGTTGTGGCAAGCTACCTGCCGGCGCGCCGCGCGGCACGGATCGACCCGATTGAGGCGTTGAGGACGGAGTAGCCGCCGCGCAGCTACATCCTCAGCTGGGTGAGGTTCAATGGGGCGGTTCCCTCGACGGGCTTGCCCTGCGCCAGCGCCGGCTCGAAGCGGACGCTGCGCACAATCGACTCGAGATAGGGATCCTCAATCTTCTTCGAGCAGGCATCGTCAACAAACGACTCGTTGGCCATGCCGTCCTTCGAGACCTTTACGAAGAATTTCTCGGCGTACTTTCCCGCCGCGAGCCGCCCCGGCAGGTCGGCCGGAAGCTTTCCAATCATCACCGGAAAGGCGGGAAGCGTCTGGCCCGCGTGGGTCTCAACGTAGGTCGTCTTGATGTAATTGAAGGCCTCGTCCGCCGTGTACGACACGCGCTTCGGCGCGACGTTGGTGGCCACCTCGTTGCCGCGGTTGTACAGGTGGATCTCGACGTCCTGCAGCTGATAGCCCGGCGGGAAGCCGGCCTGCTCGAACTTGACGCTCGTCGCGTTGCCATCGATCGGGTCGAGCGCCTTCGCGTAGACCAGGTTGCGCGACGTACCGGCGGGGGCGGCGATCTCGTGAAATTTCGTAATCACCACGATAAAGGGCTCGTTCAGGGGCCTTCCCGCCGCGATCTCGAACGAGACATCGAGGGCGTCGAAGTCGCCCGATTCCTTGTTCGCCTCCCTGAAGAACAGATCCGACCCCGGGCTGTTGTTCGCCGCGTCCGTGCTGCTCTGTCCGGAGCTGAGCGTCGACTGGACCGCCGAGCTGTGCGCCGCCGAGCCGGCGGCGGAATTCGCGGCCCCGCTGTTGAAGCCCGTAGTCACATTTGCGATGGCGTTCATCTGGACGGCTGTCGCCTGGTTGGCGGCGGCGTGGGCGCCCGCATTCAGATTCGCGGCCTGGTTCATCGAGCGCGTCAGCTTCACGCTGGGATCATTTGCGAAGGTGTAGGCGCGGTCGCTCTTGAGCTTTGAGATGGTGGCGGAGACGTCCGTGAGCTTGAGCGACGGAAGCATCTTCATGTTGATCGGGCCGTCAGATCGGAAGAGCGTCGTGTAGGG
>OBLW0100001472.1_pt1 | contig 19932 bp, 21 predicted proteins | sample 1520161 | NCBI WGS metagenome assembly OBLW01 (sample SAMEA3539309, study PRJEB22396) | soil metagenome | biome: tundra; feature: field; material: soil | place: USA | collected 2010-05 | depth 0.15 m | reverse complement strand
CCCCCCGCGCCGCGCAGCGCGGCGGCACCCTCCTCGTGCACCCGCCCGCCCGCAGCGACCGCGAGGACCGCCGCCCCGCGGCGGGCCAGCCGGGCCGCCGCGTACAGGGCGTCGCCGCCGTTGTCCCCGCTCCCGGCGAGCACGACCACCCGGGCCCCGTACACCGTCCCCACCAGACCAGCGCAGACGGACGCCAGGCCAGCCGCTGCCCGCTGCATCAGCGTGCCTGCTGGGAGCTTGGCCATGAGAGCACGTTCGGCTATTCGTATTTTTTCTACCTCGTGGGCATTTCTCACGCCTCGGCCACCACCATGGCGACGCTCGCGCCCGCATCGTGACTGAGCGAGAGATGCCACCGGCGGACACCCTGCTGGGCGGCCGCCTGTGCAACGGTGCCGCGGACCTCCAGCGCTGGGCGTCCGGTGGGGTCGTGAACGACCTCCACGTCCTCCCAGCGCAGCCCCGGTGGCGCGCCCAGCGCCTTGGCGACCGCCTCCTTCGCGGCGAAGCGCGCGGCCAGCGACGGAAGGGGCGCTGCCCGTTCGCTCTCCGCGAACAGGCGCTGCGCCAGTGCCGGCGTCCGGCTCAGCGCCGCCTCGAAGCGCGATATGTCCACGATGTCCACGCCGATGCCCACGATCACGCTCTACAGCCTGCCATGGCCGGCCAGCGTCGCCCGGCCCGGGCAGAAACCTGTTGCCGTGCCCGCAACGCCCTGCCTAGCGTCGGGTCATGCCGAGCCTGATCAAGACCGTCACGTTCGACTGCGCCGACGCGCTGGTGGCCGCCCGATTCTGGGCCGCCGCGCTGGGTTCCGACGTGGATGAGGACTCCTCCGCGGCGAAGGCCTATGTCGAGGCGGCCGGCTGGGGTGGTCCCAACATGTGGTTCATCCGGGTCCCCGAGTCCAAGGCCGCGAAGAACAGGATGCACTTCGATCTGCGGGCGCCAGGCGACCTCGCCGCGGAGGTCGAACGGCTTGTCCGGCTCGGCGCCGAGGTGGTGCAGCGATACGCAGAACTCGTTGCCATGCGGGATCCGGAGGGCAACGAGTTCTGCGTGGAGCCGGGACCAGCGGGAGGCACGCCGTCCCGGCCCTGAGCCACCCCGGCCACTGGACCAGCCTGGCCACTGGACCAGCCCGGCCACTGGACCAGCCTGGCCACTGGACCAGCCCGGCCGCTGAGCCGCCCGGCCACTGACCAGCCCGGCCACTGAGCCGCCGGCCGCTGGATCAGCCTGGCCACTGGACCAGCCCGGCCACTGAGCCGCCGGCCACTGACCAGCCTCGGCCGCAGCGCGCCCGGCTTGTTACGGCTGCGGGCGGGCGCAGTGGCGGCCGCAGCGGCGGGGCGCACCCCTCCAGCCACGCCGCATCAGGGCCGCGCTCACCTCGGCGGCCGCGGCACACGGTCGCAGCGTCACGTCCGCCCAGGTGTACCGGAGCGTGACCTGACCCGCGGCCACGTTGGCGTTGTCCCGCCGGACATCGCGCAGTCGGAACTCCTCGGGGTGCGCGGCGCGCCCGTCGAGCTCGACCACCACGCCGAACCCCTCGTAAAGGACGTCCTGGTACTGTCGGCGTCCGCCGCGTCGCACCCGGTGCTGGCGAATCCCGGGCGGGAGGCCATGCGGCCGCTCGACCCGGTTCAGGTACCTGAATTCGAGCAGGGAGTGCGCGCCCTGGCGGGCGACATCCAGCGCCATGGCCAAGTCAGTGCGCCAGCGCATCCTGGACCTTAATGCCATCGCCACGGCGATCCGCTCCGCCGTGGTCTTGCGGCTCCCGCAGGCCAGGAAGATCCAGCCGAGAGCGCCGTCTACCGCGCCGGCCGCCTGGCCCAGATCAAGTACCGTCTCCTCGATCCGGGTCCTGGCCGGTTCGAGCACCGGATGGCGCGCCTGAGCCAACCGCCCCGAATAGTGCAGGACAACCCCCGGAATGCGATCGACAGGGGCCGCGCTCGGCACCGTCAGGTGAATTAGGGATTCAGATGGCGCCAAGAGCCCAGACAGTTCAGCGGCAGTCTGGTGACTCAGTACCGCGTCTGGGCCGCCGCGAAGGACGGCCGCCCAGATGAGCGCAGGCCGCGAGGGCTCTCCACTGAAGGTGGCATATACGCCCCGATGGAGCCGCCGCCAGCGGCCGGTACGCAAGCGCGCCACGATCGCCTTGTCCGTCATCCCGGCGCCCAATGCCTGTGTCCTGGTCAGCACGCCATGCTGGGTGATCAGCAGAGAGCGCACGCACTCTGGGATGTCGTCTGGCATCCACCCAGCGTCGAACGGCGTGGCTTCCCCCCGTCCAACAGAATCCCGTTCTGTGGACAGCGGCTTAGCTGTGGATAACTCTTATCAGTGAACTTTTTTGCCCCGCCCGGGGCAAAAAAGTTCACTGATAACGAGATCCCGGGGCGGGCTGCGGGGTGGGCGCTCCGGGGGCGGGAGGCGCGGGGCCGGCCCTGAAGGGCGCCGACCGGGGCGTTGCTGCTCTCGGGGGTCGGCGGTCCGGCCCCGGCCCGCCGGGTTATTCGACGGTGACGGACTTGGCCAGGTTGCGGGGCTGGTCTACGTCGAGTCCCTTGGCGGTGGCCAGCTCGCAGGCGAAGACCTGCAACGGCACGGTGGCGACCAGCGGCTGGAAGAGGGTCGGCACGGCGGGCACCTCGATGAGCGTGTCCGCGAACTGCTTCACCTCGCTGTCGCCCTCGTCGGCGATCACGATGACCCGGGCGCCGCGGGCCCGGATCTCCTGAATGTTGGACACGAGCTTGTCGTGCAGCACACCGCGGCCCTCGGGGGATGGCACCACGACCACGACCGGCATCCCTTGCTCGATGAGCGCGATCGGCCCGTGCTTGAGCTCACCGGCGGCGAAGCCCTCGGCATGCATGTAGGCGAGTTCCTTGAGCTTGAGCGCTCCCTCGAGCGCGACCGGGTAGCCGACGTGCCGTCCGAGGAACAGGACACAACGCTCGTCGGCCAGCTCGCGGGCCAGGGCCCGGACCGGCTCCATGGTCTCAAGTACCCTCTCCACCTCGGCTGGCATCTGCCCGAGATGGGTGATCTCCTCCCTGATCTCGTCGTCGAACTTCGTGCCCCGTACCTGGGCCAGGTAGAGCCCGACCAGGTAGCAGCCGACGAGCTGGGTGAGGAACGCCTTGGTGGACGCAACGGCGATTTCCGGGCCGGCGTGTGTGTAGACCACGGCGTCACACTCGCGCGGGATCGACGAGCCGTTCACGTTGCAGATGCCAAGGACCCGCGACCGCTGCTCGCGCGCGTGCCGGACGGCCATCAGCGTGTCCATGGTCTCCCCGGACTGGGACATCGCGATGACCAGCGTGGTCCGGGTGAGAATCGGGTCCCGGTAGCGGAACTCGCTGGCCAGTTCCACCTCGCAGGCGATCCGGCACCAGTGCTCGATGGCGTACTTCGCGATCAGCCCGGCGTGATACGTGGTGCCGCAGGCCACGATGACGATCTTGTCGATCTCCCGCAGTTCCTCGGTATCGAGGCGCATCTCGTCCAGCACCAGCCGGCCGCCGGGCCCGATCCGGCCGAGCAGCGTGTCTGCGATCGCCTTGGGCTGCTCGGCGATCTCCTTGAGCATGAAGTACTGATAACCCGCCTTCTCCGCGGCGGATACGTCCCAGTCCACGTGGTATTCGTTGACCTCGGCGGGGCTCCCGTCGAAGCAGGTGACGGTCACGCTGTCGGAACGCACCTCGGCTACCTGGTCCTGGCCGAGTTCGACGGCCTCCCTGGTGTAGGCGATGAACGCGGCCACGTCGCTGGCCAGGAAATTCTCGCCTTCGCCCCGGCCGATCACGAGCGGCGAGTTGCGGCGGGCCCCGACCACCGCTTCCGGATCCCGCAGGTCCACCGCGACCAGGGTGAACGCTCCGTCCAGCCGCTGGCACACCTCGCGCATCGCCGTCGCGAGCGAGCCGGGAGGCAGCGGGGAATCCCCGGCGGCCTCCTGCTCCACCGCCATGTACTCCTCAAGCAGGTGCGCCACGACCTCGGTGTCGGTATCCGAGCGCAGAATGTGGCCACGGCCGGTCATCTCACTCCGCAGGGCGGCGAAGTTCTCGATGATGCCGTTGTGCACCACGGCGAGGTGACCGGCGCAGTCCGAGTGCGGGTGCGCGTTCCTGTCGTTCGGTGGCCCGTGGGTGGCCCACCGGGTGTGGCCTATGCCCACGGTGCCAGGCAGATGATTGCGCTCCGCGAGCGCCGTGACCAGGTTCCCGAGCTTGCCGGCCCGCTTCTCGATGATCATCTCGCCGCCGCCGATCACGGCGACGCCGGCCGAGTCGTACCCCCGGTACTCAAGGCGGCGCAGTCCTTCGATCACCACGTCGAGCGCCTGGCGGTGGCCTGCGTACCCCACGATGCCGCACATGACAGCCAGGCTAACGCCTGGGGTGAGTCAGCCGTCTTGCTGACCCACCGCGAACAGCTTGTGACCCTGACAAAACAGTACGCAACGACAAACCGGGCTGGTCACGTCATCGCCCGGACTACTGTCACCAGCCGATCGGCCAGTAGCTGGGCCTGACTGACGTCCGCGGCCTCGACCATGACCCGGACCATCGGCTCGGTGCCGCTCGCCCGGACCAGCACCCGGCCGGTCGTGCCCAGTTCCTGTTCCGCGGCGGCCACGGCGGCGGCGAGTTCGGGTGCGGACATGACTCGTGCCTTGTCTACCCCGCGCACATTGACGAGCACCTGCGGGTACCTGGTCATCACGGCCGCGAGCTCGGCCAGCGGGACGCCCTGGCGGGCGGTGGTCGCAAGGAGGTGCAGCGCGGTCAGCAGGCCGTCCCCCGTGGTGGCGTGATCGAGCATGATGATGTGCCCCGACTGCTCCCCGCCCAGCGTGTACTGCCCTGCGCGCATCGCCTCGAGGACGTACCTGTCCCCCACCGCGGTCTCAATCACCGAAATGCCGATGTCCCGCATCGCCACCCGGAAACCGAGGTTGGACATGACCGTGGAGACGACCGTGTTGCCCGGCAGCCGGTCGGAGTCGGAGAGGGCAAGGGCCAGCACAGCGAGGATCTGGTCCCCGTCGATCACCACCCCATCGGCGCCGACCGCCAGGCACCGGTCGGCATCCCCGTCGTGCGCGATGCCCGCGTCCGCCCCGTGCTTGAGCACGGCTGCCGTCAGGGTCTCCAGGTGCGTGGAGCCGCAGCCTGAGTTGATGTTCAGCCCGTCAGGCTCCGCACCGATCGCGATGACCTTGGCGCCCGCCCGCTCCAGCACCTGGGGCGCGACTTCTGAGGCGGCCCCGTGCGCGCAATCGACCACGACCGTAAGCCCCGCGAGCGGTGCCCGCCCATCGGTTTCGGTCCCGTTCGGCAGCGAGGCCAGCAGGTGGTCCTTATACCGCTCGCGCTGTGCCGAAGCGTCGCTGACCCGGCCGAAACCCCCGGCGGGCGCCCCGCCGGTGCTGGGCTTCCGGCCAGCGGCGAGCATGGCCTCGATCTCGTCCTCAGCGGCATCGGGCAGCTTGAAGCCGCCCCGGGCGAAGAGCTTGATCCCGTTGTCCTGGGCAGGATTGTGGCTCGCGGACAGCATGACGCCGAGTTCCGCGTCGAGATCGCTGGTCAGGTACGCGACCGCCGGGGTCGGGATCACACCAAGCCGCAGTACGTCCACACCGGACTCGGCCAAGCCCGCGACCACCGCGGCTTCGAGGAATTCCCCCGAGGCCCTCGGGTCGCGCCCGACGACGGCCGCTGGTCGCGTGCCAGCCTTCTCGGCCACAGCGAACGCGCCCGTGTCACGGAGCACCGCGGCGGTGGCCGCAGCCAAGTCCATGGCCAGTTGACCGGTCAGATCATCACCGGCCACACCACGGACGCCATCAGTTCCGAAAAGCCGGCCCATGAATCATGCCCCCGCATCCGTGCCTAGTGGTCCGCAAGAGGAGTTCCTTCTGGCTGCACGGTGTTTGGCTGCACAGTGCCCAGGGGGCACCTCGTTTGGCTGCGCAGTGCCCAGGGGGCACCTCGCGGCGTTGTCGTCGTCGCTGATAGCCCCCACTATCGGCTCCGCCTGGCGATGCACCCACCTGAACGCCGTTCGCTCAGAAGACCCCTCTCACAGACCGCCAGTGACTGAGGGATTTGCCAGCCGCTCCGCACGCCGGTGCGGTCAGCGCTTCGAGTACTGTGGCGCCTTCCTGGCCTTCTTAAGCCCGTACTTCTTGCGCTCCTTCACCCGCGGGTCGCGGGTGAGGAATCCGGCCTTCTTCAGGGTGGGCCTGTTGTCCGGGTCAACCAGGATCAGCGCCCGCGCGATCCCCAGCCGCAGCGCGCCCGCCTGCCCGGTGACGCCGCCGCCGGTGATCCGCGCGACAACATCGAACTGGCCATCCGCCCCCAGGCTGACGAACGGCTCACTGATGAGCTGCTGGTGAACCTTGTTCGGGAAGAAGTCGTCCAACGTCCGGTCGTTGATCCGCCATTGACCGCTGCCGGGGGCGATGCGCACCCGGGCGATGGCTTCCTTACGGCGGCCGGTCGCGAGCGCGTTGCCGGTTACTACCGGCTTGCGCGTCGCCTGCCGCGCTTCGGCGTCGGCCGTCGTCTCTGTGGTGTATTCCGACACGTGCTCCGCGGCGGTTTCCGCCGTTTCCACGCTAGCGTCCTCAGCGAGCGCCTGCGTGCCAGTGGACTCGGCCACGGTTTCCTTCCTCGTACTTCCTCATCGGCTCTCAACGCACCTGGTCGCCCCTGCTGTCCCGGTGAATGACACCGTGGACCAGGGGCGCGACCTCACCGGTCAGCCGGCGTGTGCTGCGCTATCTGCTTGATCTCGAATGCGGCGGGCTGCTGCGCCTGATGGGGATGGTCCGGGCCCGCGTACACCTTCAGCTTGGTCAGCATGCTCCGGCCCAGCGAGTTCTTCGGGAGCATGCCCCTGACCGCCTTCTCCACCACCCGTTCCGGGTGCAGGGCGAGCAGGTCACCATAGGCCATCGAATGCATCCCACCGGGATAGCCCGAGTGCCGGTAGGCCCGCTTGTCCTTCAGCTTGTTACCGCTCAGCGCCACCTTGTCGGCGTTCACCACGATCACGAAGTCGCCAGTGTCCACATGGGGGGCGAAGATCGGCTTGTGCTTACCGCGCAGCAGGATCGCTACCTGGCTGGCCAAGCGGCCGAGCACCACGTCGGAGGCGTCGATGACGTGCCACTGATGCTGGATGTCAGCGGCCTTCGGGCTGAATGTGCGCACAGTCATAAGCCTTCGTGTGGTGGGGCCTGATACTCGGATTCGCATCGGGGGCAACCGCCCGGTGCGAGAGTCCGCCGCATCCGCCGCCGCGTAACCAGCCCCGCTTAGCGGGCACCGCGGGCATGCAGACGCGCCATGGACGCTACAAGAGGATACCGGCCCTGGCGGTGAACGGTCAAAGCGAGCCGAACGGCGCCCGCATCGCCCACCAGAAGAGCTACCTGCCCCGACAGAGAAACAGTACCCCAGCGGAGCCTGGACGCCACATCTAGCGGCGGAAATGCCGGCTCGCCCGGTGCGCGGCCGGAGGCCTGCGCGGCCCGGATCCACCGGACCGGCCATGGCTTCGCCGACCGGAACGGTACGCTCGCCGCATGGGCCATCCGGATGATGAGGGCATCGGCCCGCCGCCGGACAGTTGGCTGGAGCGATCGTCACGACGCAGGCTGCCGGCACAGCCGACAGGCGAAGGCCGCCTTGCAGACGCGAAGCGCCCCGCAGGCGCGGAGCAACCCGAGTACGCCCGCCTGCCCGGCCAGTCGCCTGGATACGCGCCGTCATCTGAAAACGCGTCGCCGCCTGGATACACCCAGCCGCCCGGATACGCCCAGCCGCCTGAATACGCGCCGCCTGGATACGCCCAGCCATCTGAATACGCGCCGCCCGGATACGCCCAGCCGCCCGGGTACGCCCAGCCGTCTGAAGGCGCGCCGCCCGGATACGCCCAGCCGCCCGAGTACGCCCAGCCGTCTGAATACGCGCCACCGTCCGAATACGCGTCGCCGCCCGGGTACGCGTCGCCGCCCGGGTACGCGTCGCCGTCCGAAAACGCGTCGCCGCCTGGGTACGCCCAGCCGCCCGGATACACCCAGCCGCCTGAAGACGCGTCGCCGCCTGGGTACGCCCAGCCGCCCGGGTACGCGACGCCGTCCGAAAGCGCGCCGCCTGGGTACGCCCAGCCGTCGGGATACACCCAGCCAGCCCGAGGCGATCAGCCGCCTCGGGGACCCCAGCCCTCGCGAGGGCTGGGGTCCCCGCCACCCAGCGCCCCATCACCGCCCAGCGCCCAGCCACCTCGCGGCGCTCAGCCAGCCGGAAACGGCAGGTCGCGCCCCACCCGCCACGGCCGCTCAACAGAACCAGAGCGCAATTCGGGTGCCTCCGATGGGCGGCCCGCAAGCGGTGGCCAGCGCGCGCCGCGGCACACGTCCGCGGCGGACCGATCGGCCTCCCCAGGTGCAACCCCCCTGGCCGCGCCCACTGGCTCCCGGGATGACGTCTGGCGGCGCCCGCTCGGCAGGCCAGAGCGTGAGATCCAAGGTGGCGGTGGTCAGGGACCTGGCGCCTCCGGAGATCAGGCGAGGGCGAGCGGATCACTGTGGGGCGTGGGGGCGTTCCGGACGGCAGGCCCAGCAGGCAGGGGGCCGTTGCGTGGCTTCCCCCCGGCGCCGGGGGCCCCGGATCCGGTCTACCCGCCCGGGCAATTCTCCTCCTGGAACCCGCCGGCCGCGCGCTCCACCGGGCCAGGGGGGCGTCCAGAAGCAGGCTCGTGGTCCGACGCTGCCGCAGAGCCGGGGTACTCCCTGCTCGCCGTCAGCGATCCGTCCGCCGACATGACCGCAACCCAGACCTGGGCCGTGCTCGACGCGGCCCAGCTCGGCGACGGCTGGACCGATCCCACCGCCGCCGGTGGAGCGCAGGCGGCCGCTGGCACCGGTGCGGGCCTGGCACAAGGCGGGGCTTCCCCCTGGGATCAGGACGTGGCCGACCCCTGGCCAGCCGGTCCGGCCGACGACGCTCAAGCGGACGACCCCGCCACCGCCTGGGCGAATGGCGCTGCGGAGGCTGCCCAGTTGCCCGGCCCGGAGCCGGAGGGGCAGTCCCCTCGCCGGGGCCGGGCCAGTCGGCGCGCTGGTGCCGCCGACCCGCCTGGGAACGGTCAGTGGCCCGGGCCGGACGAGGAAGGCACAGGCAGGTTCCCGGCCGTCGCGGCAAGCACCGGCCGGTACCAAGCGGACGCGGGAACCACCGGCCGGTATCAAGCGGACGCGGGAACCACGGGCCGGTACGACGCGGACGCGGATGCCACGGGCCCGTACCACGCGGACGCGGATGCCACGGGCCCGTACCACGCGGACGCAGAACCCACAGCAATCCGCAGCGTGGCCCACAGGGGTGCGGGAACGAGGGTGTCCCGTGCCGCCGCCCGAGGCCGCAAACCACGCAAGCCCCCTAGCCGCGCCCGGGTCTGGCTGCTTCCCATCCTGATGGCGCTGACCGTCGGCACAGTGGTCACGTTGGCGTATCTGCACTTCGTCGAACGGACAGCTAGCGACGCGCGGGCGTCCGCGCCGCTGCGGACGACGGTCGCATCCAGCAGCCCAACAGGATCCCTGGGACCCTGGAAGCACATCACCACCCGCACCGAGGATCCCGTTCCGCTCACGCTCACGGAGTTGTTCCCGGCCCAGTTCTCTTCAGGCGGGACCACCGGCGCCAGGACCATCGATCAGGCGGGGACCGACTGCCCCTCGGCCGTGCTCGGGGCAGCGCTCCAGGCGACCGTGCACAAGCCCGGCTGCACGCAGGTGATGCGAGCCAGCTATATCACCACTAACCAGCAGATCATGGGCACGATCGGCGTGCTCAACCTCGCTGATGCCACCGCTGCCCAGCGGTCCGGGCAGGCCACGGGGGCCACCCAGTTCATCGACCAGCTTCCCGCTGTCCAAGGGCCCACGCACAACCTGGCCAAAGGGACTGGCCTGGAAGAAGCGGTATACAAGGGCCATTACCTGATCTTGATATGGGCCGAGTTCAGCAACCTGCACACGCCGACAACGGCGGCCCAGCGCGCCCAGCTGAAGACGTTCTCCGACAACCTGGTGAGCGGTACCGCGAATGTGAGCCTGACCAGCCGCATGGTGATCGGGAAGCCGCAGGCCTGATAAGCCGTGCGCTCCGCATCGTCAGCCGGAGGTCCGGATGCGGCGGGTCGCCTGGGCGCGGCCTGACAGCTGCGCCGGTGGCGGGTAACGGACCTCGTCCAGGCAGAGCCCGTGCGCGGCCACTACTGTCACGCCCGGGTCACGGACCCGGGCCGAGAGCACATGGCCCGGCCAGCTGACGGGCCTGCTTCCATCACCCACCTTGAGCAGAGCACCCACCAATGCCCGCACCATGTTGTGGCAGAACGCATCGGCGACGATGGTCGCGGTGACAACCGACGGAGATGTCCTCGCCCACTCCAGGCGCAGCAGTGCCCGCACCGTCGTGGCCCCCTCGCGGCGTCGGCAGAAGGCAGCGAAGTCATGTTCGCCCATGCAGGCCGCGGCGGCTTCGTTCATGACTCCGACATCGACCCGGTGCCGGTACCACAGGGTGTCGTGCCTGCGCAGCGGCTCCGCCGCCGTCAGATCGTCACAGACCCGGTAGGAGTAGCGCCGCCACAGGGCGGAGAACCGGGCGTCGAAGCCGTCTGGAGCGGGGCGGATCCCGTGCACCCGGACATCCACCGGGAGCAGCCGGGACAGCCTGCGGGCCGCGACGGGGGCGGCCTGCGCCCACGAGTCGGCTGGCACATCGACGTGAGTCACCTGCCCGCGGGCATGCACCCCGGCGTCGGTCCGGCCAGCCACCGTGAGCGTCGGCGGTCCGGCCATCCGCAGCAGGCGACAGAGCGCCTCTTCGACAACGTCCTGGACAGTCCGCTGACCGGGCTGGCGGGCCCACCCGGAGAAGCCGGAACCGTCATAAGACAAGTCCAGCCTCAGCCGGGTGAACCCGGGATCCGCAGGGCGGCCCGTGTTAGCTGGGCCCGTGTTAGCTGGGCCCGTGTTAGCTGGGCCCGTGTTAGCTGGGCCCGTGTCGGATGCGATGCCCCCGGCGTCCTGCTCGCTAGTCGTCGGCCCTGTCCGCCGACTTGGCCTCCGCGTCGTCAGCCGACTCCTCATCGGCCGATTCGGCGTCCGCCTCGTCGCTGGGCCCAGTCGCACCGGCTTCGTCGACGTCCGCCTCGCCAGCGCTGGCGTCGCCAGCGCTGGTCTCATCGGCTGCAACTGGCGCTTCGGCAGCGTCTTCCGTGACAGCCGTCTGCGAGGCGGGCGTGGGACGGGCAGTCCTGGCTGGCTGGGCGCGGCGGGCGCGGCGCCGACGCGGCTTCGCGTCGGCTTCCTCGCTGACCAGTTCGATGACCGCCAAGGGAGCGTTGTCCCCCTTGCGGGGCCCGATCTTGGTGATCCGGGTGTATCCGCCTTCACGAGTCTCGAACCGTGGCCCGATCTCGGTGAAGAGCGTGTGCACCACGCCCTTGTCGGTGACCACGGTGAGCACCTGGCGGCGGGCGTGCAGGTCACCCCGCTTGGCAAAGGTGATCAGGCGCTCAGCGTAGGGCCGCAGCCGCCGCGCCCTGGCCTCCGTCGTCGTGATCTTGCCGTGCTCGAAGAGCGCGGTGGCCAGGTTCGCCAGCATGTGCCGCTGGTGGGCCGAGCTGCCGCCCAGCCGGTGGCCCTTGGTGGGCGTGGGCATCGAAAGGTTCTCCTAGGTTCGGTGCTGCAGGGCGTTCCGGCCCGTCAGTACTGCTCAGTCTCGACGTAGCTCTCGTCGTCGTCAGCGCCGTAGCTGTCCGCCGCGCTCCCCGGGTCAAATCCTGGCGGGGAATCCTTGAGCGCGAGCCCCATGTCGGTCAGCTTCTGCTTGACCTCCTCGATCGACTTCGCACCGAAGTTGCGAATGTCGAGCAGATCCTGCTCGCTGCGGGCGACAAGCTCACCCACGGAGTGGATGCCCTCGCGCTTCAGGCAGTTGTACGAGCGGACCGTCAGGTTCAGCTCCTCGATCGGCAGGGCCAGGTCCGCGGCGAGGGCCGCGTCGGTGGGCGACGGGCCGATGTCGATGCCCTCGGCGTCGACGTTCAGCTCCCTGGCCAGGCCGAAGAGCTCGACGAGGGTCTTGCCCGCACTCGCCACCGCGTCCCTGGGACGCATCGACGGCTTGGTCTCGACATCGAGGATGAGCTTGTCGAAGTCGGTCCGCTGCTCGACACGTGTGGCCTCGACCTTGTAGGTAACCCGCATCACGGGCGAGTAGATCGAGTCGATGGGCACCCGGCCGATCTCCTGGCCAGGCTGCTTGTTCTGCGCAGCGGACACGTAGCCACGGCCGCGCTCGACCGTCAGCTCCATCTCCAGCTTGCCCTTGCTGTTCAGGGTGGCGATGTGCATGCCCGGGTTGTGCACCTCGACCCCGGCCGGCGGCGCGATGTCCGCCGCGGTGACCTCTCCTGGACCCTGCTTACGCAGGTACATCACCACAGGCTCGTCCTGCTCGGACGATACGACGAGTTCCTTGAGGTTGAGGATGATGTCGGTGACGTCCTCAGCAACGCCCGCCACGGTGGAGAACTCGTGCAGGACGCCTTCGATCCTGATGCTGGTCACGGCCGCACCCGGGATCGAGGAGAGCAGGGTACGCCGGATCGAGTTTCCGATCGTGTACCCGAATCCCGGCTCCAGAGGCTCGATGACGAACCTTGACCTGAACTCGTCGACCTGCTCTTCAGTGAGAGTTGGACGCTGAGCGATAAGCATTGCTACCCCTATTTCCCGCGACACCCGCTATTTGATGTCGCGATTCCTGTTGACGGCACAACCGCCGCCGCTGCCGCGGGCCGCCCTGCGGCGGGCGGCCCCGGCATGGTGTTACTTCGAGTACAGCTCGACGATGAGCTGCTCTTGAACCTGTGTATCGATCTGTGCCCGGACCGGAAGTGTGTGTACCAGGACACGCATCTTGTCCGGGATCACCTCAATCCACGCGGGCGTCTGGCGCTCGCCGGCCTCCGCACGCGCTACCACGAAAGGCGTCATCTCCACGGACTTGGGTGCGACATCGACGATGTCGCTCTCCCCGACCCGGTATGACGGGATATCCACTTTCCTGCCGTTGACCAGGAAGTGGCCGTGCGTCACCAGCTGGCGGGCCATGTCCCGGCTCTTCGCGAAACCGGCCCGGTAGACCACGTTGTCCAGGCGGCTCTCCAGGATCTGGAGCAGGTTCTCGCCGGTCTTGCCGCGCTTGCGCGTGGCCTCCTCGTAGTAGCCATGGAACTGGCGCTCAAGGATTCCGTAGACCCGGCGTGCCTTCTGCTTCTCCCTGATCTGAAGCAGGTACTCGCTCTCCTTGGGCCGGTTCCTGCCGTGCTCACCCGGTGGGTACGGCCGGATCTCAATGGGGCACTTGGGCGAATCGCACTTGGACCCCTTCAGGAAGAGCTTCATCTTCTCGCGGCGGCAGAGCTTGCAGTCCGCGCCCGTGTATCGAGCCATCTGTCGCTTTACTCCTCAGACCCGGCGCCGCTTCGGCGGGCGGCAGCCATTGTGCGGAACCGGGGTGACGTCCTGAATGGATCCCACCTCAAGGCCGGTCGCCTGCAAGGAACGGATAGCGGTCTCCCGCCCAGAGCCAGGGCCCTTGACGAAGACGTCGACTTTGCGCATCCCGTGCTCCATGGCGCGACGTGCGGCAGCCTCCGCCGCCATCTGCGCGGCGAACGGTGTCGATTTGCGCGATCCCTTGAAGCCGACCTGGCCAGAGGAAGCCCACGCTATGACGTTGCCGACCGGGTCACAGATCGACACGATCGTGTTGTTGAACGTGCTCCTGATGTGGGCGTGCCCATGAGCGACGTTCTTCCGTTCTTTGCGGCGCACCTTCTTGGCGCCGGTACGGCTCTTCGGAGGCATCTGCTCCCTGCTCCTGGAGGTCGTCGGATCGCGGTGAGCGCGAACTACTTCTTGCCGGCCTTCTTCTTGCCGGCCACTGTCTTCTTCCTGCCCTTGCGGGTACGCGCGTTCGTCTGGGTGCGCTGGCCATGGACCGGCAGCCCGCGCCGATGACGGATTCCCTGGTAGCACCCGATCTCCACCTTGCGGCGGATGTCGGCCTGCACCTCGCGGCGCAGGTCTCCTTCTACCTTGTAGGTGGCTTCGATCCAGTCACGGAGGCGGACAAGATCGTCGTCCCCCAAGGCGTGGACTCGTGTATCGCCACTCACGCCCGTCGCTTTCAGCGTCTCGAGCGCGCGGGTCCGGCCGATCCCGTAAACGTATGTGAGAGCGACCTCCAGCCGCTTTTCGCGGGGGAGGTCAACACCAACCAGTCGAGCCATCTGCGGGCAGTTCTCCTTCATGTCGAGGAGGTCGTACACACCGCTTCCCCGCCCCTGCCCGGGTAGGGCCCCGGCCTCCTACCGGGGGTGGCCCGCGTCGGCTTGCCGCCGACGCGGGATGCGGTGCGTGCTGGAGTTGTTACGCCGTGGCTTGGTGGTGCATCAGCCCTGGCGCTGCTTGTGCCGCGGGTCAGAACAGATGACCATCACCCGGCCGTGCCGCCTGATGACCCGGCACTTGCTGCAGATCTTCTTCACACTCGGCTTAACCTTCATCGTGGCCCTCCTCCGGAGCCGGGCCGCGGGGGCCCTGCGCCGTCAGTTCGTTACTTGTACCTGTAGACAATCCGGCCACGACTCAGGTCGTACGGACTTAGTTCCACGACGACCCGGTCATCGGGCAGGATCCGGATGTAGTGCATCCGCATCTTCCCGCTGATGTGGGCGAGGACCTTGTGCCCGTTGTCTAGCTCCACCCGGAAGAAGGCATTGGGAAGTGACTCGACAATCTTGCCCTCGATCTCGATGGCGCCGTCCTTCTTGGGCATATCCTCCGCGCTTCGCTGTCAGGCCCGCTGGCACTGGCCGGTGGCTTCGTGCTGGCTGGGGCTTCGATTACTGATCGTGCCGTGCTTGTCGTGCGCATACGCTCGTGAGACTCCCCCACGACCCGGTTCGTGCTCGTGCGTGCCGATCGGATACGGGAGGCCCTCCAGAGGACTGCCTTCGCGTATCTGGCGAAAGCCATGCACAGAACAGCTCACGGGCCGCAGCAGATTCTACGCGACCTCGCGCAACAATGCGAACCAGGACGGAGCCCGGAACATTCCCGGCACTCCTGCCGGGCAGGGCCCGTGGTCGCAAAGGTAACGGCGTAAGTGTATCGCCATTTTAGCCATGGTCGGACGGCCGGATTCCATGATCACGAATGATTCACGCCAGATGGCGGGCAGGAACCACCCGCTTCCCAGCCTGTGCGGTGGGGGAAGCCGGACCGAACGGACTGGAACTGCCCTGCTTCCCAGTATGTGCAGTGGGTATCGGGAAGCGGAACGGACAGGGCGGAGGGGTTAGCCGCGGTCGGCGTCGCCCCGGTAGCCACGGCCGCGGTGCCGGTCCCGGCCGCGGCGACGATCACGGTCCCAGCCGCGGCCAGGGTCACCGGGCCGGCCTCGGTCACGACCACGGTCACCGGGCCGGCCTCGGTCACGGTCCCGGCCGGGACGGCGGTCAGTACCCGGCGCGTCGGGGCTCCCGTGGCCGTGGCCGGGTGCGCCGGTGATCCAGCGCCCGAGCATCAGCAGCCCCCACGGCCCAACGACCCACAGGAACCAGGGATTCGTCAGGCTCGTGCCGCTCAGGAGCCATATGACGAAGCAGATGGAACCGATCGAGAGCCAGCCACCCCAAGCGGCCTGCCAAGCCGGGGAGAACGCGCCGTGGGTGGCCATCAGCGCGCCCGGCGGGCGCAGCCAGGGAAGCCGCGGGTCCCCGCTTGGCCCCCGCTTCAGCGAGGCGTCAGGGAGCTGATAGAGGTCGATGGCGGGCAGATCGGCCATCAGGGCGTCGAGTTCCCCCATGGTCTTCGCGGCATAGACCTTGTCGAGGCGCTCGTTGAACTCGTCAAGGTTGAGCCGGCCCGCCGCGTGATGCTCGCGCAGCAGGGCCGCAGTCCGGTCACGGTCCTGGTCGGAGGCCCGGATCTTGGGATCGCTCGGCATCGGCAACCCTCCTCAGACCTGCGGACGTGACGCTGAGTTGGCCAGCCCGCGAGCTGAATCCTTCGCGGGCTCGGCCAGCCGGGAAAACCAGTCGCGGCCGCCGTCCGGCGCGGTGAGGACCCAGGGCCCGTCGGCCGTGATGGCTACCGTGTGCTCGAAATGCGCGGACCAGGCGCCGTCCGCGCTCACTACGGTCCAGCCGTCCTCGAGCAGCACCGTGTCGGGCTGGCCGAGGACCAGCAGGGGCTCGATGGCCAGCGCCATCCCCTCCACCAGCACAGGCCCCTGACCCGGCTCCCCCTGGTTGGGAACCGGCGGATCCATGTGCATCTCGCTGCCGATTCCGTGACCGACGTAGTCCTCGACGATGCCGTAGCTACCGACGGAGCCATCCGCACCGGGCGCATGGGCGCTGCGCTCCACCGCGTGGGAGATGTCGGTCAGCCGCGCGCCGGGCCGCGCCTGAACCAGGCCATGCCACAGGGCCCGCTCACACACCTGTATCAGCCGGGTGAGTTCCTCGGAGATCGCTCCTACGCCCACGGTCAGCGCCGCGTCCGCATGCCAGCCCTCAACGATCGCGCCGCAGTCGATCGAGACCACATCGCCGGTCCGCAGCCTCCGGTCCGCGCTGGGGATGCCATGCACGATTTCGTCGTTGACCGACGCGCAAATCGTGGCGGGGAACCCGTGATAGCCCTTGAACGAGGGGGTGGCGCCCGCGACCCGTATCTCCTCCGCGGCCACAGCGTCCAAGTCCGCCGTGGACACTCCGGGGCCTACGGCCCCGGCCGCCGCGGTCAGCGCACGGGCCACCACCAGCCCCGCCTCGCGCATAAGAGCGACCTGCTGGGCTGTCTTGACCTGAATCTCCGGCTCACGCCTAATCCGCATCGGGCCTCCGTGTCCTCTTCAACGGTACCCGGAATGCCTCCCGGGTCGGCAGCGGCTGAGGCGCCCGGTGCCAGTTAGCGGTTAAACCGCCGCGGTGCTTGCTCAGCGGTTAAACCGCCGCAGTGCGCTGAGCGCCCGCTCGGTGATCTCGTCCACTGGGCCGGTGGCGTCGATGCCGAGGAGGATGCCCTCATCGGCATAGAAGGCGACCAGCGGGGACGTCTGTTCCTGGTAGACCTCGAGGCGATGCCTGATGGTCTGCTCACGGTCATCGTCCCGCTGGAAGAGCTGACCGCCGCAGTCGTCGCACGCATCGACGTGCGCCGGCGGATCGAACAGCGCGTGCCAGACCCGGCCGCATCTGCGGCAGGTCCGCCGGCCGGACAGCCGCCGCACCACCTCATCGTCATCCACAACGAGTTCCAGGACCACGTCGAGCCTGGTCTCCCAGGACGAGAGCATCTTCTTGAGCGTCTCGGCCTGAGGCACGGTCCTGGGGAAGCCGTCCAGCAGGAACCCGGCCTGTGTGTCGTCGTCCTGGAGCCGGTCGGTGACCATGGCGATGGTCACCTCGTCAGGAACCAGGTCCCCGCGCGCCATGTACGACTGGGCCCGGCGGCCGAGCGCGGTGCCATGGCTGACGTTGTCGCGGAAGATATCACCTGTCGAGATCTTCGGGATAGACAGGTGAGACGCTACGAACTGGGCCTGTGTCCCTTTGCCCGCACCGGGGGGCCCGACGAGGACGACGCGCACTACCGCAGGAAACCCTCATAGTTGCGCTGCTGGAGTTGGCTCTCGATCTGCTTCACCGTATCCAGTCCCACCCCCACCGCGATCAGGATGCTGGTCCCGCCGAACGGGAACTGCGTGCTCGCACCGACCAGCGCGAACGCGACCATTGGGATGAGGGCGACGAGGCCGAGGTACACAGAGCCTGGAGCGGTCAGCCGGGTGAGCACGTAGTTCAGGTACTCAGCGGTCGGCCGCCCCGGGCGGATGCCCGGTATGAACCCGCCGTACTTCTTCATGTTGTCGGCGACCTCGGTGGGATTGAACGTGATCGACACGTAGAAGTAGGTGAAGAACACGATCAACAGGAAGAACGCGGCCATGTAGGGGCTTGAGTCAGACCTGACGAAGTATTTGTCGATGAAGGTCACCCAGGCTTGCGGCTTGGTCTGGCTGCCGAACAATGAGGCGGCGAGCTGCGGGATGTAAAGCAGCGAGGAGGCGAAGATGACCGGGATGACCCCGGCCTGATTCACCTTGAGCGGTATGTACGTCGATGACCCGCCGTACATCTTCCGGCCCACCATCCGCTTCGCGTACTGGACCGGGATCCGCCGCTGGGCCTGCTCCATGAAGACCACGAAGCCCACGATGGCGACGGTGAAAACGAGCATCACGGCCAAGGCGAAGCTGCCCTTGGCCTGGTAGGCGTTCTCAAACAGACTCGGGATCACCGCGATGACCTGGGTGAAGATCATCAGCGACATGCCGTTGCCGACGCCGCGGTCGGTGATCAGCTCACCCAGCCACATGATGACCGCCGTGCCCGCGGTCATGCAGACCACCATCGTGGAGATGGTGAAGATGGAGGGGTGGGGGATCAGCGCCTGGTTGCAGCTCGTTCCAAACAGGTTCCCGGAGCGGGCGAGCGCCACGATGCCGGTGGACTGCAGGATGGCCAGGCCCACGGTGAGATACCTGGTGTACTGGGTGATCTTCGCCTGGCCGGACTGGCCCTCCTGGCGCAGCGTCTCCAGGCGCGGGATGACCACCGCGAGAAGCTGCAGGATGATGCTGGCCGTGATGTAGGGCATGATGCCGAGCGCGAAGATCGACAACTTCAGCAGCGCGTTGCCGCTGAACAGGTTGACGAGCTGAAAGACGCCCGCGTTGCCACTGCTGCTCTCCAGGCCCGTGCAATAGTTCACTGCCTTTTCGGAGATTCCCGGCGTCGGAATGGTTGCGCCGAGCCGGAAAAGGGCGATGATGCCGAGCGTGAACAGCAGCTTCCTGCGCAGGTCGGGCGTCCGGAACGCCCGTATGAACGCGGTCAGCATGCGCCGTCCTCACGTAGATGGGTCAACGTCGTGGTGCCGCGCCGATCCGACGGATGACCGCGGTGGCGGGTTCGCCGCAGTGTAACGCCTTCGCTGCACTGTAACAGGCGCGCACGCATTCCCCAGAGGTACGCGTAGCGCCCGCCAGCGGCGGCCGGCCCACCAGGACCGCCGCCGCCATTGGCACAACGGTTACAGCTCAGTGACCGTTCCTCCGGCCGCGGTGATCTTCTCACGGGCGGACGCGGAGAAAGCGTGCGCGGTCACCCGAAGTGTGACATCAGCATCCCCAGTGCCCAGCACCTTGACCAGGCTGCCGGCGCGTACCGCGCCCTTGGTGATGAGATCTTCGGGCGTCACGTCACCGCCCTGCGGATACAGCTCAGCGAGCCTGCCGGTGTTGATCACCTGGTACGTGGTCTTGAAACGCAGGTTGGAAAATCCCCGCAGCTTCGGCACCCGGCGCTGCAGTGGCATCTGGCCACCCTCGAAGCCAGGATTCACTGTCCCGCGTGCCTTGGTGCCCTTGGTCCCGCGGCCCGCGGTCTTGCCCTTGGATGCCTCGCCGCGGCCCACCCGGGTCTTCGCGGTCCGCGCGCCAGGCGCGGGACGCAGGTGATGAATCTTGAGCCCGCGGCTCAGTACGCCGTCGCCGGCGCCCGGCTCTGTCTCGCCGTCCTGGCGCGGCTTCGCCGCGGCGCCCGCGGCAGCCTTCGCTACCGCGTGCGTGCGCGGCTTCGCCGCGGCGCCGCTGCCAGACTTCGCCGCGACCCTGGTCCGCGGCTTTGCTGCGGCGCTGGTCCGGGGCTTCGCCGCGGCGCCGCTGC
>OBLW0100001471.1_pt1 | contig 19933 bp, 15 predicted proteins | sample 1520161 | NCBI WGS metagenome assembly OBLW01 (sample SAMEA3539309, study PRJEB22396) | soil metagenome | biome: tundra; feature: field; material: soil | place: USA | collected 2010-05 | depth 0.15 m | reverse complement strand
ATGGTGGAGTGCACCTGGATGGGAATTCCCGCCTCGTTGGCCCACTCGATGGCCTTGATGGTGCGTGCCCATGCGCCGGGAAGACCCCGGAACGTGTCGTGAATCTCGGGCGTCGAGCCGTCCAGCGAGATGCCCAATCGGACAAGTCCGGCCTCCTTAAGCTTGAAAATTGCCTCCCGCGTCAGCAGCGGTGTTGCGCTCGGGGTCAGCGCCACCTGTACGCCCTTGTCCGCCGCATAACGGATCAGTTCGAAGACGTCCTTGCGCTTCATCGGGTCGCCGCCGGTAAAAACAAAAATCGGCACGTGCATGTCGGCGATCTGGTCGATCAAGGCCTTGCCTTCGGAGTTTGTCAGTTCGTCCGGGTGGGCAATGGGCTGGGCGGCGGCGCGGCAATGCTTGCACGCCAGGTCGCAGGACTGCGTCACCTCCCAAATGGCCAGGAAGGGCGTTTCGTCAAAATTCAACCCGCCGCGAGCGGGAATATTGTGCATTGGCTGCATGAAACCTCCAGCGAAATCAGGACTTGCCGCCCACGTTTGATATGGACCGGCCGCTTGGGGAAGCGTTGATTCCTTATCAGGAAAGCAGCCTCGACTCGGTGTCGGCTGTGATCTGGATCACTTCTTTTTTCTTCGTAAATTCACTCGCTCGCCCCGCCAGTCGGAGTAGGGACCATGATTACTCACAGCCCCCTCGACAGGACCGGACGAGCTGCGCTACCGCATCCGGCACGACGCGCCGGTCGGCTATGCGATGCTCAACGAACTTCACCAGCCATCCGTGGTCGAAAGTGTCGTAAAACCGCCGGATTTCGGCATCGAGCACCCAGTTCACCTTCTTCGTTCCGATCCCAACTGCCAGCGCATCCAGCGCAAGATGCGGGCTGCGCCCCGGCCGGAATCCATACGAGAACCCCAGGAAGTCCACCCCCTCCCGCTCCAGAAGCCTTATCTTCAACCGGAAAGTGTCCATAAGTCACAAGGAATGAATTGGTTGTAAATTCCATATAGTACCTTATCGGTAATCAACGACCCTGGATTTAGGCCTGTTTTGAGTTGAAAATGCGCCTTTCTAGCGCGTTTAGCCCAGAAAAACCGCCCGCAAACCCGCTAAACCGCCCTTCCCGCCGCCACTCCCGACGCCCATGCCCACTGGAAGTTGAACCCGCCCAGCCAACCGGTCACATCCACCGCCTCACCAATAAAGAACAGCCCCGGCACCGTCCTTGCCTCCATCGTCCGCGCCAGCAACCCATCCGTATCCACGCCACCGGCGGTCACTTCGGCCTTTTCAAAGCCCTCAGTCCCCACCGGATGCAACTCCCACCGGTGCAACCTCCGTTCGCATGCCTGCAATGCCCCATTGGACCATCCTTTGGGTGATGCTGCCTCCGCCAGAAAGCCCGCCAGCCTCTGTGGTACCGCGCCGCGCAGCACCTGCCGCATCGCCTGAACATCGCGCCGGGAGCCGGGCGAGAAAAGCGCGCCTAATACATCGGCATCCGGCGCGAGGTCCAATAGCAGCGCTTGCCCCGGCCGCCAATACGAAGAAGCCTGCAACACCGCCGGCCCGCTCAGCCCCCGATGCGTCACCAGCATCTTCTCCCTGAACTTCGCCCCGCATGCCGACGCCACCACTTCCGTAGCCACCCCCGCCAACTCCGTCCACCTAGCCTCATCGCCGCCAAGCACCAGCGGAACCAGGGCAGGCCTTGGCTTTACCACCTTCAACCCGAACTGCCGCGCCAACTCGTACCCCAGCCCGGTGGCCCCCATTTTCGGAATCGACAATCCCCCGGTCGCCGCCACCAGCGCCCCGGCCGTGAAATCGCCCGCCGAGCATGTCACCCGAAACCCCTCGCCGCCTCCGCCCTCAACCGTTATTCCGCCCGCATTCAGGACAAGCTCGACACAGCCCTTCGCACACTCCGCCAGCAGCAAATCCAGGATCGCCCGCGCCGACCCGTCGCAGAAGAGTTGCCCCAGCGTCTTTTCATGCCATGCAATCCCATACCGCTCGACCAATTCCACAAAGTGCCGCGGCTGATAAAGCGCCAGCGCCGACTTGGCGAAGTGTGGATTTTCGGAGAGAAAATTTCCCGGCCCGCTGTGCAAATTCGTGAAATTGCACCGCCCGCCGCCCGAAATGAGAATCTTTCGCCCCGGCTGGCCGTTGTGCTCCAGCAGCGCCACCCGCCGCCCCCGCTGCCCGGCCACCCCCGCGCACATAAGCCCCGCCGCCCCCGCCCCCAAAACAATCACATCGAATTGGCGAGGCGCGGAGGGCATGGGGGGCACGTTCAGAATAGCCGCATCGTGCAGCAGGCAGCCACCGAGCGGCTCAGCGAAAGCTCCTCAGCAGCATTGCATTTTAACTTTCTCAATTTCCAGCGACGGTCCACACGCCTCCGCCGCTTTCGTCAACGGCCAGCACCAGCGCCCATGTCCCGATGAATTTATCGAAAAGCTCCGCCACGCACACAGAATTTCATTCGCGCACCGGATGCATGTCAACTGAAAAACAGCAGAAATTGATTCGGTATGTCGTTTCCCGGATTTCAGGCCGCGAGACGTTCCTGGAACCAGTCACATGACGGGAAACCGTTCCTTCACCAGTTGCAGCGCCTCCTCCTCGGTCGCGATTGCGCCCTCTAACTGCGCATCTTCGACGGCCAGGAGAATCTCCTTGAACGCGGCGCCGGGCTTGTATCCCGCAGCGATCAATTCTCGGCCGGTAATCAGCGGCATGGGTCGTACCGCCTCCTCCGGCATGGCGAAATAGCGGTCCCGCACAAACTCCCAGTTGTCCAGGTTCCCCCTCGCCGCCATGCAATCCATCCGATGCAGCGCCAGGTGCTGGTCAAAGCTCTCCAGGCGGAAAAATCGCTTCAGCGTCGAAGCCTTCATGCGGGTCGCATCTGCAAACCGCATATGGTTTTCGATCAGCGCCAGAATCTGCCGGGTTTCGTCATTCGAGAAGCGGAACCGCCTGCAAATCTCCGCCCCCATGGCCACGCCAACTTCAACGTGTCCGTCAAAACGAATCCGCTCCGGCACCCGCCGAAAGGTTGGCGGCTTACCCACGTCGTGCAGCAGCGCCCCCCAGGCCAGCGTCAGTGGGCAGCCCGCTTCCAATTGGTTCAGCAGCAACAAAGTATGCGTCCAAACATCACCTTCGGGGTGGTACTGCGGTGGCTGCTCCACACCCTTCATCCGCGCCACTTCCGGCAACACTTCGGCCAGCAGGCCAGTCTGGTCCAGCAGTTCAAAAGCTCGCCGCGCCTGCCCCTCGGTCAGCATTTTGGTCAGTTCGTCCCGCACCCGCTCCCGGCTCACCGCGGCCGTCTTTGCCGCCAACCGGCGCATCGCGGCAGCAGTCCCGGCTTCGAGTTCGAACCCAAACCGCGCCGCAAATCGCACGCCTCGCAACATGCGCAGGTGGTCTTCTTCAAAGCGCTGCTCCGCCCGCCCGATTGCCCGCACCACCCCCGCGTCAAGGTCCGCAACTCCGCCGACAAAATCGATTACCGCCGACCGGAGGTCGTCTGTGCCGTGCGAAGGGTCCAGCAGCAGTCCATTGATAGTGAAATCCCGCCGCTGCACATCCTCTTCAGCGCTGGTCGTATACCGCACCACATCCGGATGCCGCCCGTCGGAGTACGCGCCATCGGACCGGAAAGTTGCCACTTCGGTCAACACGTGGCTGTCCCCGTCGCCTTCCGCCACAAGCACTACCCCAAAGTGTGCCCCAACGGCAAAGGTGCGCGGGAATAGTTGCAACACTACATCCGGCGTCGCAGAGGTCGCCACGTCATAGTCCCTTGGCTCGCGGCCCAGCAGCAGGTCACGCACGCAGCCGCCAGCGAAATGAGCCTCATATCCCGCTGCCCGCAACTCTCTTGCAATCCTGAGTGCTGCTTCGAATTGGCGCGTAATGGGCAACATCGCTTTGCTCAAGGGTAATTCGTTTCAAACGCAAACATTCGATACCGGTAAACTAAAGAATCATGCCCAACGGTCTAATCCTCGGCATCGAATCTTCGTGCGACGAGACCGCCGCCGCAGTCGTCGAGCGCGGCTCGCGTACTCTTTCTTCGGTTGTGGCCTCGCAGATCGCCACCCACGCGCGCTTTGGCGGAGTCGTCCCCGAACTGGCCAGCCGCGAACATCTCCGCGCCATCGTCCCCGTCGTGCGCGCAGCCGTGGCCCAGGCCAACATCACCCTCGCCGACATCGATGCCATTGCAGTCACCAGCGGTCCCGGCCTTGCTGGAGCGCTCCTGGTCGGCATTACTTACGCCAAAGCCCTTGCCTTCGCCCAGGGCCTCCCTCTCATCGCCGTCAATCATCTTGAAGGCCACATCCACGCCGTCCTCCTGCATGAGCGTGAAGCCGCGCCAACCTCAGATCCGGATGCGCAAGCCCTCGCCCTGGTCGTCTCCGGCGGCCACACCCACCTCTTTCTCTGCCGCCCCGCTCACAATGCGTGGACCTACTCTCTCATCGGCCGTACCCTCGACGACGCCGCCGGCGAAGCCTATGACAAGGTAGCCAAACTCCTCGGCTTCGGTTACCCCGGTGGCCCCTGGATCGACACGCTTGCCCGTTTCGGCAACCCCCTCGCGGTTCCATTTGCCTTTTCCCATATCAAGACCAAGCTCCACCTTGCCGGCAAGGCGCCAAGAACCAAGGCCGCTCGCACCGCCCCCATCGCGAATCTGGACCCTCGGTTTCTCTTCTCGTTTTCGGGCATCAAGACCGCCGTACTACGCTACGTGGAACTCCATAACCTCCGCCCCGAAGCCCTGGCTCGCGCTGCACGTCTCTTTCCGCCAAAAATCCGGAATTGTGAACCGAGCGCCTCGGAATCGCAGTACAAGGCCCTTCCTCCAACGCCGCCCAACACCAAAGAGGCAGCTCTCGCACTCTGCCCGCAGCCTGTCCTCGATCTCATCGCCAGCTTCCAGCACGCAGTGGTTGGCGACCTTATGAAGAAGACCTTTGCCGCTGCCGAATCCCTCGGCGCTACCCGCATCCTCATCACCGGCGGAGTAGCAGCCAACCGAGAACTCCGGGCGCGCTTCGCCGCGGAAGCCCAGCGCCGCGGCCTGCGCGTTGCCTTCCCCACTTTCGCCCTGTCAACTGACAACGCCGCCATGATCGCCGCCGCTGCGTGGCCTCGCTTTCAAGCGGGAGAATTCGCGGCAAGTGATCTCTCCGCCGACCCGTCGCTCGCGCTGGGAAGGTAGTCAGAGCGCTTCTTCGAGTTCTGCCCAAAGCAGAGCAATGATTGGTCGTTGGATTCGTTGCCGCCTGGGTGGATAATTGGGCAATGCAATCGAACACGAAAATAATCCCGCTGCTATTCTTGGGAGCCTCAATGTTTACTCACGGACAAGGACCTGCAACTCCCATGGCAGTAGTGCAGCCTGACGCCATCCAGTCCTATTTGCAGCCGCTGGTAAACGATCACACGTTTGCCGGTGCTGTGACTCTTGTAGCGACCAGGGATCGTACGGTGTATCTGAGGCCGATCGGCTTTCGCGACTTCTCGGCCAAGACTCCAATGCCGGCGGACGCCCTTTTCTGGATTGCATCGACATCAAAACCGATGACTGCCACCGCGCTGATGATTCTCGTGGACGAAGGCAAGGTGAGTCTCGATGACCCAGTGGAAAAGTATCTCCCGGAGTTCAAAGGGCAGAAGGTACGGCAGTCTCATGCCGGCAGTGCAAATGCGCCGCAGGAACCGGTAGACTCGGCGAAGCCGATACAATTGGTCGCGGCAAATCATCCCATTCGTGTACGGGAAATTCTGAGTCATACAAGCGGTCTGCCTTTCCGGTCCGCGGCTCAGCCGGGAGCACTTGATCTTTTGCCGTTGAAAGACGCGGTGCGCACCTTCGCTGCGGAACCTTTGAACTTCCAACCCGGCACGGACTACGCGTATTCCAACGAAGGCTTGAATACCGCGGCGCGAATCATTGAAGTCGTCAGCGGAATGCCCTATGAGCAGTTCATGCAGGAGCGGCTTTTCAATCCACTTAATATGAAAGAGACGACGTTCTGGCCCACAGGCGAGCAGCTCCATCGACTTGCGAAGACTTACAAACTGGATGAGCTAACCAAGGATATGGTAGAAGTGCCAATTAACCAGTTGACTTATCCACTCGACGACAAGCTTCGCCGGTATCCCATGCCGGCCGGCGGCTTGTTCTCTACCGCTGAAGATGTTTCGAAGTTCTGCCGGATGATCTTGAATGGAGGGACACTGAACGGCAAGCGGCTTATTTCCGCCAAATCGCTCGCTGAAATGACCAGCAGGCAGAACGGCGGCCTTGGCGGAAAGAGTTATGGCCTCGGCTGGTCTGTTTCGAATGACGGCTTTGGCCACGGCGGCGCATTCAAGAATGAAATGAACATCGACCCAGCCCATGGACTGATATGGATCTTTATGGTTCAACAGGATGGGCCTTGGGGTACTTCCCAGGGAGATGCCATTTCCCCTACTCTGGAGCGGTTTGCGCGCGCACTGGTTGTTTCGCATTAGTTTCCGATGAATTCGCTAACGATTGGGAGGAGCGATGGAATACGCAAGGCTAGGCAAGACCGGGCTTAAAGTCTCGCGCATCTGTCTCGGGTGCATGACTTATGGAGTGCCGCGTGCCGGCAAACTGAAGCCCGGCAGCCATGCATGGACTCTGAGTGAAGAAGAGAGTCAGGCATTTTTCCGCCAGGCTCTCGATCTCGGAATCAATTTCTTCGACACCGCAAATATCTATGCCGGCGGCGTAAGCGAAGAGGTACTTGGCCGATTTCTGAAAACCCATACCCGTCGTGAAGCAGTCGTGATTGCAACCAAAGTTCATGGTGTCATGCGGGACGAACCCAACGGATCTGGCCTTTCCCGCAAATCCATTTTTTACGAGATCGATCAGAGCCTTCGCCGGTTGCAGACGGACTATGTAGACCTCTACCAGATTCATCGACTGGACCACGAAACACCGATCGAAGAAACGCTGGAGGCGCTTCACGACCTGGTGAAGGAGGGCAAAGTGCGCTATATAGGGGCTTCTTCCATGTATGCCTGGCAGTTTGCCAAGGCGCTCTATTCAGCCGACCTGCACGGGTGGACCCGCTTCGTCTCCATGCAGAATCACTACAACCTTCTCTATCGCGAAGAAGAGCGTGAAATGTTGGGGCTTTGCCAGGCGGAGGACATCGCGGTACTCCCCTGGAGTCCGTTGGCGCGAGGCCGTCTCACTCGCCCGTGGAAGAGCGAAGCAACGAAGCGGTTCGAGACGGATCAGTTTGGAAAGAGTATGTACTCCCAAACTGAAGCGGCGGACCGTCCCGTGATCGACCGGCTGAGCCAACTGGCGGAACGGCGTGGCGAACCGCTTGCGCAGGTTGCTCTGGCGTGGCTGCTTGGCAAACCGGCCGTCGTCTCGCCTATCGTTGGCGCAAACAAGCCACACCATCTCGAAGACGCCAATGCTGCTCTATCGTTGTTGCTTACGCCGGATGAGATTGCAATGCTTGAAGCACCATATGCTCCTCATCCGGTTTTAGGCTTTTCGTAAACTCGAACCAATAACTTCGAGTCATTCCCAACGATCGACCTCGTCTGCTCATGCCGCGCGTGCGGCCTTCTTCTTTAGGCGCTTGATTTTGGCCCAGCGCTTCCTCTGCGCGGTTGCAATGGCTTCCCGAGCTTCGGCACTCACTACACGCTTGGTCAGCGTTTTGGTAGTTGCCTTTTTGGCGACCTTCGGGCTTGCTCCATCGGAAGCGGCTAGAGCCCGGGCACGAACTAGCAGGGCAATTGCAGCATCTATTTCCTTGACAATATTTCCTTTTGGTTTGCGAACGGTCAGTCCCTTTGCCATGGTATTTATATCTCCTCATTGGTTGAGCACTCTTAGAATACCAGTATCAACCCAAAACTTTGCACGATCGAATGCAATTTCCTTTGCCAGCGATAATCGTAAACGCGCGTCCCGTCACTCTGGCTCCGTACAGCTTTGCTAAGGGCGCAACCGGTGTAGAATACCCCCGTCACACATAAAGCATTTTTGCGGGGCATGCGAAAGAAGAGAACACGTTGTTCCAATATACGCAGTGCTCGGCGTCATTGCGGTCAATAGCGCACGAAGAAGGTGGTCCATGGTGATACGCAGGCAAGTGGTTCTCATCGCAGTTACCGTGTGGTTGTTGTTTGCGGCAGCCGTTTCGTTTGCAACAGAAACGTCCGGAGTAAGGATTTGGGAGACGAAGATTGTCATCCCCACTTACTTGGCCGGGGAGCCGGAACCGAACCCGATGTTCTTTTTCGGACGTGAATCCCAGGGCTCACTAGGGCCGGTCTACCCCTATCCGATGTACGACAGCCTGACTGGCAAGAAAGCCGACAAGGCCTACACCATTGTCTATCTTGAAAACGAGTACATCCGAATTGGAGTCTTGCCCGAAGTTGGCGGCCGCATTTTTGAAGGCGTCGACAAGACCAATGGTTACAACTTTATTTACCGGCAACATGTCATCAAGCCGGCTTTGATTGGCCTGCTGGGTGCGTGGATCTCAGGTGGCCTCGAATGGAACATTCCCTTTCATCACCGCGCCAGTACATTTCTTCCGGTGCAATACAGGTTGGAGGAAAATGCCGACGGCAGCAAGACAATCTGGGTGGGCGAGTTGGAAGTGCGCCAGCGCACGCGTTGGGCGGTAGGGTACACCTTGCGGCCCGGTAAGTCGGTCCTTGAGGCCTCGGTGCGGATTCTAAACCGCACGCCGGAAGTGAACACCATGCTTTGTTTCGCCAACCTCGCGGTCCACGCAAACGACAACTACCAGGTAATCTTTCCGCCCAGCACGCAGTTCGGGGTCTTCCACGCCAAACATGAATTTACAAACTGGCCAATTTCACATTCAATCTATAATGGCGCGGATTTCACCAAGGGCGTAGACATAAGTTGGTATAAGAACCATACGTCGGCGAATTCTGTTTTTGCGTGGAACTATCAGGATGACTTCTTTGCAGGCTATGATCACGGCAAAGATGCCGGAACCATGAGCGTATCGGACCACAACATCGTCCCTGGGAAGAAATTCTGGACCTGGGGCAATGGTCCCAGCGGCAAGCGATGGGACGCTACCCTTACAGATGACGACGGTCCATATATAGAACTCATGACCGGGGCCTACTCAGATAATCAGCCCGACTACAGTTGGCTTCAGCCATACGAGACCCGGTCGTTCAGCATGAACTGGTATCCGTTCAGGGATATTGGCGGTGTCAAGGAAGCCAACCTGGATGCCGCCGCGAACCTTGAGGTCAGCAACGGATTTGCCAAAATCGGCTTTTACACCACCTCGGCCCATGCAGCGGCTCGCGTATTGGTCAAAGCCGGGAACAAAGTGCTGTTTGAAGAGAAAATCTCCATCAACCCCGCCAAGCCCTACGTGAAGCAAGTCAATGTGCCTGCAGGCATCGACGAACATGACGTGGTTGCCTCACTCTGGGATGGTGACAGGGAACTGGTATCTTACAGCCCTATCCATCTGACGCCTCAGGCGATGCCGCCGGCAGTTACTCCGCCCGCCGCGCCGCAGGACGTCAAGACCAACGAGGAGCTTTATCTTATTGGGCTGCGCGCGTGGCAGTTTCACGACCCCAACGTGGATCCTCTCCGCTATTTTCACGAGGCATTGCGCCGCGACGCCGGAGACACCCGTGTCAACACGGTTCTGGGAATTATGGCCTTCAACAAGGCGCGTTATGGCGAGGCCGAGAAGTATCTGCGCAAGGCGCTGGAGCGTGCCACCGATCGTTACACTGCGCCCGAAGATGCAGAGCCGATCTATTACCTTGGCGCGACCCTCAAGGCTGAAAGCAAATTCGACGAAGCATATACGTGGTTCTATAAGTCCACCTGGAGCCAGGCCTGGAAGGCGGCAAGCTACTATTCACTGGCGCAGATTGCAACATCGCGCGGCGATATGAACACTGCGCTTGAGCTTGTGAATCGGTCGATCGATTCCAACGCACTGAACATCCGCGCCCAGAATCTGAAAGCAGCAGTGCTGCGGCATCTGGGCCGCAAACAGGTGGCATTGGCGTTGCTGGCCTCGGCCTCGCATTCGGCGGATCCGTTGGATGTTAGAGCCATGGCCGAGACTTACCTGGCCTCCGGGGACGAGGTGTCCGCCCAACGGCTGGCTTCTTCGATGAACGCTTTTCCAGCGACCACTCAAGAGACTGCCGCCGAATACATGAATGAGGGTCTCTGGCAGGACGGCATCGACGTGCTTCTGCCTTCGACTGCCGCAGTGCCGGAAAAATCCCGCATCCATCCCATGACTTTTTACTATCTCGCCTATTTCGCGGATAAGTTAGGTCAAGCGCAGAAGGCCTCAGAGTATTACCAGCAAGCCATGTCTATGCCGGCCGATTACGTCTTTCCGTTCCAGTGCGAAGCCATTGAAGTGCTAAGGCATGCTATCGAGATCAACCCTCGCGATGCACGAGCGCCTTATTACCTGGGCAATGTCTTATACGACTGGCAACCGGAAGAAGCTATCCGAATGTGGGAGCAATCAGTCGCTCTCGATCCTTCATTCGCAATCGTACATCGCAACCTGGCAATAGCTTACATGCATCGGGAATCGGGTAGCGAGATCAATAAAGCCATTGCTGAACTGGAACAGGCTGTCCAACTTGAACACAAGTTCGCGCTACATTTTGCCGAATTGGACGAACTCTACGAGCAGGCCGGCACGCCGCTCGACAAACGCCTCAATCTGCTCCAAAAGAATGCTCCCACAGTTGCGCGCCGGGATGACGCAATCAACCGTCAACTCGCGTTGCAGATTGCCGTTGGCAACGTGGACGAAGCCATCCAGACCATGACAGCGCACACGTTCGCAGTTGCCGAAGGTGAGAATCTCAACGTGGCGGATCATTGGACCGATGCACATATACTGCGCGCCCAAACAGAAATCCAGAACAATCACTTCAAAAGGGCATTGGCGGATCTGGAATCCGCCGCAAAAATCCCGCCGAACCTCCCGGTGAGCTTCGAGTTTGGCCGCGCCAACACCCGTAAGTCTGAAATCGCATATTGGACCGGCGTCGTCCATCAAGGGTCCGGAGACACGCAGGGAGCTATCGAGTGCTGGAAAGAAGCTGTCGCTTCGTTCGAGTCTGGCAAAGGAAGTGACGCGACTCAGTCAGGTGAGGTTCCAGTTGCCGGCGGCGTTCAAAGTTACTATCAGGGTCTCGCATATCAGAAACTAGGCCAGGAGGAGAAGTCTCAGAAGCTATTCCGGGAGCTGGTGCAATTCGGACAGAGCGAGTTGAAACAGCCCGCGATGCAAACCAGTCAACCTGGAAGGCGTGCAGAAGCCGAAGTCTCGCCGCGGCTCCGTGCTGCTTACGCACATTATCTGGCTGGTCTGGGATATCTTGGCCTGAACAACAATGCCGCGGCCAAAGCCGAACTCAATCAGGCAGTCGAGATGAGCCCTGACCTCTCGCGAGCCAAAACTGCATTGGTTTCCCTTCAATAGGACCCCGTGGACCATGTATAGCAAAAAAGTGAGTTGGGATTTCCCGAGATTTCAGAATTATGAGTCGATGCGCCTGTCCGTCTTCGGCTCACAATCTATAGAATGGATTCCACAACCATGAAATTACGCGCGCTCCTCTATCTCGCCGTTGCATGCATTTTCTCGACCCCTTTCATCGGGACCGCCCAGCAAACACCAGCCACCGGCCATACCTTCCGTGCCGATGGCGACCATTTCACCCTTGACGGGAAGCCCTTCCGCGTTCTCGCCGGTGAAATGCACTATGCGCGAGTTCCGCGTGCCTATTGGCGCGATCGTCTGCGCATGGCCAAGGCAATGGGACTGAATACGATCACCACCTATGTCTTCTGGAACGTGCATGAGCCGCAGCCGGGTGTTTACGATTTCTCCGGCAACAACGACATTGCCGAGTTCGTCCGCGAAGCACAGCAGGAAGGTCTTTATGTCAATCTGCGCCCGGGTCCCTACAGTTGCGCGGAATGGGATTTTGGCGGCTATCCTGCATGGCTGCTGAAGGACCATTCCACGGTCGTACGCAGTTCCGATCCCAAGTTCATTGAGGCGGCCTCGCGCTGGATGCACCGCCTTGGCCGGGAACTCGCGCCTCTTCAGATCGGCAGCGGCGGTCCGATCATCATGGTCCAGATCGAAAATGAATACGGCAGCTTCGGTAATGACCACCATTATCTTGGCCAAATTCGCCAAATTATCGAAGACAGCGGCTTCCGAGAAGCTCAACTCTATACCGCGGACGGTGCAGAAGAGATTCCCGCCGGCTCGTTCTCCGATCTTCCAGCCGCCATCAATTTCGGCACTGGAGGTGCGAAGGATTCATTCGATGCACTTTTGAAAGCGCGGCCTTCGCAGCCGCATATGTCAGGTGAATACTGGGATGGATGGTTCGATCACTGGGGCGCAAAGCATGAATCCCGCGACGAAAAGCAACAGATCGATGAGTTCCGTTGGATCGTAGAGCAGGGCTATTCCGTGAGTGTTTACATGTTTCATGGCGGCACAAGCTTCGGTTGGATGAGTGGAGCAAACTCGGATCACGAAGGCTATCAGCCTGACGTCACCAGTTACGACTATCAGGCCACACTCGATGAGAGTGGCCGCCCGACACCCAAGTACCTGGCCTTCCGCGAAATCATCGCCAAAGCTACTGGAGTTACTCCGCAACCCATCCCGCCTTCGCCCGCCGCCATCGCAGTGGCGTCCTTCAAACTCGCCGGATCACGCTCGCTTTGGAAGTCTCTTCCCGCCCCGGTTGAATCCACGCAGCCACTCACAATGGAGGACATTGGCCAGAACTACGGCTACATTCTCTACCGCACAACCATGAAGACGGCCGGCGACGGAGATCTGACTCTCGATCAGCTTCACAGTTACGCCCGTGTCTATCTCGACGGCGCACTGGTGGGCGTTCTAGATCGCCGCATCTCGAAGAACTCATTGCCGCTGCATGTTCAGCACGCCGGCCAGAAACTCGACATACTTGTCGAAAATTCGGGGCGCGTAAACTTCTCCATCGTGCTGCGCGGCGAGCGTACCGGAATTACGCAGCGCGTGTTGTGGCAAGGCGAACCTGTGAAGGACTGGTTGATTTATGCGCTGCCCATGCAAACTCCCGACCAACTCGTGTTTGGCAGTCAAACATGCACTGGCCCGTGTTTCTATAAGGGACACTTCCAAGTCGCGCATGCCGGTGACACGTTCCTCGACGTTCGATCACTCGGCAAGGGCGCCGTCTGGATCAATGGTCACGCTCTTGGCCGGTTTTGGGATATTGGACCGCAGCAAACACTTTATGTCCCCGGGGTCTGGCTTAAGGATGGAGACAACCAGGTCGTTGTCTTCGACGTGAAAGGAAGAGGCGCAATTGCGTTGGCAGGTCTCGACCACCCGCTTCTCGATGGCCCTGTCAAGGCGGAATAGAAACGCCGGTGTGATGTCCTTACGCTCGGATCGATGCGATTGGGCATTCTTGTAGACTCTATTGCTATGGGAGAATCTGCAGAAAACATTGTCAGGACCTCCGACCCGGAATGGCTCCGCGCGCTCGCGAAGCTGTATCGGGCTCGAATCGCCGGCATGCTTGTCGATGACGCCGGGCTGGGTGTCGACCCATCGCAGCAGACGCTTTTACAAATGGCGAGACACTCCGGCTTGTCGAGGCGGGAAACCGCCGGACTATGCGTCGCCCTTGGGATGAGTGGCGCCGGCGTGACCATGATCGTCCTTGCGGTGCTGGATCCGGAACCCACAAGCAAGCTTGGATTACTGGTGGGAGGAGGAGCAGTATGTTTGCTTGGCGGAGGGTTCTCCGCGATTCGCATTCTGACGAATCACAAGCCGCCAAATATCAAGGTTACTCCGCGAGGCATAGAAATATCATGGATGTAGTTTGGTGGTTTGCCGATGAATGAAATAAGGGGATCTGAATAAACAGGCCCCCTCGCTTGTGTATTCTTGGCCGGCCCCGATATCGTGGCCGAGATCAGGCCGCTTCGCCAAACGAAACCCGACCCGATCGGATCGTTTCCCAAACTTCCTCGTCGCGCTCCTGCGCGCGCACTGCCCGACGGCTTCCGGCTGGAGTGCCCCGTCATGGAGGCAAACATCGGGACAACGAATTGGGCCTTTCCCGCGGCGTCGGTGTTGGTAATTACCTAGATTCGGTGGCAAATTCGACAAATCATCAGGGCGTTCACGTCGTAGCGGACTGCGTCACCCTGTCCGCAATGGTGACAATCCGGCTCCTGGTTCCGATTGGAACCATGAGACAAGCGAGCGCTGATTCGCTCTATCAGTGCCCGACCCGCCGGCGACAACACATTTCATTGGAGATGCAACGAGAGGAACGAGAAATGTGTGCGTAACGTGTGTTCGCATGGTCGCGTCACGGAATCGGTAGTTTCAAGTGAACGACTTGTGGTTCCAACAAACCACGGACAATTAAAATCGCGACCAAAATAACTCTTCCTAACGATTTTCTTGCAATCATTTGGAACCAGGACCGCTGAGTTTCGCCGGAAAGCGGGGACCTGATATATGCTTGGGCTACCGCGCTATTTCAGGGGAAAGTTCAGGAAAACTGATAAGTTCAGGTGCCCTGCGCAACGCTTCAGGAGAAACTATCGGCATTTTTTACCCACAAATACGTGGTTCTGAGCGCGATGGTCTGATGACAACAGTTGAGGCTTACTTCTGCGATTGCCGGTAAGAACGAAGCCGCAGGCACCGCGGTCACTACGGCATGGGCCTTTGACAAACTTTTCGGCCGGTGTAGAGTGTGTCTCACGGGGAGGTATCGGCACTCAATGAGCAGGCCGGCCATGGAAGTGGCCGACATACTCCATGTGCAGGGCAACCGGTTAAGGGCTCCTGTTCTTGAGGGACTTGTATTGTCCCCGCCCCTATCTAGTATTGTCCCGCACGCCGAAGAGCGATGATTCGCCATAAAACGGCCTGGTTAAGAAACACGGGGGTAAGACGGCCCCATTGGGTCCGGAATGAAGTATTTTCGCGGTTTGGGAAAGGCAGGCTTCCGGCGCGTGCGTGCGAGGTGTTTTGGGGTCCGGCAGGACGGAGCGGCCGCAAGGGCCGCGATGCATCCCTCGCGGCGACAGAGTGGCCCATTCTCCAAAGCCGCCGGGCGAGAAGGAGAACGAAGCAGACTCCTCAGAGTCAGATCCAACACCTTCCAGGTTCACCTATCAGGCATAAAGCAAGAAGACATCATTTACTCGATGAATGGCCAGAGACAGCGGCCAGCGGGACCAGATGCCGGCCCGGTAATCAAGACAGGCTTTTAAGGGAGGGGGTCAAACTGGACCCGGATGACGACGGGGGCTTTGTTCACCGCAATCTCCTGGTTTAGAACGGCGAAGGGCACTGACGCATTGACCTGGCCGGTCAAATGACCATTGGGGCCGAGTACCTCGGAGATATCCCAACCCAGGTCGCAATCGTCGGTGGCCCCGTTCTGGCAACAGTCCTCGCCAAGCAAAGTATCGCTGAAAATGCTGTTGACCAACGTGCATTGATCGGGCCAGCGCAGATCGTTGAAGAAACGAAAGACACTGACGAACACCGCAGCCCAGCACCAGTTTTTCTGGGCCTGCGGCGTCATCACAAATCCGGAAAGGACAGCCATGGGGCGCCTCGTTTACGGTTTGGTGAAGGTGATCGCGAAGCCGAACGCCGGTGTATAGGAGTTGGAGGTTGGCACGGTGGTGACGCCTAAGGGAACGGTGTCCCCTAGATGGAAACCGCCCGCGAGGGAGACCTGCTTGCCGATGTCCAGACCACCGGTGACGAAGATTGTGCGGTAGAAGGAGAACGACAGACCGGTGAGAAACTCAGGATTGGTTCCTGTGGATCCTCCGCTGGGATTGACGCCCGCGCCAAAGGCATAGTGGAGAGCATAGCGGTTGTCTGTCCAGTCCATCAGCCGGGCGTGCGCAAGAACAAGCGGATAGGGATTCACGGGCGAATTCGAAGTGACTCCGAAGGTGGCGGTTGGCGTCGTGCTCCCCGTTGGGGGTGGACCCTGCACAATGGCGTAGGTGGGATTCTTGATGAGGCTGAATCCCGCGCCCGCTGAAACTGCAAATGCGGATGAGCAGGTCACGTTCAACGGCGTGCTTGGGACCGGCTGCTGCGCAGTCTGGCCAGGGAACGTGCCTGTCTGATCGGTGGTTGTGACTTTCCAGGAGATGGGCTGATTCTGATTGAAGAGAACGCCGCAGGGGATTTCCTGCTGGAGAACAAATACATCAGGACTCTTAAGCTGCGCTATTCGACGTTGCCAATACTCAAGAATTCCGATGCTCTTGATGAACTGCATGGTCTTGTCGCTATCGGATGCCCACAGGTTGGCATCGGTGAGAGCGCTGGTGAGCGTGGACTGCAGGAGTTTGTAGGCCGAGTCGTTGCACTTGTCCCAGTTGATCCATCCCAGCAGCTTTGCATTGGCCGTAGAACACGCATCTCCGGTAAGGGTTCCCGTGTCCGCCGGATATTTCAAGGGCAGCATGTTCACTGCCTCTTGCAGAATTTGCAGCTGCTTGAGCACGTCGTCCGAGGTCTTCCACGCGTCCTGGTAGGTTCCGACCTTCCCCAGGATCGCCTGGATATTGGGATCCTGCAGCAGGCTTAGCACCCCGGCTCCCTGTCTCAGGTTGAAGGCTTCGTCGCTGACGATGATGACGTTTTGGAGGGCAAGGAGATCGTGGGCGAGAGAGGCCGCTTGGGTGCGATCGTCCGATTCCTGCACTATCCATCCTCGAAAGATCTGGTTCGCCATGGATTGGTACTCGTTGAACTGGTCCGCTAGATTGGTGGGCGCCGCCTGTTGACCTGAGCCGGGCTGGAATGCTGTCGGAAACGCGGAGCTCAATGTGGGCCCGGCTGTCGGCGTAGCGTAGGTCGTCCCGAGGGTCACGACGTAGCGGAGGACATTGACGTGGAGTTCAGCGCAAACTGGGCCCTCCGCAGTTCGGCCGCTGTCATTCACGGTCATGCTGACGAGGTGCTTCTGGCTTGCGCATCGGAACGGTTGAGCTGCCCCGCCGGCAGCGCCTGGCGCGCCACCATTGGCAGCGGCTAGAAGTCCCGGTGCAGTTCCCAAACAGAACACTGTAACCAAAGCAAGCGACAGTTTCTTCAAGTTAGTCTCTCCAGTTAGGGGATTTCAACGAGGGACGTTCGAGTCCACTCACACGCCAATGGAAACCTATGGAGATCAACTTGGACTCAGAGTCTCTTAATTCTGAGAATCAATATCTATGAATGTCAATAGAAAAGTTCTCAGATTCGTACCCGGAAGGGAATACCGCTCTCTGGGATCAGTGACGGTAAGAATCTGCTCTGGGTTGGCAGCACCTCTAAGGACTTTGTGACCTTATTATCGCCATAACTCTCAATCAGGAACGGTTTTGTATCGGTAAGTCGGCCAGTCTTTAGGAATGTGATGCGGTGGTGGGATTCAACCGGCACATACAGCCATCTCGCTCATCCAACATGCGGACGATGTCAAGGGCGCTGTGACACGTCGAGCAGGTTTCCATAAAGCCTCACGATTCACGGAAAGACGAAGTTTACCATGTTGCATAATTCACAAGGAAATGGAAGTGATATTTATTGGACCATATCCGTCGGCGGCTTCGCTGGCGGCGCGAAAAACGCGGTCAGCATGTCGCCCTGCGCATCCGAACGGTCCTGGCTTCGCCCGTGGGCGTAAAGCTGCAGCGTGGTCAGAGGATTGCTGTGACGCAGGATGCCTTGGACAGTCTTTACGTCGCAACCCACTGCAATCAGGTACGTCGCAAGTGAATGCCTGAGATTGTGCATTCCAAACTGGACCTTCTCTCCTGGCTTCAGCACCCCTGCGTCGTAAGCTGCTTTCTTTAAGTAATCGGTGACCAGAATGCTCCCGCTCCGAGGAGTCTTCCCCTTGTTCCGAAAAGAGGGGAAGACCCAGTCGGCATCGCCTGCATACGGGGACTCATTGCGCCACTCATCCAGATGCTTGGCGAGTAGTGGGACGCAAGGCACGGCTGCTTTACTCGCCTTGCTCTTCGGCTTACCGATACGGTCCATTGTCCAGCTTCGCCGCACATGGATATCATTGCCGCGAAATCGCATAACTCTACCAATTCGTTCTTGGCTAGTGGAATGTCACGTTCCATTATTCCCCAGCGAGTCTCGTCAACCCTGACTAATGAACCGCGAGGTTGGATCTGAAAGTAGCCGCTCAGGCCATGATCATGCAACAGTGCGCGTTGGATTTCTCCACTGTTCATAGGCCTTCCCGCGATTCCGAGCAATGCCAAGATTGCTTGGGATACGTCGATCCGATCCGCTGAGCCAGCTGTGCGTTCTCCTGATTGGACCCAAATCATGCGCCCCAACCTGGAGAGCACCTTTGATCCCTCGAGGGCAAGATCGACAAGGTATTGATCAACCTGCTCATCGATTTCCCCAGATAGTTCGTGCAGCGTCCTGTCTAGCTCGAAACAACTCCATTGGACGATGTCCTCGGCCTCATCCCTGAGTAACGCCATTTCATCCATAGTCGATGGGCAGTGTCACATGGTCCCATAAGTGCCAAGGCCGAAAAGCTTCCCTACATTGGCTGCCGCTCTATGGGCCAGCCTGATATCAAGATTGCGGCCAAACGATTCGGCGACCCTCTTCGGGATCTCTGAATAGTGAAGCGGGCGGTCCGCCGAGGCGAGTACTGCCTTTACCAGACTCTCGGCGGAAGTACCTGTCCCGGCAAGCCTTTCCGTGCCATCTGCATCCATAGAAAAATGGACGAGACCCTGAACCAAGGCCCAAAGCTCTGAGCCCAACTCACGACCCTTCTCGCCAAGGAGGCCTGTAACCCGCTGTCTAAGGTCCGTTTTAGTCGGCTTCTCATCAAGAGCTTGCTCCGCTAGGTTCAGCCCATGGCTAACGGTAGTGTCCCATTCTTCGGGAGAGATTTTCGTGATGAAGTCGCAGCCGTTGATTTTATAAATGTGAAATCCATCGTCCAATATCCGCGTGAGGATGAAATTCAACTCTTTGAGCATATCTTCGGTCCCGGCGAAGAATGGATCGAAAAAACCGAGGCTGGCAGCTGGCAGCGAATCTTCTCGATCATCTAGGATCTCAGCCAGCTTCGGTGCGAGAACATTCTCCCATGTAGAATCCCGCATGATAAGCTTGATCGCCTTGCTTTCCAACTGGCGGATCCGCTCTCGCGTGACGCCAATCTCATCTCCAATTTCCTCAAGGGTCATCCGCTCTTGTCCGATGCCGATGCGCAGTCGGACTACCCTCGCCGTGCCGTCGTTCAGCTCTGACAAAGACGATGCGAATGCTTCCTTGAAGTTCGACAACGGAGTTGCTTCCGAGAGATCGATAGGGTTCACTTTTATGTGCGAGATCTCCATTGCCTGCGATCCAATCCGAGCCTCGGAGAGTCCATAGGAATCGATGTTGGAAGGGGGACCAGCTTTGACATGATTCCAAAGAGAAGTCGCTAAATCCATTTCACTCTTTCGGCCAAAATTGGGGAGGGCGTGGACCAGATTCGATCATCAATGCTTGCGAATTGAACGGACTTCCGATCTGGTGGACCTCGTCGGCAACCACCATTAGGTGTTCTCCCTGCGGCCTCTGACTTTCTAAGGTTGTACTCTTTGACGGCAGCCTCAAGAGCCTGGGTACACCCGACGGAGGCTGCCTCACCCAGGTCTACATCAACCCCGGTCCCCTCTCGTATATCGAACTCGAAACCCTCGGCCCTCTCACCAACCTCTCTGCGGGAGACAGAATCGAGCGCACCACAA
>OBLW0100001469.1_pt1 | contig 19934 bp, 15 predicted proteins | sample 1520161 | NCBI WGS metagenome assembly OBLW01 (sample SAMEA3539309, study PRJEB22396) | soil metagenome | biome: tundra; feature: field; material: soil | place: USA | collected 2010-05 | depth 0.15 m | reverse complement strand
GGCACTGCCCCGGTCGGCACGGCCCCGGCCGGTGTGCCATCTGACGGCTCCGACGCGGGCCTGGCCTTACGAGCCTGGGCCTTCGGTGCCTGAGCCGAGAATTCCTCTTTGAGTCTGCGGACGACCGGCGCTTCGATCGTCGACGACGCGGAACGGACGAATTCGCCCATTTCCTGGAGCCTGGCCATCACGGCTTTGCTCTCAACACCGAACTCTTTCGCGAGTTCGTACACCCGGACCTTCGCCACTGCGCTCCCTCTGGTCGGTCCGGCTCACCCGGACCATCGTGGCCGGTCCGGGGCAGCGCGTGCTCCGGCCGGCGTCAGCTTCTGGTGCTCATCGCCGCGTTCTCATCGCGCGCTCATCACAACTGATCCCGCTTTCCCGGCAGTACTGCCGTTTCCACCTCAGCCCCGGCCGCTCAGCCTAGGACAGGCCCGCAAAGGCCATTGGCCTGCTCCGCCAGGTACTCCACGAGCCTGCCAGTACCGAACGGTCCCGGCAGGCGCAGCGCCCGCGGAAACGCCCTTCGGCGCTGCGCTAGCTCGAAGCATTCCTGGCGGGGATGCAGGTACGCGCCCCGGCCGGGCAACCGCGCTTGAGGGTCGGGAACGATTTCGTCCCCTGCCGCCACCAAGCGCAGCAAATCAGACTTGGCCGCGCGGCTCCTGCAGCCTATGCATGTGCGGATCGCAGGCGCGGCCCGCACCGGCCGCAAGGACCGTCTGGTCATTGTCGACGTAAGCTTACCTCGCCGGAGCGTCCGCGGCACCGTGCCCTGCGCCCGCTGCGCCCGCACGGCGAGTCGCGTCATCCGCAGTGCCGGCGGCGGCCTCCGGCGCGGGGCGAACGGCGGCCTCCGGCACGGGGCGAACGGCGGCCTCCGGCACGGGGCCAACAGCGGCCTCCGGCGCAGGGCCAACAGCGGCCTCCGGCGCAGGGCCGGCGCCCGGCCCGCCGGCCGGGGTGTCCGGCCTGATGTCGATCTTCCAGCCGGTCAGCCGCGCGGCCAGGCGCGCGTTCTGCCCTTCTTTGCCGATCGCCAGGGACAGCTGGTAGTCAGGCACGATCACCTGCGCCACCCTGGCCTGCGGGTCCACGACGATCACCCGGGAGACCCGGGCCGGGGACAGCGCGTTGGCCACGAACTGGGCGGAATCGTCGGAGTAATCGACAATGTCGATCTTCTCCCCGTGCAGTTCGGCCATCACGTTTCGCACCCTGCTGCCCATGGGCCCAATGCAGGCGCCTTTAGCGTTCACCCCGGCCTGGCGCGAGATCACCGCGATCTTGGTGCGGTGGCCCGCCTCGCGGGCGAGCGCGACGATTTCCACCGCCCCGCTGGCAATCTCTGGCACCTCCAGCGAGAACAGCTTCTTCACCAGGTTGGGATGGGTGCGGGACAGGGTAACCGACGGCCCTCGGTAACCCTTGCGGACGTGCAGCACGTAGCAGCGCAGCCGTTCGCCGTGCGCATACCGCTCGCCGGGTACCTGCTCGGACGGGGGCAGGATGGCCTCGATCTTGCCGAGATCGACCAGGACCGCCCGGGGATCCTTGCCCTGCTGGATCACGCCGGCCACGATGTCGCCCTCACGGCCCGCGTACTCGCCGAAGGTCAGCTCGTCCTCGGCGTCACGGAGCCGCTGCAGGATCACCTGCCGCGCCGTGGTCGCCGCGATCCGGCCGAATCCGCTCGGCGTGTCGTCATACTCGCGCAGCACCGCGCCGTCCTCGGCGGTCTCCGCAGCCCAGACGGTGACATGCCCGCTAGCGCGGTCGACCTCGACCCGGGCCGTGGCGGCGATCCCGCCGCTGCGTTGATACGCGACCAGCAGGGCGTCCTCGATGGCCTTGATGGCCAGGTCCATCGCGATGTCCTTCTCGCTCTCCAGGCTGCGCAGGACGCTCAGGTCAATGTCCATCCCGCTCCCCCTCATCCCCGGATGTCCCGGAGGCCGCCCCCGCGGCCCCCGCGTTGCCGAATTCGACCTGCACCCGGCCGGGTCCAAGGTCCGGGTAGCCAAACTCGCGCCGCTCGCCATCGATCTCGAGCGTCACCGCGTCCGCCCCCGCGGCCACGACCCGGCCCTGCACCGCGGTGAGATACCTGGCTGGTTCCGTTGGGCTGGACGGGGATCGCGTCTGGCCGGACGGGGTGCCCGCGGCTGGAAGTGCGGGCGCGGCCTCCGGTGCCGGGCGGGCCAGCGGGGCGCGGACCAGCCGGCCGACGGCCCGCCGCCAATGCCTCGGCTCGGTCAGCGGCCGGTCGACCCCCGGTGAGGAAATCTCCAGGGTGTACGCCGCCTGGCCCATTACCCCCGAGGCGTCGAGTTCCGCCGACACGGAGCGGCTGACCAGCGCGATCTCATCCAGGCCGGGCCTGTTGTCGGCATCCACGACGATCCGGAGCAGCCAGCGCCGGCCAGCGGCGCTGATCCGCACCGACTCAAGGTCCATGCCCGCGGACCCGACCACCGGCTCCAGCAGGGCAGTGAGGCGCTCGGGGTCGGCCGGCCTGGCGCCCAGCGGCCGGTCCGCCGCCGGCCGGCCAGCTGGCTGGCGGCTCGCTGGCGGGCGGTGGCCGACCTGAGCCTCCGGCTGGCGGCGAGCCGGGCGGCTGCCGCGGCGCGGCGCTGCCTCATCTGCGGAAGGCCGTCCGGCCTGATCCGGACGTGACTGTCCGTGACGGGAGCTTCCGCGCATCACGACCTCCTCGTCCGCCACCTGCTTGGTCTCGAATGACCAGCCGGCAGTATCGGGTTCGGGGACCCTGTGCTGTTGTCCAGTCTGGTCTAGCCTAACCGGACCAGGCGGCGACCCTAACCGGACCAGGCGGCGACGTTGGCCGACCCGGGCACTGGCCGGTTACGCCGGGTGACTCAGACGCTGGCCAGCGCGCGGCCAGACGGTGATCATCGGGTGTTACCGGACCGGCCAGCCGTGACATCCTGGACGCCTCGCGCACGACCACGCCGCGCCCCCCCTACGCTCAGCGGGCGCAGCAACGAACATGGCAGGAGGACTGGTGCCGGCAGATCCCAGGCGGCCCAATCCCATCAGGTCCAATCCCAGCCGGCCCCATCCCAGCCGGCGGAACGTACTCGCGGCGGCTGCGATGACGTTCCCGCTGCTCGCCGCCGGGTGCAAGGGCGTCGGAGGGCTGGGTACGCGGCCGACGCCGCTGCCTGACGTCGCCGTGCTGGAGCAGGCGATCACCGCCGAGAAGCTGATGATCACCCGGTACCACGCGGCCATCGCCGGCTCCCCCGGGCAGGCGGCTTTCCTTACCCCGCTGCTCGCCCAGCACCAAGACCACCTGGCCCGGCTGGCGTCGCGGCTGCTCAATCCCCGGCCGACCAGCACGGCCCGGTCGCCAACCGCTGCGCCGGCTGTGCCGCGGACCTCCGCATTTACCGTTCTGGAGGGCGCCGAGGAGGACGCGGCCAACGCCCTCGTCCGCCACCTCGCCGAGGTCACCCCCTCGCTCGCCCAGTTGCTCGCGAGCATCGCGGCCTCCGAGGCCAGCCACGCCGTGGCGCTCCGTTCCCGGGGCGGAACCGGGTGAACCGGAGCGACGGATCACCGAGCGACCCCATGGCGGGGCGCGATCGCAGTGCCCTGCAGGCCGCGCTGGCCGCCGAGCACGCGGCGATCTACGGCTACGGCGTGGTCGGCGCCTACCTGACGGGACCGCTTGAGCAAGCCGCACAGCGGGACTGGGCCGCACATCAGGTCGCCAGGGACACCCTGGAGAGCAGGCTTGCGTCGCTGGGCGCCCAGCCCGTGGCCGCCCAGGATGCTTACCGGCTGCCCTTCCCGGTGCGCGGCGGTCGCGCCGCGGTCTCGCTCGCGGCTTTCCTCGAGGACCGGGTGGCCACGGCCTACCTGGGTCTCGTCGCGCTCGACGATCCCAGTCTCCGGGCCTGGGGGGCGCGGCAGGTGCGGGAGTCCGCGGTGCGCGCCACCTCCTGGTCGGGCCGCACGACTGCCTTCCCCGGCTTTCCCGGCCGCCCGCCCGCCGACATAACCCCGATATCCGGCTGACCTCGATCGGGCGTGACCCCTGACATCCGGCTTACCCCCACCCGGCGTGACCCCGCCCCGGCTACGCGCTCAGGTTTCGTGCGGCGCGGCGAGGACGTGCCCGATGCGTGCGGCCGCGCTTTCGAGGTCATCGTCGGCGGCTATCCGCTCCGCCCACGACCACCAGAACCACCATCGGCCGTCCTCGCAGCATCCCGCGTAAATGTCCTCGGCCAGGGCCAGGACGGCGGGATTCGCGACGTGCAGGCTGGGCACGCGCCCGGCCGGGGCCAGCAGGCTCACCTGCAGCCCGTGCCCGACGAGCGCGCTGGCGAGCCGGTCGAGCCGGTCCGTATACGCCTGGTCAAGCGAGGATAGGCCGACCCGCCGCTCGGTGCCCAACGCCATCATGCTCACCTCTAGTAATCGTGTAGACGCACAGAGTTTCTTCAAGGTTCAGGATGCCGCCCTGCATTGCCCTTTGCAACATGCATAGAGTGATTCGCAAGATCAATTCTTGGTCACGAGCACCTGTGGTTGCCTGGACCGGACATCCGGCAGTTGCTGGACGGCGGGCAGGCGGGTCGCCACACTAGTAACGAGCTGCTGTTCACGCTAACAAGGTCCTGCTCACGGCCGTGGTGCGGCCGGGAACCAACCCGCCGTGCCGGACGTCAGATGCGACAGCTGGGAGGAGAGGTGGCAGATGGCCGCTGAGCACAGCCCGACAGTCCGGCGCCGCAGGCTCGCGCTCGAGTTGCGCAGGCTCCGTGAAGCTGCCCACCTCACCTGCGAGGAAGTAGCCGAGCACCTTGAATGCTCGACGTCCAAGGTCAGCCGGATCGAGACCGGGCGGGTCTCCGTCTCGCCCCGCGACGTCCGGGACATGCTGGATTTGTACGGCGTGTCGGCGCAGGAGGGGGCAAGCCTGGTCCAACTGGCGCGGGACTCGCGGCAGAAAGGCTGGTGGCATGCCTACAGCGACGCGATCGAGCCGCGGTTCGCCACCTACATCGGCCTGGAGAGCGCGGCCTCGGAAATCCGGATCTACGAGGTCACCCTCATCCCCGCGCTCCTCCAGACGGAGGAGTACGCACGCACGGTTATCACCGCCGGCACCGTGGGCGGCGATCACGGCGGCGTAGAGCGCAATGTGGCCCTGCTGATGGCCCGCCAGCCGCCGCTCACCAGCGACGACCCCCCGCGGTTGTGGGCCGTGCTCGACGAGGCCGCGCTGCGCCGGACGGTCGGCGGGGCCGGCTTAATGCGACTCCAGCTTGACCACCTGCTCGACCTGTCGCGGTTGCCGAACGTGGCGATCCAGGTGATCCCGTTCGGCGCCGGCGCCCACCCGGCCATGGGCCGGCCCTTCGTCATCCTGGCCTTCCCCGAGCGCGCCGATCCGGACGTGGCGTACCTGGAGGACCTGACCAGCGCCCTGTACGTGGAAGACGTGGACGAAGTGGACCGCTACAACATGTTCTTCAACCACCTGCGGGCCACCGCCCTGTCCTTCGAGGACTCCGCGGCGCTCATCATGTCCGTCATCAAAGACCAGTGACGGCCACGCGGGTCAGCGCACCGGCTCGGCCCCGCGCGGTCAGGGCAAAGGCTCGGCCCCGCGCGGTCAGCGCAGAAGTTCAGGCAGCGGCTCCGCGTGCAGCACGGTCAGCCGGGACACCGCCCGGGTGAGGGCGACGTAGAGCCGGTGCAGGCCCCGCGATTCCGCGGCCGCGATCCGGGCCGGCTCCACGACGATGACATCGTCGAACTCCAGGCCCTTGGCCAGCGTCACCGGCACCAGAGTCAGTGTGGCCAGGGTCAGGCCGCTGCCCCTCACCCGGTCCACGACGTCATGCCGCACTCCCGCCTGGCGCAGCAGCCGCGAAATCTCCGCCACCTGCTCGTCCGCGGCGATCACCGCTGCCGACCCCGGGCGGCTCGCGGCAGCGGAGCACACCCTGGCCAGGTCGCCCGGCAGCGAGCCGGCGGTGGCCTTGATGACCGTCAGCGACCCCGGGTCCTGCCGCAGCGACCGGGCGGCGGCGAGTCCGGGGGCGATATGCGCCAGCAGCAGGCTGGCGTAATCGAGGATCTGCCTGGGCACCCGGTAGCCGGTGTCGAGCACGCGCAGCCCAGCGCCGGCCTTGCCCAGGTTGGCGAGGACCTGCGGCCAGCTGGTGGCCGCGGCCGGCGAGGTGCCCTGGGCCAGATCGCCGAGCAGGGTGGCCGAACCGGTGGCACACCGCCGGCCGACCGCGCGGCACTCCATCGGCGACAGGTCCTGCGCCTCGTCCACCACCACGTGGGCCAGGCTCGGGATCCGCTCGATGAGATCGGCCGCCTCGTCCACCAGCACCGCGTCAGCCGGACTCCAGCGCGCGGACGCGGGTCCCCTGGCCGGCGTCTCCCAGCAGATCGCCTGCTGCTCGGCCGGATCGAGCACGCCGTCCGCCGCGGCGGCGAGCACGCCGGGGTCGGACAGCAGGCGGATGACGAGCCGAGCCGGATCCGCCTTCGGCCAGATGGCGTCCACCGCCGAGCGCACCGGCCCGCTCCGCCGCACGGCGTCGTGCGTCCGGTCATCGCAGGATTCCCCCGCCTCCTCCATCCGGGTCAGGATCACATGCGCGATCCGGTGACCGAGCATGCCGCGGCCGGCCCCGTACCGCACCCCGCGGTCACGCAGCTCACCGACCAGCCCGGCGAGCTCACTCGCGGGCACCCGCCAGCGCCTCGACCCGCGCGGCAGCACGATCGCCTCGGCAGGCTCGGCCAGCCCGGCCCACAGTGCCCGGCGCAGCACCACCGCCATCCGGGCATCGCCTTTGATCCGCGCCGCGCGCTCTGAGTCGGCGGCGCGGACGGGCACCGCCGAGACAAGATCCTGGACGGTCACCTGCGCCACGCTGACCTCGCCGAGCGCGGGCAGCACGTTGCGGATGTAGCCGAGGAACGCCCGGTTCGGCCCGACCACCAGCACCCCGCCCCGGTTCATCCGGGCCTGATGGGCATACAGCAGATAGGCGACACGATGCAGGCCGACCGCGGTCTTGCCGGTCCCCGGGGCACCCTGGACGCACAGCGTCTCGCCCGCGTCCGCGCGCACGATGTCATCCTGGTCGGGCTGGATCGTCGCCACGATGTCCCGCATCGGCCCGGACCGTGGGCGCTCGATCTCGCTCAGCAGAATCCGGCTGACCGGGACATCAGGGACGGGCCCCGCCCGGCCGCCGCGGGTGAAGGTCTCGTCCTCGAACGCGGTGAGCTCTCCCCCGGAGAACCCGAACCGGCGGCGCAGTTCCAGTCCCATCGGCTCTACCGGGCTAGCCCGGTAGAACGGCCGGGAGACCGGCGCCCGCCAGTCGATCACCACGGGGTGCCCGTCCGGGTCGTGGACGTGCCGCCTGCCCACATGGAAACGGTGCCCGGCGATCCCGTCCTCCGCGTCGCCGGCCCAGGCCGCATAGTCGAGCCTGCCGAAGAACAGCGGCGTGTCCGGCATGTCGCTGAGGGACTCCGCCCGGCGATGCAGGTCGGCCTTCAGATACTCCTCGGAGACCGGGTCACCGCCAAGCGCCCGGAGCGAGAGCACGTCCTCACGCATCAGCCGGAGGAACTCCCGCGACCGGCTGAGGTGAGCCTGTTCGGCGGTGAGGACCGCGGGCGGCGCGGCGGCCGGGGACCCGGCGGGCCCGACGTGCGGCCCCCCGCCAGGGGAGGGCTGCGGGTCGCGCTGTATCCCGCTGGCCGAGGGCATGAGTCATCACCTCGATGGCGTGGGGGGGCAGGCACAAGAGCCAAGAGCCTACCAATCTGGTGCTGCGCTGGTCATCCAGTTTTCCCAGCGCCTGCAGGCAGGAGCACCGGCCCCAGTAGCGGCCCCAGGTGGTTCGGACCACAATGTCCACATGACCGCCGCCGCCGCCGGACGCCTGGACCAGCCAGCGCCCCCCCTGCTGTCGGTGTCCGGGCTCGCGGTGCGCTTCGGCCCGCTGACGGCTCTGGAGGGCGTCGATCTCCAGGTGCGGGCCGGGGAGCTGGTTGCCCTGGCGGGCGAGAACGGCGCCGGGAAGACCACCCTGGTGCGCTGCGTCGCCGGCGACATCGCGCCGACCTCGGGGTCAATCGTGCTCGATGGCAGGCCGGTGCCCGCCCACCCGGTCGCCGCCACCCGCCGGGGCGTCTCCGTGGTCTGGCAGGATCTCGCGCTCTGCGACAACCTGGACGTCGCCTCGAACCTGCTGCTCGGCCGCGAACGCCGGCGCCAGCTGCTGTCGGATACCCGTTTCCACGCTGAAGCGGCACTCCTGCTCAAGCAGCTGGGCATCCCGGTGCTCGACACGACCCGCAGCGTCGGGTCGCTGTCCGGTGGCCAGCGACAGCTGGTGGCTGTCGCCAGGGCGATGGCCCACAACCCGCGGCTGCTGCTGCTCGATGAGCCCACGGCCTCGCTGGGCGTGCAGGAGTCGGCCCTGGTGGAGGAGCTGATCATCCGGCTGCGGGAACAGGGCACGACGATCATGCTGGCATGCCACGACATCAGCCAGATGTTCCGGCTGGCTGACCGGGTGGTCGTCCTGCGGCAGGGACGGGTGCACGCCGACGTGGACCCCAGCGAGGTGCACCCAGACGACGTGGTGGCGCTGCTCTCTGGCCAGGAAGTGGACTCTTCCGCCCGCCGCCAGCTGACCCGGCTGCACGGGCTCACCGACCGGCTCGTGTCGGCGGACCCGTCCTCCAGCCTGTCGCTGATTCTCTCGGCACTGGGCGCCGCGCTTGGCAGCGAGCGGCTGTGCATCCATCTGCTGGAAGACTCCTCGCTCGTCTGCGCCGCCTCGCTTGGCCTCTCGCCCCGGCTGCTGGCGGCATGGTCCCGGCTGCCCCGGGGCGCGGCCGGCGGGCCCGTCGGGCTGGCCGCCGCGGCGGAACAGCTGGTCGTCGAGGAGAACGCGCGGGCCGGCGCCGCCTGGGCGCCGTTCCGGGATGTGGCCAGGGCGGCCAAGGTGGCAAGCTCATGGTCAGTCCCGGTGATGGGCCCGGGCGGGCTGCTCGGCATCATCACCGTGTTCCGCGCGATAACCGGCAAGCCGCAGCGGGATGACCTTGACCTTGCCACCCTCTACGCGGGCTACGCCGCGAACGCCATCGAGCGAGACCGGCTGCTCGACGAAGTCACCGCCCGCAACCGGGTGCTGGAGACGATCAGGGAGATGCTGGAGACACTGGCGGGCCCCACCCCGCCCGCCGAAGGCCTCGGCATAGCCCTGCAGTCGCTGCGCCGAGGCCTGCAGGCCGATGAGGTGGCACTGGTCATCCAGCCGCCCGGCGGCCCGCCGGGCTGCCGCGCCTCCTCCGGGACCGTCGGCGAGCTGAGTCCCGCCATCACGCGGCGAGCGCTCGACGCGGCCCGCTCCGCCCTGGAGTTCGTAGGCCAGCAGGGTGCGGCCATGCAGCGGAGACGAGCCGACGGTGAGCGACTGCTGGCAGTGACGTTCACAGCGCCCGGCGGCGCGGCGGCGCTGGTGGCACGCTGGCGTAGCGAATCGCCATCCGCCGATGCCACGGCCCTGCTTGAGGACGCGGCCCATTCACTGCGGCTGGCCCTCGAGCGCGAGGAGGCGTGGTTCGCCCACCAGGAAGCCATGGCTTTGCGGCGGTCCCAGGAACTCCAGCGCGGCTTCCTTTCCCGGCTCAGCCATGAGCTGCGGACGCCCCTCACGGCGATCAGGGGCTACGCCTCCAGCCTGCTGCAGCCTGATGTGACCTGGGACGGCGAATCGCAGCAGCGTTTCATCGGCCGGATCGCGGCTGAGTCCGCGCGGCTGGGACGCCTCGTCGACGATCTGCTGGACTTCTCCGCGATCGAGTCAGGGATCCTCCGCCTGCAGCGCGACTGGTGCGACATCCCGCTGGTGCTCGACGCCGCCGTCGCCTGCCTGCCACCGGAGAGCAGGCCGATGGTGCAGGTGGAGTGCGATGCTGGCCTGCCGGTCGTCTGGGCCGACCACGATCGGCTTGAGCAGGTCTTCGTGAACTTGCTGACCAACGCGCTCGGCCATAACCCGCCCGGCACCATCGTGCACATCAGCGCCAGGACAGACGGGCCAGCCAGAGTAATGCTGAGCGTCGCCGACGACGGCACCGGGATGCCCGCCGACGTGGCGGCCGCGCCCTTCGAGCCGGCACGGCTGCGGCGCACGCCGAGCGCAGGCTCCGGGCTTGGGCTATCGATAGCCAAGGGGATCGTGGCCGCGCACGGCGGCCGGATCGAGCTCGACCGGCCAGGACAGGGAACATGCTTCCGGATTCACCTGCCAGTGGAGATGCCCGCGATCCCGGCAGGCGGGGCGGCCCGGCCCGCCGAAGGCAGGGACACTGGACACGGGGACACCGGGCACAGGGACACCGGGCACAGGGACACCGGGCACAGGGACACCGGGCACAGGGACACCGCCAATGATGTGCTAGCCGGGGACGGGGTGGCCACGGGGGCCGGCCGCGGCGTGACCAGGCCGACCACGGGAGCCGTTACCGGTGCTTGAGCAGGCAGTGAACACGCGAGCACTGGTGGTGGAAGACGATCCGAATATCGTGGACCTGATCCGGTCCAACCTGACCGTCCGCGGCTTCGACACGGTCGTCTCCACCGATGGCCTGCGTGCTCTCAACCTCCTCGAGACCGAGTCTCCCGACATCGTGCTGCTCGACCTGATGCTGCCCGAGGCCGACGGATTCGAGCTGTGCCGGCAGATCCGCGAGCGTTCCTCGGTGGCCATCATCGTGGTCTCCGCCCGCGGTGGCGAGCGGGACAAGGTGACCGCGCTGAACATGGGCGCGGACGACTACATGACCAAGCCGTTCAGCATCGAGGAATTGCTGGCCCGGATCACCGCCACGCTCCGCCGCACCCGCCCGGCCGGCGCCCCGGAGAGCGCGCCGCCGGTGATCACCATCGGCGACCTGGAGATTGACCTCGCCAGCCAGCAGGTGACGAGGCGCGGCGCGGCGGTGCATCTGACGCCCACGGAGTTCGCGCTACTGCGCGAGCTGGCCACCAACCGGGGGAAGCTGCTGACCCACGCCCACCTGCTGCGGCGCGTGTGGGGCCACGGATACGAAACGGAGACTGAGTATGTGCGGGTCTACATCCGGCGGCTGCGGGCGAAGCTTGAGGCGGCCGACGGAGCCCCGCTAATCCTCACCCAGCCCCGCGCTGGCTACCGCATCGCAGCGGACTAAACCCCAGCCGGGCTGGGCTTAGATACCGTAAGTCCGCCGGTCCGAGACCAAATTGTTAAGTTGTTAATGATTTTTTCATAAGGTTACGTGGATGTTAACGCAACCGTTCACGCGTGGCGGCCTAGTGTTTGCACGTACAGGTTCTGGACCGCGGTGAGCGCCATGCGGACCTGCCACAGGTATATGTCCTGACATGTCCCGCCGATGAGCGAGGTGGTTTCGTTGTATTCATTCCCTAAGAGAGTGGGGCTGACGGCAGTGGCCGGCGGCGCGGCTCTCGTCGTTGCCGCATGCGGCAGTAGTGGCAGTTCACCTACAAGTTCTTCCTCGAGCAGCAGTGCGTCCGTGCCCCAGATCTCCGTGAGTTCGCTCAACAATTCATTTTCGGCGATGGCCACGCTCCAGCCCCTGGCCGCACGGGGCAAGGGCAACGTGGCCGTGATTCTGCCGGACACCGTCAGCTCGACCCGTTACGTCGAGTTCGACGCCCCGTACCTGAAGGAGTCATTCCAGAAGGCCGGGCTCAAGGCGTCGCAGTTCACTGTCCAGAACGCCCTGGGCAGCGACTCCACGCAATTCAGCGATGCCCAGACGGCCATTACGAAGGGCGCGAGCGTCCTGGTTGTGGACCCGCTCGACGCGGGCGTCGGCGCGCACATCGAGACCTATGCCAAAGCGCACGGGGTGGATGTGATCGACTACGACCGGCTGGTCCTGGGCGGCAACCGTAAGTACTACGTCAGCTTCAACAACGTGCTCGTCGGCACGAAGATGGGCCAGGGCCTGGTGAGCTGCGTCGCCGCCTGGGGCGTCAAGAGCCCGCAGGTCATCGTCATGAAGGGCTCGCCGACCGACAACAACGCGACGCTCTTCGCCCAGGGCTACGACGCGGTGCTGGCCACGAACTTCAGCTCGGGCTGGAAGGAAGTCAGCCAGCCAGCGGGGACCTGGGACCCGCCGACCGCGCTGAGTGAGTTCCAGCAGCAGTACACCGCGCACCCGAACATCAACGCCGCGCTGATCCCGAACGACGAGAACGGCGCGCCGATCATCCACTACCTGCAGAGCAAGGGCATCAAGCCGAAGACGTTCCCGACCACGGGCCAGGACGCCACGCTGACCGGGCTGCAGAACATCCTGGCCGGATACCAGTGCGGCACCGTGTACAAGCCGATTTACCTGGAGGCTCAGGCCGCCGCGGCCCTGGCCATGTACGCCCGGGCCGGCCTCACGCCGCCATCGGGCCTGCTCAACGGCACCACCATGGACACCACGAGCCACACCGCGGTCGCCTCGGTCCTGCTGACGCCGGAATGGGTCACGCCCACTAATATGGCGAGCACCGTCATAGCGGACAAGTTCGTGCCGGCCTCCCAGCTGTGCACGGGCACGTACGCCGCCGCGTGCAAGACCGCGGGAATCTCGGGCTGACGAAATGGAGTCGCATGACCAGCCGGGAAAAAAGCAGTGACAAGTAGCCCGGCAGACGGAGCCCGGCCCGCGTCCGCGGGCCGGGCTCCGTCAGGCGCCGGCACGGGAACTGCGACCATGGACAGCCCGCTGCTGCAATTGCGCGGCATCGGGAAGAACTTCGGCCCCGTGTCGGCGCTGAGCGAGGTCGACCTTGACATACCGGCCGGGCAGGTCACCGCGCTGGTCGGGGACAACGGGGCCGGCAAGTCAACCCTGATCAAGACGATCGCAGGGATCTGGGAGCCCTCCGCGGGGCACCTGATCTGGCAGGACCGACCGGTGCACTTCCGCACTCCACGGGACGCCACCGACGCCGGGATCGCCACGGTCTACCAGGATCTGGCCCTCTGCGACAACCTCGACATCGTGCAGAACATGCTCCTCGGCCACGAGGTGCGGCGGCATCTGCTGCTGGACGAGGTGTCCATGGAGACGACGGCCAAGCAGACGCTGAAAGACCTGCGGGTCGTTACGGTGCGCAACATCCGCCAGACGGTTGGTTCGCTGTCCGGCGGCCAGCGGCAGTCCGTGGCGGTGGCCAAGGCCGTGATGCTGGACGCGAAGCTCGTGATCATGGACGAGCCGACGGCCGCCCTCGGGGTCTCGCAGACCGCGCTGGTGCTCGATCTCATCAAGCGGCTGTCCGAGCGCGGCATCGCCGTCCTCGTGGTGTCGCACAACCTGACCGACGTGTTCCAGGTCGCGGACCGGCTCGCGGTGCTGTACCTGGGACGTCTGGTCTCGGTCGGCCCGGCTTCCGACTACGACACGGCGTCGGCGGTGGACCTGATGACGTCGGGCGCAACGCAGCGCCATCGCGGTGCCGACAGCCCGGCCCGGACCCCCGACAACGGCCCGGAGGGCTGACCATTGGTATCCAACAATCCGGAGGCCGAGCCGGCCTCGGTGGGAACCGCCGAGACCGGGCCGGAAAGCCAGGACATGGAGGCCATCGCCGCCTCAGCCGCGTCGCCCGAACTGCTCGCCGATTCGGTGGGCGAGTACGCGCGGATCTGGTTCAAGCGGATCCGCAGCGGGGAAAGCGGGGCCCTGCCGGTCATCCTCGGCCTGATCGTGATCGTGCTGATCTTCCAGGTCAAGAGCTCGCTATTCCTGTCCGCGGGCAACCTGGTCAACCTGATGACCCAGGCCGCGTTCATCATCACCCTGGGCATGGCCGAGGTCTTCGTGCTGCTGCTCGGGGAGATCGACCTGGCGGCCGGGTTCACGGCGGCCTGCGGCGCGGTCATCTGCCTGTACATGGTGGCGAAGAACTATCCGTGGTGGCTGGCGGTCATAGTGACGCTGGTGGCCACCGGTGCCTACGGGGCGCTGCAGGGCGTCATCATCACCCGGCTCCGATTGCCGTCCTTCGTGGTCACGCTGGCTGGCTCCCTCGGCCTGTCGGGCATGCTGCTCTTCCTGATCAACGCCACCGGCAGCATCGGCAACGGCGGCGTCATCAGGCTGAACAGCAATGTCCTCAACGACATCGAGGAAGGCGCCCTCAACTCGACGGCCAGCTGGATCGTGATGATCGTGCTGGTCGTCCTGGCCGGCTCGATGATGTACTTGCGGGACCGCCGCCGGCGCGTCAGCGGGCTGGTCGCCCCGCCACTCAGCATCACCCTGCTGAAGATCGCTGTGATGGCGGTGGCCGGCGTGGTGGTGGTGGTGGTGGGCAACACCAACCGCGGCAGCCTCCTGCTCGCCGTGCGCGGGCTGCCCTGGGTGGTGCTGGTCGTGCTGGGCATCCTGGTGCTCTACACCGGCCTGCTCGGCCGGACCCGGTTCGGCCGCTACGTCTACGCGATCGGCGGCAACACTGAGGCGGCCCGGCGGGCCGGCATCAACACCAACCGGATCCGCGTGATGGCGTTCGCGCTGTGCGGCCTCACCGCTGGCATCACCGGGATCATCTACTCGTCCTACCTCGGCTCGATCTCCAGCGGCGTCAACGGCGGCCAGAATGTGCTGAACGCCGTCGCCGCCGCGGTCATCGGCGGGACGAGCCTGTTCGGCGGGCGCGGCAGGATCATGGATGCCCTGCTCGGCGGCCTGGTCGTCGGCGTGATCGCCAACGGCCTGCAACTGCTCGGTCTGTCCGCCTCCACCCAGCTGATGTGGACGGCGCTGGTCCTGCTCGCGGCCGTGACCGTGGACGCGCTGACCCGCCGGAACCGTCCGAGCACTTAACCGGGATCGGCGGGAGGCCCGTACGTCCGCGCCCAGCGTGACGTACGGGCCTTTTCCCTGGTCAGGCGGGCGTTACTCAGGCGGGCGTGACGACGTACTGCCGCAGGCAGAGGTCGTGGAACGTCACCGGGCCGCGCGGGCCTGGCACGTGATCGACGTTGATCCCCGTCTCCGGGACCCCGCGGAGCTTGAACCCGTCCAGCAGCCGGGTGCTCACGTTCCAGAATGCCCCGGTTCCCCGGTAGGCGGCCAGGAACCTCCGGGCCGCATCGGGGTCGGCCGTCACTATGGCGGCGGCGAGCCCGGACGTATGCGTGTTGGCCAGTTCGGCGGCCTCGGCCGGGCCTTCCGCCGGGGCGACGGTAACGGTCGCCTCGCGCCCGGCATCCAGCGCCCACTCGTGGCCCAGCGGGTGGTCATGCGGCGGGAGCGACGCGGAGACGCCCAGCGGGCGCATCGCCTCCACCGCGACCGGCAGCATCTCTTCCCACACAGCTGAGCACAGCAGCAGCAGGTTCAGCCGGTTGCAGACGCCCAGCCGGTCCAGGCTGTCCGCGACGATCCTGGCCACCATGGCGGGGTCGGCGGCGCGGTCCACGTACAGCACGCCGCCGCCGTCCGCGTGCGCGAGCGTGCGTACCCCGTGCCGCGCGGCCTCCGCGGCCAGCGTGCGGGTGGTCGGCCCGCTGCCGCGGAGGATCACCAGGGGGATCAGGCGGGGCTGGCGGACCAGTTCGAGTGCCCCCTGCCGGTCCGCGGTCCGGACTAGCTGAAGCGCACCGGGATCAAGGCCGGCGGCGGCGATCGCCGGCGAGATGACATGATCGAAGAGCGCCGACGCGGACCGCAATGCGGCTCCCCCGGTGCGCAGCACACCCGCGTTGCGGGACTTCAGCAGCTGCGAGGCCACGTCAATGGTGACGTTCGGCCGGGCCTCGAAATTCGCGCCCACCACACCCACCGGCACCCGGCGCTCGGCGAGCCGCAGGCCGCCGGGAAGTTCCCCCAGGACGGTGCTCTCGGACGGGAACGGGGCGTCGGCGAGCAGCCCGACCTGGCGCGCCATGTCGGCGATCCGGGTCTCGTCGAGCCGCAGCCGGTCGATCAGCCCGCGGCCCAGCCCGTCAGCTTCGGCCCCCGCCACGTCGGCGGCGTTGGCGGCGAGGATCTCGCGGGCCCGCTTCGTGAGCAGTCCCGCCATCGCGCGCAAAGCATTGTCAATGGCCGCACCGGGCACGGTGGCCAAGCTCGGCGCTCCGTCTCGGGCCGATTCGCCGCAGGCGATCACTGCCCTTTCCGCGTCAGACACGGGACGAGCCTAACGGAGGTCTGGGCCCACGCGACCGGCCTCAGTCACCGGCCCAACCACGGTCACCCCACCACGGTCACCCCACCACGGTCACCCCACCACGGTCACCCCACCACGGGCGCCCACGTCCAGTAGAAGCCGACCACGGCTCTCTCCACGGCTCTCAGGTACCGGTGCACCGAGTGCTGGCCGTCCAGGACGGCTTCCTCCTGCTCGATGATGCCGCCTTCCATCCCATTCCAGGTCGCCCACCAGATACCCGTCGGCAACCGGTCCGGATGAAATTCGACGCGCATGTCGAAGTTCTCGAGACGGCGCATCACCGCCCGGCGGTACTGGCACTCCTCGGCGGTCTCCGGCTGCCCGTGGTAGTGATAGGTGGTCCAGTATTCGAGCGTCAGCGTCTCACCATAGGTGAGCGATCGGGCCAGCGGGATGTCCGTGCCGTACAGGCCGTCCCTGATCTGGTAGAGCGGGCCGGTAAGGTCCCGGCACCCCTGCCCCACCTCCAGGGTCAGGGCGTTCGTGTCATAGATGTAGGGGATCCGGTCAAGTTTGTCGACGATTGACTCGATGACCTGCAAAGTGCGGGTGCGGGTCGGCAGGCCATGCGGCCCGACCTGATGATGGTCGTGCAGGGAGAGCGTCTGGTGCTTGCGCGGGCCCAAGGCGGCCGCCACCTCCGCGGCGGGCCCGGGGGCCATCGCGCGCGGCCCGGACAGCACGCTGATCCGGCCGGACCCGCCCCACAGCCGCCACAGCCGGTCCTCCTCGTGGCCGGAGAGCCCGAACGCCTCGATGAAGAGCGCCAGTGTGGCCCGGCTCAGCAGCCGCCCGGAGAGCGCCCGGCCGACAGTGTCCTTCAGCTGGCGCGGCAGCACATCGGCGTCACCCGACTCACGCGGGGAGTTCCAGAGGTGCCGCGCCAGCACCTCAGCCACGGCAAGATGGTTGATCCGGCCGGGCGTGACCCGCTCGGCGAATCGCTCCCACTGGGCCCGGTGGCGGCCCTGGCGCAGCAGTAATTCACGGAGGTACTCGGCTGCTGCCTGCCGGCCTGCAAACTGGGTATCGCTCACGGCATGCCCTATCGGTCGTGTGCGAACTTACTGCGACTTATGACAGCTAGCCTACGAAACGCATCTTGCGAAGGGGAGGGGATCGGCCGCTAGCGAGACGCGACAGGGGGGCCATGAGGCGGGCCCGCCGCCATGCGGCGGGCCCGCCTCATGGAAATCCGGGGTGCCGCGCAGGGACCCAGGCCTCTCAGCCCGCCTGACCGCAAAACCGGACCAGCAAATACAACGGAACTGTGCCGCGTCCTGCCTAGAACAGGACCGACATCAGCGTCGCCGTCTCGGTAAAGCCCACCCGCCGGTACACCGCCCGGGCGGGGGCGTTGAAGTCATTGACATACAGCGAGACGACCGGCGCCACGGAGCGGAGCGCCTCCTGCACCACCGCGGCCATCCCCGCCACCGCCAGCCCGCGTCCGCGCAGCTCCGGGCGGACCCAGACCCCTTGCACCTGGCACACCTGACGGGTGACCGCGCCGATCTCGGCCTTGAACAGCACCTGGCCGTTCTCGATCCTGGCCAAGGCGCGGCCCGCCCCGATCAGCTCAGCCACCCGGGTCCGGTAGCCGGACCCGCCGTCCGGGCCGACCGGGGACACCCCTACCTCTTCGGTGAACATGGCGACCGACGCGGGCAGCAGCACGCTCAACTCGTCCGGGCGGACCCGGCGGACCAGCGGGTCGGCCGCGACATGCGGTGGCCCCGAGATGGCCATCACCGGCTGGGCCTGCCTGATCTCGCGAGGCTGGCCCCAGTAGGGCCGGAGCAGATCCCACAGGTCCCTGATCGCGTCGGCAGGCCCCACGATCGAGGAGCAGCGGCGGCCCTGGAGCCGAGCGCGCCCGGCGAAGGCGGTGATGGCATCGGGTGTCGCTGCCACCGGGACCAGGTTCGCACCCGCGTAGCACAGCGAGGTCAGCCGGCCACCCGGCGCGAATCCCCACATCTGGCCGCCGAGCCGGGCCGGATCGAGGCCGGCCTCGTGCACCCGGGAGCTGACGAAGACGTTCACCACTGGGTCCCGGTCGCACAGGGCCAGCACATCTTCGCGATCACGGTCGTTCAGCAGGCGGAGCGATGATGACCGCAACGCCTTGGTACGGAGCACCCTGCCAGGGTATCGGCAAGTCATGGTGGACGGGTCAGCCAGGCGACGGGGGCGGCAGTGCCGGGCAGGTGGCATTGACCAGGCCGGTGCCGGATGGCAGCGCACCCGTGGCCAGGTACTGGTTTAGGTAGCCGTCCACGCAGGTGTTCGGCGGGGTCGCCAGGGACTGCCCGTGGTTACCGCCGCCTTCCACGACAACCATCCGGGCGGAGGGCAGCCTGCCGTGGGCGTCCTGGGCGCCCGCGTACGGGGTGGCCGCGTCCAGGGTGCCCTGAATCATGAGAATGCCTGGCAATCCCGCGCCAGTGATCCGCAGTGCGTTCGCTGGCCCCTTGACCGGCCAGAACGCGCACGAGGCGTTGAACCATGCGTTGTCCCAGGCCTCAAAGGGGGCGGTCTTGTACACGGTCCGCGTGTCGGAGTCCCACTTCGCCCAGCTGCGCGGCCAGTTGACGTCGCTGCACTCCACCGCGTTGTACACGGCGAACTCGTTCTCGCTCTGGGTGCCTTCCTGCTCGTACTGGCTGACGAGTTGCCCGGTAGCGCCACCATGCAGGTAGGCGGCCAGGGCGGCGGCCAGCCCGGGCCAGAACGAGTTGCTGTACCCGCCCTGCAGGAACGTGTCATCGAATTCGTCCGAGCCGATCATCGGGCCGTTGCGGCCGGAGACCGGATGGGACCCCAGATCCGCCCGGGCCCGGTACCACGCCTGGTCGACCTGGGCCCGGCTGCTGCCCAGCTGGTAGACGCTGTTGTTTGCCGCGACCCAGGAGAAGAAGGCCAGCATCCGCCCCTCGAACGCGTAATCCTGATCGATGTTGTCGGCATACCAGACGCCGTCCGGATCCACCGTGCTGTCCAGGACCATCCGCCGGATCCGGTGCGGGAAGAGGGTGCCGTAGACCTGACCGAGGTAGGTCCCGTACGAGTAGCCGAAATAGTTGATCTTCGCCACGCCCAGGGCGGCCCGGATGGAGTCCATGTCCCTCGCGACGTTCTCGGAGGTCAGGTAGGGCAGCAGCCAGCCGTACCGGTTCTCGCAGTCGGCCGCGTAGCTCTTCGCGCGGCTGATGAGGACCTGCTCAGCCGCCTGGGTCGCCGGGATGTAGTCGGGCCGCACCCCGGAGAAGAACGACGGATCGCAGCTCAGCGCCGGGACGCTGGAGCCGACACCGCGTGGGTCGAAACCGATGATGTTGTAGTCGGCGGCCACCGCCGGGGCGAGGCCCTGGGCCACGACCGCGGCGAGGCCCAGCCCGCTGCCGCCCGGCCCGCCTGGGTTGACCAGCAGATCGCCCTGCTGCTGGCCGGCCGGCGCGGTCGCCGGCACCTCGGACAGGGCCAGCGTGATCTTCCTGCCCTGCGGGTGGCTGTAGTCGAGCGGCACCTGGAGGCTGGCGCACCGCATCCGCGATCCCGACACGGAGCAGGAATGCCACGGCAGGGGGGACGCGGCGGCCGGCTGCGAACCGGAACCGCCCGAAGCCGCACCGCCCGAAGCCGC
>OBLW0100001468.1_pt1 | contig 19935 bp, 20 predicted proteins | sample 1520161 | NCBI WGS metagenome assembly OBLW01 (sample SAMEA3539309, study PRJEB22396) | soil metagenome | biome: tundra; feature: field; material: soil | place: USA | collected 2010-05 | depth 0.15 m | reverse complement strand
GGATCGCGCACCATCTGAGTGCAGAGCGCGTCTACGTACATGTGCTGCGTTTCGATGTTGGAATATTCAGTAGCGACTTCTTTAAATGTTCGCTGCCACAGGCCTCCGGCGTGGGTCATCGCATTCGACTTGTCGCACATGAGGACGCGGCGGCGGGGCGAGCCATCTATCTTTTTATGTTTCGCGCAATAGTCGAACGCATAGCGGATCACGCGCTCGACTCCCTTGCGCGTGTTGATGTCTTCCTGAATCGCGACTTCGTCCGCAGTTCCCTGCTTGAAGACGCCGCCCAGGTCGCCGTAGACGCCCTCGGTATTCTCGCGGATCACCACGAAATCGAGATCTTTCGGTTCGACGCCCTTGAGCGGGCAGAGCGAAGCGTCCAGCAAACGTACGGGCCGCACGTTGGCGAAAAGGTCCATTGTGCTGCGCATTCCCAGCAAAATTTCCTTGGCGTGGATATTGGAGGGAATGCGGGGGTCTCCGAACGCGCCGACCAAGATCGCATCAAAGTCGCGGGCCAGCATATCGAAGCCGCCGGGCGGGACCGTAACTCTGTCGGCGAGATAGCGGTCGCCTCCCCAATCGAAGGAGGTCAATTCAAGCGCGGCACCCGCCGCTTGCATGACTTTGACGGCTTGCGGGATGACTTCTCTTCCGATACCGTCGCCGGGGATTACAGCGATTCGCTTGGCCACGCTGGAAACGTTAGCACAGGGGCGAATAAACCTGCGACACCGCCCTCGTTGTGCCCCAGGTTCGCGCCCGTACTTTGGGCGCTAACCTGGGCGCCGCTGACGCGGCTGAGATGCTCGTTATTTTTGTCATCCTGAGCGCAGCCAAGCCGAGAGCGTAGCGGATTGGCTTGGTGCAGTCGAAGGACCCCTACTCTACCCGTGAACCGTATAGTCGTAACACCTGGCAGCGCAATTTCCGTACCGGGCTGAGTCGGGGTCCTTCGGCTCCGCAAGACCTTCGCTTCGTGAACGCCTTTCTTCGCCCCGGATGACAGCGGGAGGCCCGTCTCCTCATCATCGTTCGTTATAATCAAGTGTTGAGCTTATGACCATGATTACTACTGTTGCTGGCACAAATCCGACCGAGAACGGTGGCGCGAGCGCCGTCCCCGATTTCGGTGACGTACGCGCGGAGTTCCATGCGCTGCTTTCAGGATGCGGCCTCTATGACCTCAGCGGGCGTGCCAAGATTTCGGTGACCGGAGAGGATCGCGTCCGCTGGTTGAACGGCATGGTCTCGAACAACGTTCGCGACCTTGCCGCCGGGCATGGAGTCTACGCTTTCATGTTGAATGCGCAGGGACACATTCAGGCCGATCTTTATGTTTTCCAGCGCGGAACCTCTTTACTCGTCGACCTGGAACGCGGGCTGCGTGACAAAGTTCTGCAGCTTTTCGATCGCTACATTATTGCCGACGACGTTGAGGTCGCCGACATCGGCAATCAACTCACCGCGCTCGGCTTGACCGGGCCGAAAGCGCGCGCTGTGCTTGAACGCGCAGGGATTGCGGTTCCTGATATCGCACATCTGCAATTCGCGGAAGCCGCCTGGCGGCAACAGACGGTTACTCTTTTGCGGGCGGGCGAGGAAGCCCGCGAATCCTGGCAGGTGTGGATTGCTCCTTCACAATCGGCCGAGCTTTGGGACGCTTTCGTCAATGCGGGCGCGCGGCCCACGGGCGCGGCTGCTCTGAATCTTTTTCGTATTTCGCGCGGCATTCCGCAATTTGGCGTAGACATTCGCGAGCGCGATTTGCCCCAGGAAACCGGGCTGACGCGCGCCTTGAATTTCACCAAGGGCTGCTATCTGGGGCAGGAAATCGTGGAGCGCATTCGCTCGCGCGGCGCGGTGCATCGGGAATTTACTGCGTTCACGGTCGAGGGTCCGTTGCCTGAAGCGGGTGCGAAGATTGCGGCCGACAATAAAGACGTGGGCGAGATCACGAGCCGCGCGATTTTGCCGCTCGCTGGCGGAGATCGCGCGGTCGCGCTCGGCTATCTTCGACGCGAGGCGGGGGGGAAAGATCTTCGCGTTGGAACGGCGAAGTTGCAACCCGCATCGCTTCCCATTTCCTGAGATTTATTTCGACACGACAGAGACAGGTAAACGATATGGCGCAAAAACGAAAAGAAGAAAGCGAATTCAAAGTAAGCGACCGGCGCTTATTCACCGCCGAAGGTGAATTGCGAAACGAGTCGGAAGAAGAACAGGCCCCGCCCGCTGCGGCAGTTTCACCTGCTCCCGCAGCCTCACCCGCTCCCGCCAATCCGGCACCGTCCGCTGCGGCTGCGCCGGCTCCCGCAGTTTCAGATACCGCTTCGTCAGCGGCCCTGAGTGCCCCGGAGGCGGATGTTCCCGAGCCCCCCACGGTCTCGGAGCAGCAGGCGCAGCACGACGCCTATCGGAAATCGGCGCGCGATCTGGATACCCGCGTCGAATTGAGTGGACACTCGGCCAAAGAACTCGAAGTAAGTTTTGAGCGCTTCATGGCATCGCTTTATATGACCGCGATGATGCAACTCGGGCTGATGCATGAACAGGGCGGCCAGCCGGGCGTGGACCTGATCGACGCGCGGCAGACCATCGATACGCTGGGCATGATCGCCGAAAAAACGAAGGGCAATCTCACGCCGAAAGAGCAAGGCTTCCTGCAGAACTGCCTCTATGAATTGCGCATGGCCTATGTGGAAGTGACCAACGCGCTGGCGCGGCCTCCGCAGGCGCCGGGTCCGATCACGGGAACGAACGGCTGATGCGGGCGACGCTGACGGTGTTGGGCAGTGGCACCTCGATGGGCGTTCCCACCATCGGTTGCGACTGTGCGGTGTGCTTTTCGAAAGACCCTCGCGACCGCCGAACCCGTCCCTCGGTGTTGATCAGCTACCGTGATCCAAACGACAACGCCCGCCACCTCATGATCGACTCCACTCCTGACTTTCGCGAGCAGGCGCTGCGCGAAAATATCCGACAGCTTGACGCCGTCCTGTACACGCACACGCACGCTGACCATATTCTCGGCATCGACGATCTGCGGCCTCTGACGTATCTCCATAAGCCAGGCAAAATGCCGCTCTACGCCACGCCCCATGCCTGCGACTTTCTGCGCAATATGTTCCCCTACATTTTTCAACCAACGTATAAGTTTGGCGGGCTGCCGCAGGTGGACTTGAATCCGATCGAGGGGCCGGTTGAATTGTTCGGGGCGCGCTTTGAGCCGCTGACGGTAATTCATGGCGACACGCCTATCCTGGGATTTCGTTTTGGATCGGCGGCGTATCTGACCGATCACAGCGACGTCCCCGCGGAGACGCTGGAGAAGCTGCGCGATCTCGACATACTTTTTCTCGATGCGTTGCGCTACACACCCCATCCCACGCACTCCACCATAGAGCAGTCGCTGAAGATCGTGGAAGCCGTGCGGCCGAAGCGCACCTTCTTTACCCACATCTGTCACGACCTGCCGCATGAGGCAACGAATGCCACGTTGCCGGCGGGCGTGCAATTGGCGTTTGATGGGATGAAATTGGAGTTTGAGATTTAAAGATCCGAAGATCGAACCGCGGAGATCGCAGAGCACGCAGAGAACTACTAAAGATAAAGTTTTCCGCTTTTATTTTCTCTGCGTACTCGGCGTTCTCTGCGGTGAAAAACTTTTTGGAATGCTGATTTTTCAAAAACTCGATGACGTTCCTCACGACTTCGGCCCTTCGCTGGTCAGCGTTGGGAACTTCGATGGCGTGCACCGCGCCCATCGCGCCGTACTTGATGAGATCGTGCGCCGCGCTCGGGCGCAGCAGGCGCTGTCGATTGTGGTTACATTTGAGCCGCACCCGGCGCGCATTCTACGTCCCGATCATAACTTCAGACTTCTGACTCCTCTGCCGGAGAAATTGCGGCTGCTCGAAGCGACCGGAGTTGACGCGGCGCTGCTGCTTCCCTTCTCGCGCGATCTTTCGCTCATGACGCCGCATCAATTTGCCCACGAAATTCTGAAGAAACGGCTGCATGCTCGCGAAGTTCATGAAGGCTACAACTTCCACTTCGGACACAAAGCGGAAGGCAACATTCAAATGCTGCGCGAATTGGGCAAGGATAGCGAGATGGGATTTGAGGTGCACGATTATCCCGAAATGCGGCTGCGCGGGGAAAATGTTTCCAGCAGCCACATTCGGAAGCTGCTTTCCGCCGGACGCGTGAGCCGCGCGCGGCATCTGCTGGCGCGTCCCTTCAGCATTCTGTCGACTGCCGGACGCGGGCGCGGTTATGGTTCGAAATATACTGTGCCTACGATTAACCTGGCACGATACGAGGAACTTGTTCCGAAAGATGGTGTCTATATCACTCGCACGCGCGTGGGCAACGAATGTTTCGATTCGGTCACGAACGTCGGGAACCGTCCAACTTTCGGAGCCGATTCGTTTGCCATTGAAACTCACCTGCTGAACTTTCATCCGCTGGAACTTTCGGCGGAGACGGAAGTCGAACTTCATTTTCTGGACCGGCTACGGGACGAGATCAAGTTTCCGTCGGTGGAGGCTCTGAAGGAGCAGATCGGGCGGGATGTGCGGAAGGCGGAGAAATATTTGCGTCGGCTGGGGCGAACCCTTCCTCGTAGCAACTAACTACATGATTCCATTGACACTAGAACCTCGCACTTGACGTGTGTGGCAGTTTGCCGTACATTTTTATAGAGAGCCAGCCATGGCAACCGCATCTCCAGCGCGCGACCAACGACTCGATGCGCGCGTGACTCGCGAAGAAAAAGAGACGATCGAGGAGGCCGCCCGGCTGCGTGGCACCTCGGCTTCGGATTTCTTGAGGATGGCCGCAAAGGAAGCTGCTATAAACACAATCCGTGAAAATGAAATTCTGACTCTCACGCAGAACTCAAGACGGGTTTTTGTGGAAGCGCTCCTGAATCCGCCCGCTCCGAACCTGAAGGCGACCGCAGCCGCAAAGCGATTTAAGCGGGAGATCGCCTAGTTGGCCGATCACGAAAAACAGAAATTCCGATTTGAGCCGCTCGACAAGAAAGCACATAACCGAGCGGCTTTTCCCTGTGAGCACCAAGCGCTCAACGCCTATTTAAAGGAAAGAGCGGGTCAGGAAATACAGAAGCGAGTGGCCGCCGTTTATATTCTCACGCCTGATGGCAAAACGATCGCCGGCTACTACACACTCTCCCAATACACAATCGAAGCCGGCGAATTGCCGGATGAAGTGGTTCAACGCCTGCGCCTGCCAAAGTATGACAAGTTGCCGGCAACTCGGTTGGGAAGACTGGCGCGAAGCAAAGAGTTCAAAGGCGCGGGCCTCGGAGAGATACTGCTCATGGGAGCACTCGAAAGGTCTCTACTCCACAGCAAGAACATCGCCTCGCTGGCGGTTGTCGTCGATGCCAAAGATGAGAAGGCACGAAATTTCTACCAGAGCTACGGATTTGTGGACCTTCCGGATCATCCCAACCGGCTGTTCATGCTGATGCAGACCATTGAGCAACTCTTCCGCGAGGCCGCTGCGCGATGAGATCAAGTTTCCTTCGGTGGAGGCGCTGAAGGAGCAGATTGGGGGGATGTGCGCAAGGCGCAGAGATATTTGCGACGGCTGGGGCGGGCGGGGGCGTAAGTAACTTGGACTGATGCTGTAAAGAGAACTACTATTAACTGAACAACCCGAGAGGAGATATAAACTCTCATGCATGACGAGCACCGTTCATTCCTTCTGATCGCAGCATTGACAACATTACTCGTCTTTTGTGGAGAGTCAAATGGCCAGGTCCAAAAGGATCCACACCGTCCAGCCTGCACCAGCGCCCGTTGCCTAAGAATCAAGTCTTTTGTGAAGGCCCACTACTGCGGCGCACCCGAGGGTAATGGCCCTGAAGATAGCTGCGCGATTCGTCGTCCTAAGACGCTCGGGGGTGGCGTTAAGGTGACCTCAGACTTTGAGTGTAAGTGGACTGAAGGTCGCCGAACATGTCGACAGAATGGGCAGCCGTCTTCGGACGTACGCGGACTCCTAATAGACGAACTACGAAGTCTCGGCCTGCCCGCTAGAGCGAGCGGCCAGATATATTTTACTGTCTGGGAATCCACCTCCGCCGGCTGGTCTTTAGGAGAGGCTTACTACGATCACGTAGCAGGAACCAATCTGTTGCTGTGCGAAGTGATTGCGATTATCGACCGGAGTTCCCACTTGCACGTTGCGCGGAAAGTTCCATTCCAGAAGACTGATGTAGATGTGCCTGCTGTAACAACTTGGTCACTGGTTGATCTAGCAGACGTAGATGGCGACGGAAACGTCGAAATCATTTTGGAAGGGGACGCTTACGAGGACCACTGGCTTGAAGTGGATACCGCTCAGGATGGGTCTCCACAAACCATATTTTCTGGTCTCGGCTACTACTTGTAACGGAAGCTACTGAAGCACTGAAACCATCTGGAGTTGGCACGCGGCTCCCCTTTTCGCCGTTAATTCATAGCGGCGGCGCGGTATAATTTGAGGGGATTTCACAATGTCATACACACGCACCAAGGAACAGGCCCACGAACTGATTGAACGAATGGCACCCAGCCAGGTATCTGCCGTCGTTGGGCTCCTGGAGTCCATGCTCGATCCCGTCTCCCGCGCCATTGCCAACGCCCCGGTTGATGACGAACCGGAAACCGAGGCCGAGCGCCAGGCTGTCGCCACCTCGAAATCCTGGATGGCGCAGCACCCCGGCGAGGGCATTCCGTACGAGGAAATTCGGGCCGAGTTGGGCCTCTCCGGCGAAGACGTCAAGCGCTGACGGAAAACGGCGTGAAGAAAATCATCTTTACTGCTCCAGCGCGTGCCGATATCCGCCGCATCGACCGCGACACTGCCATGCGCATCCTCAACACGCTCCACCGCTTCGCCGAGACCGGTGAAGGCGACATCAAGAAGATGCAAGGTGACTCCAGCGAACTGCGGCTCCGCGTCGGCGACTATCGCGTCCGCTTCACCGAAGAACCCCGAGATACACTTTACATTCACTCCGTGAGACACCGCTCGGAAGCGTATCGCTAAACTCGTTCTCGTCAGGCCTCGTGCGAATTTCGATTGTGTTGCAATTACTATTGCTCGCCGGTCCCCGCTCCGCTGATACAATCCCTCCCGCATGGCCATTGGCCCAATTCAACTCCTAAAGCAAGCAACTCCCGCCCAGCGTCGCACTCTATTAGCCGCCGCTCTCGGCTGGATGCTGGACGCGTTCGACGCCATGCTTTACGCCCTCGTTCTGGCTTACGTGATGCGCGATCTCGGCATGTCGAAGGCCACCTCCGGCCTCCTCTACACCCTGACTTTGCTGGCCTCAGGCATCGGCGGGTTGCTCTTTGGTTGGCTTGCCGATCGCATCGGACGCAAGCGGGCGCTCATGTTCAGCATTCTGACTTATTCGGTATGTTCGTTCGCCTCCGGGCTCTCGACTACTGTGCTCATGCTGGCCGCGTTTCGTTTTATTCTCGGACTCGGCATGGGAGGCGAGTGGAATACCGGGGCGACTTTGGTCGCGGAAACCTGGCCGGATGAGTTGCGTGCCAAGGCGATTGCTCTGGTGCAGAGTTCCTGGGCGATTGGATATGCGCTCGCCGCGCTGGTAGCCGGGATTGTTTTGCGCTATGCGAATTGGCGCTTCGTCTTTTTTGTTGGGATTTTGCCGGCTCTCGTTACGCTGTGGATTCGGAAGAGCGTGCCGGAATCGCAGCTTTGGCTGGAGCATCGCGACCAAACCAACACTGACGGCTCTGGCATTGCGGTTGAGAATAATGATGTCAGCTTTTCGCGGGCTGGGGCGCCTGCGCCACACAAGCAGGGCAATCACGATTCTTTTTTCCTGGTTTTTCGCGCGCCTTATGGCAAAAGCACCATCGTTCTACTTTTATTGAACTTTTTCGGCCTCTTTGCCTGGTGGGGGCTGTTTACCTGGATCCCGCCGTATCTCTCGCTTCCGATCGCCCAAGGGGGACGCGGCTTTGGCGTCCTGCGCACTACAACTCTGCTCATCGTGCTCAATCTTTTTGGAATGTTTCCGGGATACGTTACGTTTGGCTGGGCCGCCGACCGCCTGGGTCGCCGCAAGGCTTTCATGCTCTACCTCTTTGTTGCGGCCTTGTTCGTTCCGTTCTATGCCATGGCGCGCTCGCAGGTAATGCTGCTGGTGTTGGGAACGGTAGTGGCATTTTTTGGCACGGGCTTTTTCTCGGGTTCCGGGATCATCGGCAGTGAGATTTTCCCTACGCGGGTGCGGGCCCGCGCGTTGGGTTTTACCTACAACGGAGCGCGTACCCTCAGTTCGGTCGCTCCTTATGTGATTGGCAGGGTAGGGCAAGCGCACGGGCTGGGCTCGGCATTTTATTTATGCGCAGGAGCGTTCCTTCTGGCTAGCTTGATGGCTTCGCAGTTGCCCGAGACGAAAGGGCGTAGTTTGGAATAAGCAACGCCGGACGGTTGTCACAACACCGGTTATACAGCCGCCCAAAACGTGCTCCCTTAAGTGCAAAACCTTGCGCAACCCTCCTCTCCCACCCTTTTTTCCTCTCGTAACCTGCTGAAATCACGTACCCCCCCTCCCGTCGGCGATTTTTTGCTTTGGTAGTGAGCGTGCTATTTTCTATAATGTCTATTAGCACAATAGAGATAGAAGGAATCTCGACAGATGAAGATTTCTCAAAAAGGGCTGTACGGATTACAGGCCATGATGGTTCTGACCCGCCGCTATAACCAGGGCGCGATCCGTATTCGCGATATCGCCTACGAAGAGAATCTCCCGGAGAAATTTCTGGAATTGATTCTTCTCGAATTGAAAAACGCGCGACTAGTGGAGAGCGTGCGCGGGGCCAATGGCGGGTACCGCCTGCGCCGGGAACCATCGGACATCCGCTTAAGCGAAATTATCCGCCTGATCGACGGCCCGCTGGCGCCTTTTGGGGACGCCGATCAACTCCGGGTTCTGATCAACCGCGATGCCGACCATAGCGCTCTCTACAGCGTCTTTCTCGAAGTGCGCGACGCGGCCGCCAAGATTCTGGAGAATACCACGCTCGCCGACTTGATCAGCCGCGGACCCGCGGACGGTTCCCACCCGAAGGCTATCCACCGAAATTCCAGAGGTAAGAAAACAAAAGAAACGCCCGTGTTGTCCATCGCGGCAAACGGCGGTACCAGCAGGGGGAGAGATGAAGATGAATAAGATGATATTCACTGTGATATTTCTGGTCCTGATTATTGCCAGTCCACTGATCGCGCAAAATGCGGTCACTCTATTGAACGTTTCTTACGACCCGACGCGCGAGCTTTATCAGGATTACAACCTAGCGTTCGCCAAGTACTGGCAGGGCAAGACGGGCCAGACGGTCACCATTCAGCAATCCCATGGTGGATCGAGCAAGCAGGCTCGTGCCGTCATCGACGGTCTGGAAGCCGATGTTGTCACGCTGGCCCTGGCCTATGACATCGACGCCATCGCCGCGCAGTCGAAATTGCTGCCGGAGAACTGGCAGTCGCGATTGCCGAACAACAGCTCACCCTACACCTCGACCATTATTTTTCTGGTGCGTAAAGGCAATCCCAAAGGCATTAAGGACTGGGACGATCTAATCCGGCCCGGAATCGCCGTGATCACTCCCAACCCGAAGACATCCGGCGGCGCGCGCTGGAACTACCTTGGAGCGTGGGGTTACGCGCTGAAGAAATCGGGCGGCGACGAGTCAAAGGCGAGGGACTTTATCACCAAACTGTACAAGAACGTGCCAGTGCTTGATTCGGGCGCGCGCGGCGCGACCACCACCTTCGTCGAGCGCGGAATGGGAGACGTTCTGATTGCCTGGGAGAACGAAGTACTGCTCGGATCGCAGGATCTGGGCAAGGACAAATTCGACGTCGTCGTACCCTCCGTCAGCATTCTCTGCGAGCCTACCGTCAGCGTCGTCGACAAAGTGGTGGACAAGAAGGGCACGCGCAAGGTGGCGGAGGCCTACCTCAACTATCTCTACAGCCCCGAGGGGCAAGAGATCGCCGCGAAGCGTTATTACCGGCCTCGCTTGGAGGCGGTGGCAAAAAAATACGCCAAGCAGTTTCCGAACATCAAGCTGTTTACGCTGCAGGAGATTATCGGCGACTGGCAGAAGACGAACAAGATTCACTTTGCCGATGGCGGCCTCTTTGACCAGGTTTATCAGCCGGGGCGGTAAGGAAAGCCAAGGCGTTACGAGAAACCTACATGGCTATCATATTAAAAAAGCGAAGCATTTTACCGGGGTTCGGATTAACTCTGGGCTTCACGCTGTCTTACCTGGCGCTGATTGTCCTGATCCCGCTCTCCGCGACCTTCCTGAAGGCGTCCACGGTGACGTGGACGCGCTTCTGGCACACCATCTCCGATCCGCGGGCGGTTGCCTCGTATCGCATCAGCTTTGGGGCGTCACTAATCGCGGCGCTGATCAACCTGATCTTTGGCCTGCTGGTGGCGTGGGTGCTGGTGCGCTACACGTTTCCCGGAAAGCGACTGGTCGATTCTCTCGTGGACCTGCCCTTCGCGCTGCCCACGGCGGTCGCCGGCATCGCGCTCACAACCATCTACTCAAGCCATGGCTGGGTCGGGCGTTATCTCGAGCCGCTCGGAATCAAGGCCGCCTATTCGCGACTCGGAATCGTAATCGCGCTCACTTTCATCGGACTGCCCTTTGTCGTGCGCACCGTCCAGCCCGTGCTCGAAGATCTCGATAAGGACGTGGAAGAAGCGGCCTCGAGCCTGGGCGCGAATCGCCTGCAGATCTTCGCCAAGGTCATTCTGCCATCGATTCTGCCGGCTGCGCTCACCGGATTCACCATGGCCTTTGCCCGCGCCGTGGGCGAATACGGTTCGGTGGTCTTTATCTCCGGGAATATGCCGATGAGGACCGAAATTACGCCGCTGCTGATTATCACCAAGCTCGATCAATACGACTACGCGGGCGCGACCGCGATTGCGGTAGTCATGCTGGTCGCGTCGTTCACTTTATTGCTGGCCATCAACCTGTTGCAGAAGTGGAGCAGCCGAGGCCAGCGCGGCGAATCCACCGAAGAAGTTGTGATTGCGGCCGTTCCGCTCGAGCCAAGTTTTGTGCGGTAGTTTGTGCGGTAGAAGGACCAACGCCGAGTCACCAAGGAGAACTGCAAGAAGCGAGCATCTATGGCCGGATCAATCACATTAAAGACGAGAAAGCGCTCGGCGGGTAATGCTGTTTCGCAAGGCGCGACACTCGAGTCCCCATGGGTTCGTTGGACGCTCACGGCGGTCGCGGTCCTGTTTCTTGCACTCTTTCTTTTTATGCCACTGGCGGTCGTATTTTTTTCCGCCTTCGCGAAGGGAGTCGGGGCCTATTTCGCGAGCTTTCGCGATCCCGATGCGCTGGCCGCTATTCGCCTGACCTTGCTTGCCGCTGGCATCGCCGTACCCCTGAACCTGGTGTTTGGAGTCGCGGCGGCTTGGGCTGTGGCCAAGTTCGAATTTGTCGGCAAGAGCCTGCTGGTCACTCTGATCGATCTGCCGTTCTCGGTATCGCCCGTGATCTCGGGCCTGGTTTACGTTCTGATCTTCGGATTGCAGGGGCTTCTTGGACCCTGGCTGCGCGCGCACGACATCAAGATTATTTTTGCCGTACCGGGAATCGTGCTGGCCACGATCTTTGTGACCTTCCCATTTGTGGCGCGCGAGTTGATCCCGCTGATCCAGGCGCAAGGCAACGACGAAGAAGAAGCGGCGTTGACGCTCGGCGCGAGCGGCTGGCAGACATTTTTCCGCGTGACCCTGCCCAACGTGAAATGGGGCCTGATCTACGGCGTGATCATTTGCAATGCGCGCGCCATGGGCGAGTTTGGCGCGGTCTCGGTAGTCTCCGGACACATTCGCGGACTCACCAACACCATGCCGCTGCACATCGAAATTCTTTACAACGAATATCAATTTGTCCCGGCTTTTGCGGTGGCGTCATTGCTCGCCATGCTCGCTCTCGTCACGCTGGTGGTCAAAAGCGTCGTGGAGTGGAAGTCGCAGCAAGACCTGCAAGAACCTGAAGAGATCTGGAGTGGGGAACCCGCATGAGTATCGAAGCGTTGGGCGTCACCAAGAAATTCGGCCAATTCACGGCACTGAACAACGTCGACCTGGAGATTCCTTCCGGCGAATTGGTTGCTCTGTTGGGACCTTCCGGTTCGGGCAAGACTACGCTGTTGCGCATCATTGCGGGCCTGGAGTTTGCCGATTCCGGAACTATACGATTTGACGGGAAAGACATTAGCGACCGCTCCGTCCGCGAACGCCAGGTCGGATTCGTGTTCCAGCATTACGCCTTGTTCCGGCACATGACCGTGTTTGAGAACATCGCCTTCGGGCTGCGCGTGCGGCCTCGCGAACACCGTCCGTCCAAGGAAAAGATTCGCGCCAAGGTCCTGGACTTGCTGAAACTGATTCAGCTCGATACTTTGGCGCAGCGTTATCCTTCGCAGCTTTCGGGAGGGCAGCGCCAGCGGGTTGCGCTGGCACGCGCATTGGCGGTCGAGCCAAGTGTGCTGCTTCTCGACGAACCATTCGGCGCACTCGATGCCAAAGTTCGCCAGGAGCTGCGGCGCTGGCTGCGACAGCTTCACGACGAGATCCACATCACCAGCCTCTTCGTAACGCACGACCAGGAAGAAGCGCTTGAACTCGCGAACCGCGTCGTGGTGATGAACCATGGCAGCGTCGAGCAAGTGGGCGCGCCGGATGAAGTCTATAACCATCCCGCGACGCCGTTTGTGTACAACTTTCTCGGCAACGTAAATCTCTTTCACGGCCGCGTGGATGGCGGCAAGACCTACATTCACGAGCGCGAAACGGGTCATCTGGTCTATGTGCGGCCGCACCTGCTGGACATTGCCCGGCTGCCCAACGGCGGCGATCATTTCCGCGCAAGGATCAAGCACATTAACGCCGCCGGACCACTGGTAAAAGTGGAAGCAATCACCGAATGGGGCGCGCTGGTTCACGTAGAAATGCCGCAGGATCGCTTTCGCACTCTTCAGTTGCTGAAAGATGAGTCCGTGTTCGTTATTCCCAGGGATCTGAAGGTATTTGAGGCGAACGAGGGGACGCGGCACAATCCAGCGAGCGAGTACCGGGTCTGAGAATTGCAGAGGTTAGAGGTCAGATTGCAGAGGTGAGAATCTGTCTTAACTTCTGCAATCTGACCTCTGACTTCTGCAATCTCACTTTGCAATCTGACCTCTAACTTCTGCAATCTTCTCTCGTCCTTATCGTAAGATTCTGAAGTGCTTCTGTTTTGGATTCTATTCAACCTGTTCGTGCTGGCGATGCTTGCTCTCGACCTGCTGCTTCATCGCGCGGTGCGGCCCAGCTTTCGTAGTGCGCTAGCCTGGTCGGGAGTTTGGATCGGCCTGGCGGCTGCCTTTGCCGTAGTCGAACTGTTCTGGCACGGACGGACCCAATCGCTTCAGTTCGTAACCGGCTACGTCATCGAACTGTCGCTCAGCGCCGACAATCTGTTTTTATTTCTAGTCATCTTCCGCTATTTCAAAGTTCCCGATGCATACCAGCACAAGGTGCTGTTCTGGGGAATTCTCGGAGCGCTGCTCATGCGCGGCGCCTTTATCGCGGCGGGCGTCAGCCTGATCGCCCGTTTTGAGTGGATCACTTATGCCTTCGGCGCTCTGCTCGTTTATTCGGGATTAAAGCTTTTGCGGCAGGGCGAAACGGAAATCCATCCCGAGAAAAACATCGTGCTGCGTGTCTTCCGGCGATTCTTCCCCGTAACCAAAGACTATGTCGGCGACAAATTTTTTACCCGCCAGGAAACACTACGTGCGACTCCGTTGCTGCTGTTGCTATTGATCGTTGAGACGAGCGACCTGGTTTTGACGGTGGATTCAATCCCCGCGGTTCTCGCCATCACGCGGAACGCCTTCATCGTCTATACCTCGAACGTGTTCGCCATCCTCGGCCTGCGCTCCATGTATTTTGCGTTGGCGGGCTTGATGGACCTATTCCACTACCTGCATTACGGACTCTCCGTCGTCCTGATTTTCATCGGAGTGAAGATGCTGGGTTCTCACTATTTCGATATTCCTACCGAGTGGTCGTTGGCCATCGTCCTTTTGGTTCTGGGTGCCTCCATCATCGCCTCGCTGTTGAATCCACAGAAGAACTTGTAGCGCGGACACTCCTGTCCGCGTGCTTGCAGCGCTTCGACGGTCGGCGCGGACAAGAGTATCCGTACCCCACCTATGCCCGGCGACGCATACGCTATGATGAATGTTCATGATCCGCATCCCCGTCGCCGCAGCGTCGCGCTCCTATGAAGTGCTGATCGTGAGCGGGCTCCTCGCCCGCGCCGGAGACTCTCTCGGCAAAATTCTGGAAAACAAACACGCCTTTGTGGTGACCGTCCCGCCCGTACGCCGGCGCTGGGCCAAGGTCCTGCTCAAATCACTGGCAGCAGCCGGAATCCAAACCGAAATCCTCGAAATGCCCGACGGTGAGCGCTCGAAGCGGCTTTCAACGCTGGAGAAACTGGCCGAGAGACTCGTCCAGCACGGAGCAGATCGCGGCGCAACTCTGCTCGCGCTCGGCGGCGGCGTCGTCGGAGACGTGACCGGCTTCCTCGCTTCGATCTACATGCGCGGAGTCGATGTCATCCAGATACCGACCACGGTGCTGGCGCAAGTCGATGCGGCGATCGGCGGAAAGACCGGTGTGAATCTTGTCTCCGGCAAAAATTTGCTCGGGACTTTTCACCAACCGCGCGCCGTGCTCATCGATCCCGCCGTGCTGGAGACGCTCCCTTCCCGCGAATACCGTGCCGGACTGTACGAGTCGCTTAAGTGCGGAATCATTGGAGACCCAGGGCTGTTCAAACTTTTTGAAGACCGGCGCCGCGAGATTCTCGACCGCGACCCGGTCGTGGTGGAGAAAGTGATTGCGGATTCGGTACGCCTGAAAGCGTCCGTGGTCAGCGCCGATGAGCGCGAAGGCGGCTTGCGTCAAGTGCTCAACTTCGGCCACACGATCGGCCACGCGCTCGAGGCCGAGACTCGCTATACGGCACTACTCCATGGAGAGGCCGTGGCCTGGGGCATGATTGCGGCGACCCACATCGCGCTTTCCACCGGAAAACTGGATAGCATTACCGCCGGCCGCATTACCAACTCGATTCTTGGCTTTGGCAAGCTACCCCGAGTGGAATTCAAGACCGCCAGCGTTTTGAAGCGGCTGCGTTCCGATAAGAAAACACGCCAGGGGAAGGTGCACTTCATTCTGCCGCGAGAGATCGGCAAGGTCGAAATCACAAGCGACGTGCCGGAAGTGATCGCGCGCGCGGCGGTGGATGAGATACGCAAACTGGCGAGAAACTAGGTAGAGTTGCCGTCTGCGAAACGGCGCCACTACTCCAAATTAGAGCAAATTCTCCCACCATCCGAAATTCCTTGACTTAAGGCTGCGGTAGACGCGACCATTACATTACTGTTCTAGGCAGCAGTTTAGAAGGTTGTCACGATTTCCCAAAATGGGGTCTTAAGGGCCGCCGCCCCTCAATTGGTTTCTTGCACTTAAGTCTATGATTTATAAAGACTTTACGTCTAAGTCATTTAAACTCAAAGACCTGGCGGAATCCTCTTCCTAAGTCTTTGATTCTTAAAGACCGGGGTAGGGGGGTACCCCCCGGATTGATGATCGCATGAGTCGGCAAATCAATCCTCGAGTTGTAGGCGCGGCTCCCGCGGGCGCAGCGGATCGCGATTCTGCCGCGCAAGCCATCCGCGAGATGTTTACTTCGATTGCGCCGCGCTATGACTTGCTGAATCACGTCCTGTCCTTCAACATCGACCGCTTCTGGTGGTGGCGCACAGCGCGGAAATTCGATGCAATTTTGAAGCGTCCGGACGCGCGGGTGCTCGATCTTTGCTGCGGCACGGGCGACATGACATTCGCTTTAGCCCGGCGTGCCAACTCGACGACTTCCAAAATTATGGGTGCCGATTTTTCGCACGCCATGCTGCAGCGCGCGACCGCGAAGTCCGCCCAAAAAGCAACCGCTCCCACTCTGCGCTGGATCGAAGCCGATGCCTTGCGCCTCCCGTTTCCCGACCGACATTTCAACCTGGTCACATCCGCGTTTGGCTTTCGCAATCTGGCTGACTACGACGCCGGCTTGCGCGAGATTGCGCGCGTCCTTGCTCCCGGGGGAGAATGCGGCATCCTCGATTTCGGAGAGCCCGGCGGCCTGATGGGAAAGGCCTACCGGCTCTACTTCAAAAAAGTTCTGCCGGCGATCGGCACGCTGATTTCCGGAGTACGAGGCCCGTACGCGTACTTACCCGCTTCGGTCGAGCGCTTTCCGTCGCCAGATGAAATGCTCGGGCGCATGAGACAAGCCGGGTTTCGCGAAGCATCGTGGACTCCGTACACGTTTGGCATCGCGGGACTATATCGTGGAGTCAAAGATCTTTAACCGCCGAGACGCCGAGAAAAGCTAAATCTTGGTTAGAGAACATATCGCGTCTTCACGTTTTCGCGATAAGAGAGCAGGTTGTGCAGGACATCTACGGCTGGCGAGGGAATCATGGAAACACTCGACGTAGTGTTGAAACGTTTTGAAGAGCCGGACGAGGTTCGAACGTTTGAAAAAGGAAAATTCGAACTGGTTCGCATCGGGGGCATGAACATTGGCCGTGCCACCTACCAGCCCGGATGGAAATGGTCCGTTCACGTCGGCCCGAGTGTGGGGGCGGCACGCTGCAACGTCGAGCATGTAGGGCTCGTAGTCTCCGGTTGTGCCACGGCTGCGATGGAGGATGGCACGATCCACGAACTCCGGGCGGGATCGCTCTTTTACATTCCATCAGGCCCTCCCGGTCACGACAGTTGGGTGGTGGGCGACGAGCCCTACGTCTCTTTGCATTTGCTCGGGGCCGATATCTACGCCAACAAAAAATGAACCTGCGCGGGAAAATCTGCACGTCAGAATTTCTCGGCGTCTCGGCGGTGAAACTACTTCAGCGGCGTAGCAAGTTGCGCTGACGAATTATTCCCTTGACAAGCAAATCTTTCGGCATCAATATTGCCCCCGCTTTTGAAGCGGCGGTCCCCTTCCTTACATGATTCGTTGATTCTGTTCCTTGAACCTGGGCCCCTCGGGGACGCTGCTCCATTTCAATGAATAGTTCGGAGAAAGGACCAACATGAAAAGCAATTTCTCGCGCCGTCGTTTTCTCGCTACCGCCGGGGCTACGCTGGTCGGCAAGTCACTCTTCGATGTCTCCAAGGTATTCGCAACCACTCCGTACGTAAGACCTGACGTCAACGGAGTCAACGGTCCCGCAGCCCTGACCTCCTACGCCAACGGCATCACGGCCATGCAGGGATTGGCGGCCACCGATCCGCGGAGCTGGTCCTATCAAGCCGCCATTCACGGAACCACCGCGATGACGTTGTTGCAGGATTGGAATACTTGCCAGCACGGCGCGGTCAATTTCTTCCTGCCCTGGCACCGCATCTATCTATACTTCTTTGAACGCATCGTGCGGAGCCAATCGGGCGACTCGAACTGGGCCCTCCCCTACTGGGACTGGCAGGCCAATCCGTTCCTGCCGGCGCAGTTTCAGGTCGGCGGGAACGCGGCGCTCTACGTGCCCGCTCCCAACCGCAATGTATCGATCAACAACGGAAGCGTCGGCGTCGGGAACCAGACTCCGGGCGTGAATAATGCCTTTGCCCAGCCCATCTTCGAAACACCGATCAGCGGACCGCCGGGGGCCGACCTGCTGATCCAATACCCGCACAACAATGTGCATGTGGCCGTGGGCAATTGGAGCCCCATCGTCCCCTACCCTTATTACCAGTACGGATGGATGTCAAACCCGCAAACGGCGGCGCAGGATCCGATCTTCTACCTGCACCACTCGAACGTTGATCGCTTGTGGAATCTGTGGCTGGCGTACAGCAACCTGAACTCCGACCCAACCGCCGACACGGCCTGGGGAGGGATGGTGTTCAACTTCTTCGATGAGAATGCAAACCAGGTCTCGATGACACCCTGTGATGTTCTGCGGGCCCTCCAGCAACTCAATTACAGCTACGAGGTGGAGCCGACGCAGGTCAACCAATACTGTTTCAACCCTCAGCCCTGCAAGGCCTCTTACACCACATTGGTGGATGAGTGCATCCAAAAGCCGCCCTTCTATCTGCCACCGTCCTACGGCTATGGGTACTATCAGTTTCCCATCAGCTATGGACTCGGGCAACAGATCTACGGCTATCTAAAGAACCCGCTCAACACCATCTATCTCACCCACTATGGGGTCACCTGTCCCACCAACCCTGGCGTGGTCTGGGATGTGTATTGCGGGCTGCCGATCGGGGCCAAGCCGGGCCATGGCAGTCCATATTACGTAGGGAGCTATTCGATGTATGGCGCCGGCGTGGCCGACGAACCGCCCGACGGGAACGAACCGGCGACCTTTGGCTTCCCGGTCAACCAGGCGATTCTGACAGCCCTGCAAAAACTGAAGAGAGGCGGGAACATCCCGATCACGTTCTTCCCGACTTCTGTTCCCCATACCGCCACCGGCGGTCCCATTCAGAAGGCAACCTTGACCATTCAGCAGGCGCAGTTGACCCTGCAAACGGTGACGCCGACGGGCAGGGCTGCCGGGATTCCGAAGAAAGAAAGCGTTGTGGCAAAGCTCATGCCCCACCACTAACGTTTGGTTTCGAACAAAAAGCGATGAGTACCCATCCTCGCGACCGCGAGAGGATGGGTACTCGTTTTTTTATGGGAGTTCCGCTGTGGGAAGGGACCGTGGGCTGGGCACTTTACGATTTCAAGAACGAGTCCGCGAATGCCTCGGCATTCGTCCTTGCAATCACCCGCTCGTAATCATCTCCAAGAAATTTCTGCAATCTGCCAGTGTTCATGATGTACTGGCCGGTCATATAGGGAACGGCATCGGGAGGAATCGCGGAAAGTTTCCAATCCCACATAAATTGCAGAACGCGCCGCATACCCCAAAGGCCTGGCACGTGCAGCAACTTGGCCCGCGCCATTTGGATACATTGCGCAAAGGTCAGCGGATCGCCGCGTCCGGCAACGTTCAGGATGGTCAGCCGTTGCGCCTCGGGTTCCCGCTTCAGGATCCACGCAATCAGCCGAGCCATATCGTCGACGTGCACGAATTGGATTTTGTTGTCCAGATACTTTTGTCCGAAGGGCAGCATGCAAGGCAGACGCTTGGCCTTCTGGCGCATCCGTGCCGCCCGCGATCCCTTTCCGTTCGGCGTACCGCGAAAGGCGCCCATCAAATAGTTTTCGACCGTCGCTCCGGCGAGAATGTGCGGACGCAAAATGAAAACGCCGCACCCGCGCAAGGAGGGCGCTCGCTGCTGCACCACCAGATCGCTCTCCCTCTTATGGATCGCATAAGGCAGCGTGTGACCGCCGAGCGGCGCGTCCTCGGTGACGGGTGTGGCTAGATCGGAGCCATAGGCCGACACGCTGCTGAGGAAAATAAACTGCCGGATAGCGGTGGCGGTGTTCCGGTTCGCTTCGGCGATGGCTTCCATCACGCGCGCCGTGCCCGCCACGTTAATGCGCCACATACGGTCGACGTCGAGTACCCCCGAGCGCTGCGGATCGATCACAAAGGCCAGATGCACCACCGATACGGGTTGCACCTCGCGAAGCAGCAAGAGGAAAGCGCGCGTGGACTCTTCATCGCCCAGGTCAAGGGGAACAAAATGGTCCACTGGAAAATGAGTAGGAGGCGCGATGTCCACGCCCACCACCTTATAATCCAAAAGCTGCGGCATAAGCCGCTGGCCGAGATTTCCGGAAACGCCGGTAACAAGAATGGTTGGCTTTG
>OBLW0100001467.1_pt1 | contig 19937 bp, 10 predicted proteins | sample 1520161 | NCBI WGS metagenome assembly OBLW01 (sample SAMEA3539309, study PRJEB22396) | soil metagenome | biome: tundra; feature: field; material: soil | place: USA | collected 2010-05 | depth 0.15 m | reverse complement strand
GACCGGCAGAGTAGTGACGCCGCGCTTTACCCGAAGGATTGCCTGCAACTCATCCCTTTCAAGGGTAATCCAAGTCGCCCTTGCTATTCGATTGATGCCTCCATGCGTATTGATGCCTCCATGCGGACGCCGTAGCCATGGTGGATAAAGCAGCCGTTTCCTAAAGTGAGTTAGCTATTTTATTCTTAATAACCTATAGGGGCCCGAACGAATGGCAAAAGGCTAAGAGGAGCGCGAAGCAATTCTTTCGATGGGTTGAAATAACCCCGCACGCATGCGATCCATACACAAGCTTGATTCCACAGCGTTCAGTGGCGTACGATCCTCGGTGTTCCCAACTACGTTTGAAATGGGTTCGTGCACCATTGGTTTCACCGCACAGGAGACGGTGCCACTTGAAGAGATTATTGACCTACTCTAGAACGCCGTTTTTCATCCTCGCCATTCTCTTTACCACCTCGGTCATTGGTGCCTCGATGACAGACTACCTGACCCACTACAAGGGAACGCCGTACCATGACAGCCGCTATAAGAGCGGGGCGCAGCTAATTCCCGGGACGGTTCTCTGTGCCTACTACGACCTGGGCGGCGAAGGTGTGGCTTATCACGACACCGATGCCAAGAACAGTGGCAGTGGGGCACTGAACCCTGCCGACGGAACCTACCTGCACGAGTTCCGCATGAGCGAGGGCGTCGATACGTCCTTCACGAAGTTCAACCTGGACCCGCAGATCGACGACAACAGCTTTGAGGCGGTCAAGCCACCGGCTAACTTGCTTTATGTTGGTTGGACCGAACCTGGGGAATGGTTCAACATCACGGTCGAGGCGGCCCAGGCCGGCGAGTATTCCGCCGACCTGCTTTACACCTCCAACCGCGGCGGAACCATCTCGCTCGATGTGAATGGACAGCCCTCGACTGGGCCCTTGGTCATTGCCACCACCTTTAACGCCGCCGATCCAATCGCATGGCGGCAGTGGCATCACTGGAACCTGGCGCCAGGAATCGCCAAGGTCAAACTGCCCAAAGGTAAGAACGTCCTCACCGTCCATATCCTCACCGGCGGCCAGATGAACCTGGCAACATTGACCTTCAAGGAAGTAAGCAAATAGTAAGACCGTGATTTCTCTTTGAAGGTGAACTTGAGTTGTTCGATCCTTGCAAAAGAGAATCCCTACCCCTCAGGTAGCAATCGACTATCTTGCGTTGCGAACTTCTATCTCCAATACTCCAGTTGAAGATTGAATATCTGAAGCAGCAATTCTCTTCTCGATTGTGGCGTCGGCAGAAGAAGTAGAAAGACGCCGGCGGTATTTAGGTTTTGACTCGAGCCGTCGACTCGCGCACAACCAACGTCGGCTCAATGTAAATCTCACCGGGCGAAGTGGCCGTACCGTGAATCCGGTTAAGCAGACACTGGGTGGCTACACGGCCAATCTCGGCCAAAGGCTGATTGATAGTCGTGAGTCTGGGCAAGGTATAAGCGGCGGCATTGATGTCGTCAAACCCAATAACCGAGACATCCTTCGGCACACGCAGATTCGCATCCTGAAGCGCACGAATGGACCCAATGGCCGAAATGTCATTGAAGGCAACAAGCGCTGTGAACGGCTGCTTGGTTGCCAACAATTGCTGCACCACCGGGTATCCAAGCTCCGGCGAAGAGATATCGCGATCGAGGCTGACAACCAGTTGTGGATTGATCTTGATACCGAGTCTCTCAGCGACTGCCATCAACGCATTCCAGCGCTCATCGGAGTCCGAGCTGAATGGCTGGCCGTGCATAAATGCAATCTTTCGATGACCCAGAGAATACAGATGAGTAAGAGTCATTTCTGCCGCGGACATGTGATTGAGAACGACATTGGTCACGCCTGAGATTGATCGATGACCTGCCACGGCGACCACCGGAACGGGGGCCGAGTGTTCCAGCAAAGTATCAATCGCAATGATTCCCTGCGCGCCACGCCCAATGAACATGCGCATGTATTCTTCTACCAGATTCTTTTGGTGCCGATGGTGCGCCGTGAAGTAGAAGTACCCAGCTTTGATGAGCTGGTCCCCGATGCCACTCATCACCTGGGTGTGATAGCCGTCGCCTAACTCAGGTACAAGAATGCCAATGGTCAGAGTTCGCCGATTGCGAAGCGCCCTTGCCAGCAGGCTTGGCTGGTAATTCATCTCCTTCGCGGCTGCCTTAATCCGGTCGCGCGTCACCTGCGGAATCGATCGTCCTGCGACATCGTTGAGAACGACAGATACAGTGGCAGGATTCAGCCCAAGATGGGCCGCCAGTTGCTTCAAGGTGACCGGCTTGTGGATTGCGTGCCTTACCGGATCTTTGTGCTTCCCATCAGCCATGGATTGCCTCATTTAAGTGGCTCACTTGCAGCAGATTTCAACCATTGCGCGGTACCTTGATTTTACATGCATTACGCGGCGTTTCTTTCAGAGAAGCGCGCGTAATTTTTGCATTTCGAGTTCGCATCTTCGCGTGATCAATCCTTCAGGGTCGCGTGGCCTTGTCCGGTTCGGCAGACTTGGATGAAACAACCCCAGATCCTTCTCGTACGACATAAAACCGGTTGGCTTCCAGATTGCCGAGCGCTTCCACCTTTCCGTTCGGCCAAATAACCTCGGCCTTATCGAGCCGCGCATGACTTCCGAGCCCAAAGTGCAGACGAAGGTCGCTTTGCGACAGGTAGCTGCCGCCGCTGATCACTTCCGCGAGTTGTACCAGCTCGCCTGCGGTCACACGCACGCGCGCATTCAGTGCCAGGCGATTGCTCTTGACACCTTCCAGCTGAAAACTGATCCAGTGGTTTGGCGGACCACCTTCAGGACGTAGAATCATCGGCCTGCCGGCGAGATTCTCAACGACCGCCTCCATCTTGCCATTGTTAAAAAGATCGCCCACCGCCATCCCGCGACTCACCTGCGGAACCTGAATCGCAGCGCCAACCTGTCTGCTAACGTTCCTGAACGTCCCGTCGCGGTGATTAATGAACAGCAGTTTGGGCTCAAGAAACCTCGCCGACGCATGAACGCTGTCGATCTGCGGATACACGTGACCATTCACGAGGAAGAAGTCCTCCCACCCATCGTTTGAGAAATCGACAAATGCGGTACCCCAACCAACATAACCTTGTGTGCCCCTGGCAATTCCCGATGCAACCGACGTATCCGTAAAGTTCATGGCCCCCTCGTTGCGGTAGAGGGTTGCATACTCAATGTCAAAATGCGAGATCAAGAGAGACATGCGGCCGGTGTGCAGATAGTCGCCCAGGGCAACCCCCATATTGGCCTGCTCAGCTCCGTCCTCGCTCGCTGCCACGCCTGAGAGCAATGCGACATCATCGAATTTCCCCTTGCCGTCTCCTTGATATAAATAGTTCGCCTGACCGTCGTTGGTAACAAAGAGATCGAGCTTGCCATCGTTGTCGAAGTCCGACCAGATCGACGTAAGTCCGTATCGGTGCTCGGCATCTCCTACGCCGGATTTCTCTGAGACATCGGAAAATGTTCCATCGCCGTTGTTGTGATAAAGGGAATCTGGAGATCCCTTTAACCCGCGTGGCCCGCATTGCACGTCTATTCCTATGTATTTGCAACTCTTGCTCGAACCGAATGCAGGCAGATCATCGAGATGAAAATCTACATAATGCGAGACAAATAGATCGACCCAGCCATCGCCGTCGTAATCTCCAAAGGTCGCTCCGGTCGCCCACATGTGATCGCCGCCGAGGCCGGCGCTTTTGGTCACGTCGGTAAATGTCCCATCGCCGTTGTTTCGATAAAGCACGACACCGCCAAAGCAGGTAACGAGCAGATCGGGCCAACCGTCATTGTTGTAGTCGCCAACGACTGCTCCCATCGCCCAGCATGGGGTTCCGACCCCGGCCTTCTCTGTTACGTCCGTGAAAGTTCCATCGTGGTTGTTATGGTAAAGTGCGCTGTGTGCCTTCACCCCGTGAAGCGCCATCTCCACACTTTGTGCGTTTGTGAAATAGATATCCGGCCATCCATCGCGATCGTAATCGATAAGCGCCACTCCGCCACTCATCGACTCGACGATGAACTTGGCTTCCGGACTCGAAAGATGCTCAAAGTTAATCCCGGTTGAAGCCGTAATATCGACTAACTGCGGATAGTTTGGAAGCGCACTGGTTGCTTCCCTCTCCACTGCAGCCTTTTGCCGCTCCTCAGCGGACAACGGAGTTGCCGTTCCCATTTGTCCCATCGCCGCGGCACTCATGCAAAGGAACAACAGCGACACACTCAGATGAATGAGTCCCGCGCCTGGCCGACTGAAGCTACTTCTCATCCGGCTCATCGCGGCGAATTTCGTTTGGCTGAACTTGCAAATCTTTGTAAACGCCACGAAGCTTCTCTTTCATGTCTTTGTATTTCTTGTATAGTTCCACCTCGTGCTTTGCGTCCTCAATTCGTCCTGCCTTTCTGTAAAGCGTGCCGAGACGGTAATGTGCGATCGCATTCGTTGGCTCAAGTTGGACCGTTTCTTCAAGCACTTGTTGTGCTTTATCGGACTGGTTCATTTCGATCAGTATTTTGGCCAGGCCGAGCCTTGCATCGGCATCTGCAGGCTGCAAGGCGATGGCTCTTGAGTATTTCTCGTACGCCTGCGTTGTGTTTCCCTTTTGCGCATCGATGTCGGCCAGCCTGCACTCCGCCTTCTCATCCGCCGGATTTGCCGTCACCGCGGCGCGGTATTCCTTCTCCGCTTCGCTCTTCACTACAGAATCCTGCGACGTATTGAGCAGCTCGGCAAGTTCATAGTGAACGCTGGGTAAATGAGGATCAAGTTCGATTGCCTTGCGAAATTGTGTAACCGCTCCGTTTGTGTTTCCTTCCTTGATCTCTTCGTGGGCCATCAACTGGTGCATCTGCGCTGAATCTGGCGCAATCAGCGACAGCGAAAGCATCGACTCGCCGGATAGATCTGCATAAGTTCGGTAGGCGGCATAGAGCACCTCGGCGTTTTCGGGATATGCTTTCCGCAACTGCGTGATCACGCCTACCGCATCGTCCAGGTCGCTGTTTGATGTGTACAGCCCTACGAGTTCCAATCCGACTTCTATCTTCAGCTTCTGATCTTCGATCGACGGGAAGGATGCCTCAAGATCCTTTTGTGCACTGGTGAAATCAGAAGTGTGTTCCTCTGCCATTCCCAACAATGCTCTAACCTTCCATAAGTTCGGCTGTAACTTCACGGCTGCCTGCAATTGCGGAACAGCGTCTTTGTAATCTTTGTGAAAGAAAAGCAGAACTCCGAGATTTGCGCGAGCGTCCAAATTGTCCGGATCGAGAGTTACAAGCTTCTGCAATTCCGGTATCGCCAGATCAGGCCGCTGTTGCCTGAGATATTGCTGGGTCAGCCGTCCAAGCAAGTCGATCTGCTCCTGCTTGCTCGGTGAGATTTGACACTTGGATGTGATGGAGACGAATGGCAGCAAAAACAGCGCGAGCAATGCGGCTTTGGTGGACATGGCACCCTCATGATACCAAAGCGAGAGATGAGAGAAATCGAAAGGACGGCGGTGAATTGCCGTCCTCTCGGTTAAAGGCAATGTGCCTGTCTTAGAAGGATATGCGGCTAACCATTTGCCACACTCTCCCATTGACTGTGAGGCTGCTGATTGCCGAGGAACCACCGCCGCCTGGGAAGTTGTTGCCGGATTGCCCAAAGCTCGGATGGTTCAGGATGTTCGTTGCATCGCCGCGGATCTCGAGTTTGACTCCCCTATCGGGCACAATGTTAAAACTCTTTCCGAAGGAGAAGTTCACAACATTCAGTCCGGGGCCGTATACCTGGTTCCTTCTGAAGGTACCGTAGGTGTAAGGAGCAGGGACTGCGAACGCGCCGAGGTTGTACCACGCCTGAATGCTGTGGTAAGGATAGGTGACCCCACCAACCGTGCTGGAGGCCTTATAGTTACCGGTAAGGTTTGCTTCCTGGGTATAGCCGCCGGATTGGTTGTTGGAACTATTGTTGTTTCCGGTAGTAAGTCCCATGGGATTGCCGCCCTGATCCACAAAGATCGCCGATAGCTGCCAGCCGCCGAGCACTTCATCGGCCACCAGGTTGTTGTTCAGGAATTGCGTGCCTTTGCCGAACGGCAGCCTGTAAACTACCTCTCCCTTGAGCATCTGCCGAATGTCGAAGTTGGAGTTGCTGTAGTTCTCAGAAGGCACATACGCATTCTGGTAGTTCTGCCAACCCATGCGGCTTCCCCATCCTGAAGCATCGATATCGTCCAGGAAGTGAGACCAGGTGTAGTTGACGGAGAACTGCAGCCCGTACGACATACGCTTGTTCAGCATGGCCTGCAAGGAGTTGTAGTTGGAGACCCCATTGTTGGTGCTGCCGTTGATGCCCTGGTAAATGGGATACGGCTTGCTGGCCAGGTCGTTCGGACCAAGTTTACTCTCGGGAACCTGATTGATGTCCACCGGGAAGTTGATCCCTGTGCCGTGATTGCCGACATAGGCGATCTCGGCAACGAAGTCCGTCAGGAACTGGCGCTGCACGGCCAACGAGTACTGGTAGTTCTTGGGTACCGGTGTCTGGTACTGGTTGTAGTTGACGCTCTGGTTGTTATAGCCCCAGGGAGTAGTTGGCGCATTCACGAAGTTGGAGAGAATGCTGTTTCCGTTCAAACCGGCTGATCCGCAGCCGCCCGGGTCTGTGGTGTCAGGTGATTTGCCGTCAGCGTTGAGCTGCACGATCGGGCACATACCGTTGGTGGTATCCGAATCATTGCCGCTGCTCTGAAATGCATTCCCCATCCCGGCGCCATAGGTATCCTCGCTCCAGGTGGATGCATAGACGCCGAGGCCGCCGCGGATCACCATATTATTCATGATCTGCCAACTGAACCCGACGCGCGGCATAAAGATGTTGTAAACGGGCTTTTGCAGGGTGGTACGTCCGTTCGCTGCGGTTTTGGCATACCACATACCGCCTTGAACAGGGGCACCGGGGGCAATACCGTTGATGGCTGAAGAGGAGACGTTGACGTTCGAGACCGCTGGATCGAAGTCAGCCATGTTTCCTTTGACTTCAGACCAGCCGGTCATGATTTCATAGCGCACGCCGAGGTTTATCGTCAGGTTCGGCTTGAACTTCCAGTCATCCTGAACGAACATCTGCGGAGTCTTCCATCTTCCTCCGAACTCCGGCTCGACCAATGCACTCCAGCCCTGGGTCTGGCCCAGAAGGAAGTCAGCATAGTTGAGGCCATCGTAGGCGTTGGTGTTCGAACCGCCTTGCGCCGTGTAGGTGCCGTTATAAGTCAGGTTGGCTGAGACTAGGTTTCCCCATGCGGTGGAGTCAGCCCTGTTGATCAGGAACTCGCCGCCGAAGTGCAACACATGCTTACCCTTGATCAGTGTGGCCACATCGGACGGATCGAAGAGCATCTCCTTGTAAACCGAGTTTGATGCTGTGCCCAATGCGCTGAAGTTGCCGACGTTCACCTGCGGGAAGTTGTCCGCTTGAGAGAACTGCAAGCCCAGCTTGGCTGGAAAGCCTTTTCCAATTGTTTGAGGGGTAAAGAAGTTCAACTGGTCGGTAAAGCCAAGGCGCGCTTCGTTGATGAAGTGTGGACTCAAGGTCCAGACATCGGAGACCGCGGCATTGTCGCGGCTCACGTCCTGGCTCTGGCAGTTGATGGGGCAAAAACTTGTACCAAACCCAACGCCTTGGCCCGGGTTGTCGCTTTCCGTCTCGGCCAGTGTTAACCGGTTGGTGGGGGTCACGTCATAGTCCATGCGGCCAAACCACTTGATGAAGGGGTTGCTGCTAGGAGCCAGATAGGTGAAATTGTTCACCAGGTATCCTGAACCTGATAAGGTTCCGGAGCCGGGAGTTGGCGCAGGATAGAACTTCTGGATCGCCTGGGCAACCGGATTCAGCATGCTGGACGGAATCTTGTTGCCGTTGCCGTATTCCGTCGCGAAGCTCGTCCTCTGAACGCAAGGAGCCGGTACCGTGATAAAACCCTTCGGATACTGCGAACCCGTGTAGGTGCAAGATCCCGAATTGACAATGACCTGCGTGGTTGGATCGTAAAGGGTGGCCATACCCGTAAAGTCGCCGCCTTCCATGGCCGCGGTGGGCACGGTAGCGGACGAAGCACTTGCAGCGCCGTGATTGATGGTCCGGTCATAGTCGAAGAAGAAGAACGCCTTGTGCTTGATGATCGGGCCGCCGACAGAGCCGCCAAAGTTGTTGAAGTGAAGCGGAGGTACGCCCGTCTTCTTGACGCTGAATTCATAGGGGCTCGCATTCAGCGCATTGTTCTGCACGTACCAGTAGCCGGAACCATGAAACTTGTCCCCGCCGCTCTTGGTGATCTGGTTGTAGACTACGTCGCCGACACCATACTGTGCCGAAAAACCGGTTGCGCTGACTTTCACTTCCGCCGTGGTTTCAAAGATGGTAACGTCAGAGTTTTGGCTCATAGGGAGCGTGGTCGTGGCGCCATCTTGAAGCATGCTGGCAAAGGGCAGATTGCCGTTGATGGAAGTGGCCATGCCCGAGGTGAGATTGTTGGACGAATTCTCAGGTGCGCCGGACGAGCCGGGCATCAGGATGATGAAGTTCTCCCAGTCTGCTCCGCCGCCATTCAGGCCGCCGACCTGCGGCAAATTCACAATGGTATCTGCCTCCAGGACTCCTTCCTGCGCGCCGGACTCTGTTTCGAGCATGGCCACGTCGGTGCTGACCACGACCTGCTGCGAAACCTTGCCGACCTGCAGGGTCGCATCGACGGTCTCGATTCCGAGGGAGACCGTGACCGGACCGCGCACGTAGCTCTGAAAACCGTCTTTGCTGAAAGTGAGTATGTAGTGGTCCAGCCCAATCGCGCCCGTATCGTAGAGTCCCGCGCCATTGGTTACGTACGTGCGCGTGACATCCTTGTCAACATCTCTCACACTGACGTTCACACCGGGAACCACAGCTCCCGTCGAATCGGTAACTGTGCCGCGAAGATCACCTGAACTTGTGTTTTGTGCTAAACAAACCCCGCCTCCAAAAACCATCAGAAGGAAGGGCAGAATCATACCTTTTGCTTTTGTCATGTAATGCCTCCAAAACTGCTTATCACCGGAACGGTTTTGACCTATCCAGCAAGGAACGAGTGCTCAGGAAGTGCCTTTTCACCACTTTCAAACACCCAACCTTGGCTGGCATCCGACACACCTGCCATTCGTGGCATCGTGCTCTGTGAATGAGTAAGACAAACGCTTGTTTTAGGGATATTCTGCTAAACTCTTCACAGGCGAGCCCGATTAAACCACCGGCCAATAATCGTTGTCAAGCTAAAAGTTTTGTGATTTATTCCCTAGACAATCGGTTGATTCGGGGATAGATTGGCTGAGTACCGGGCCCTTCGGCTACTCCGTATCCGTGTGCTTTACGATCTCAGAACTGACCGTGATTGGGATTTGAACGCAGGAAATCGTTTGTCTACCGTATATTTCGCCGAAGTAATCACGAAAGCGATAGGAGAAGATTAAGTATCCCGATGAATACCAACATCAAAGCAAGCGATCGACGCGTTTTCTTGCGTCAGGCCACGGCCGTTGCTGTATCGTTGGCCTGCAACCAAGGGATCCCGTCGTGGGGGCAAATTGCGACGACCTCGCCGAAGGTTAATGCCTGGGTTACAAAGGGCGAGGAGAGATATAACGGTCTCGAAGTTGAACCTTGGAGCGCATCGACATCTGTCAAAGCACCGGATGTGGAAATTGATCCCACTCGGCGCTTCCAGAGCATTGTTGGCTTCGGGGGTGCCTTTACGGATTCATCGTGCTTCCTGCTGAACCAGATGGAAACCACGCAGCGCAGGAAATTGATGGAAGAACTTCTGGGATCTGCCGGACTTGGGCTATCAATGGGCCGCACCTGCATCGGCGCCAGCGACTATTCTCGAACCGCATATACGTTTGACGACTCGCCGGCTCCCGATCCAGAGCTCAGGAACTTCAGCATCGCGCATGACATTGAGTACATTTTGCCGATGCTCCGCGAAGCGGTTCACGTCAACCCGGAGTTGTTCCTTTTTTCTTCTCCCTGGAGCCCGCCGGCATGGATGAAGACGGGCGAATCGCTGCTGGGCGGCTCCATGCGCAAACACTATTTCGCCTCTTATGCGCAATATTTCGTGAAATTCATCGAGGCCTACAAGGCCGAAGGCGTAACAATCGGGGCCGTGACACCTCAGAATGAGGTCGATACTGACCAGGACGGCCAAATGCCCGCCGCGCTTTGGGGACAAGAGTACGAAACGGCCTTTATTGGCGAGTTTCTCGGACCTGCATTCCGCAATGCGTCCATCGATACAAAAATCTGGATTCTTGATCACAACTACAATCTTTGCGGCCGCGCCACCGATGAGCTAAGCGATCCGGGGGTCTTCAAATATGCTGACGGAGTTGCCTGGCACGGCTACGTGGGCACTCCGGACGCAATGAGTAAGGTCCACGATGCCTTTCCAACCAAGAGTGCCTACTGGACTGAGGGCGGCCCGGATATCACCGCGGCCGATTACGCTTCGGATTGGTCAAAATGGTCCAGCACATTTACGGGAATCCTGAAGAACCGGGCGCGTTGCATTGTCGCGTGGAACCTGGTTCTCGATGAAACCGGCGCGCCCAATATCGGACCTTTCAAGTGCGGCGGCCTTGTCACGCTCGACTCGAAGACGCAGAAGATAACGCGCAGCGGACAGTATTGGGCATTTGCCCACTTCTCGAAGGCGGTGCACCGGGGGGCGCAAGTACTGACCACAACAGGAACCGTATCGGGAATCGACCATGTCGCCTTCGCCAATCCGGATGGCAGTTACGTTCTTGTGCTTACCAATCGGGGAGCGGAACGCGATTTGAACTGCCGATTCCGGGAGAAGTCCCTGCATTTGAAGCTGGCGCAGAATTCCATCGTCACACTTACCTGGAGTTAGGACGGACGGTCTGCACTGCTGAATTAAATGGGTCCGTACTAAGTGGCAGTCTCAACTGCAGAAGGCCATTCAATCTCTTGATTCTGGTGGGCTAAGCCCAATCGGCTGAACACGAATTATCGTCCGGCGGAGGGCCGGGGGAACTTTCAGAGACATTAGGTATTCAACAGATAAAGACAAACGATTTTCTAAAGAGGACTAAAATGCTCTCGTTCAATTGCGAGAGAACACAAAGAACTCCTGAAGGGGATACGTCAAGGATCGTTCCGTACAGATTACCCTAAGACAAACGGTTGTCTTAGTCAAATTCCGGCGTCTTCGATTGGTAACAGGCACGAGCTCCCCTTCAATGGCGAATAGTGACCGTCGCCAGTGCGCAGATCGTGCGAGAAAGGGGCTTTCTGAGCATCAACCAGCAGACAGCCCTAATTCGCCTGTAGTGCCCTCCCAACAGAACCAAGCCGGGAGTATGGCACCGCCTTGAAGAGATGTCAAACGGTTTTTTGATGGTATGCAAGTGTCTCCGTCTTATAGGCTGCCAATCGATTTGGGCCGATGCGAAGCCGGCTGCAGCTGGCAGCTCCTTTCCTGACGCCGGGCCTTGCAGCGGGTTCGCCCTTCCAGGCATCCCTCCGTGATCGTTGATCAACCATGCGTGATCGCTGCTGGGGCTGAAGGGTCCGTTTGTCGAAGGCTTATCGAGATCAGTATGACCATCAGGAGAGCCGCACCGAAGGGCGCGACGAGTCCGTAACGCAGCGAGCCATATTGTGCCGAAAGCAGTCCGGTGAACCAGGGGAAAACTGCTGCTCCCGCCCCACCCACGGCGAATATCCATCCCCGCGCGGTAAATTCCAGCATGAACGAAAGCAGAAGCGGATAAATCGGCCCCAAACTCAGCCCAGCGAGTGTGGCGCCCACCCGGATTGTTGCAGGAGTGTGCGCGCTGATGAGCATGGCCACAGAGGCAGCGAGGCACCAGAGAGCCAAACGCATTACCCTGCGGCTGCCAATAATCGTCAGCAGCCGGGTGGAAAAGACAAAGCGGCTAAACGTAATGCCAAACCAGAAGAGAGATATTGCCAGAACAGCTCCTGCCAGGTGGGTGGGATCGGCACGCCGGGAATAGGTCGTCAACCATCCGCTGATCGAGGCTTCTATACCTACCGCACAGACGGCGAGCATAACCAGTGGTACTAAAGAACCCCTTGGGGAAGGGTTCTCCCGCGGACCCTTCTCCAACGACGGATGGAAGATTGGCGTTTCTTTTCGCTCTCGGAGAGCAATCCAGATGAACAGCGCCAGAAAGAGTCCCTGGAAGGTGAAGAAAAGCGGACTTAAAGACGTCATGCGCAGATAGGGTAGGAAGAGCATCGGGGCGGTTGTGGCTCCCACAGCCCACGCGAAATTCAGTCTCTGCAACTGGACTGCACAGTCACCTTGGTAGCGATCCGCAAACACGAGGCTGGTCGCGGTCATCACGGTCCCCAACCCGAGGCCAAAACAAAATAGAACTGGAAACACCACTGGCAAGCTGGAAAACGCCAGTGCACATGCACTCACGACCAGCAAACCGTACCCAATCATCAGCCAGCGCAGGTGATTGGCTCCTGTAATTACCGCGCCAAGCGAAGTACCGAGAAACTGAAGGAAGAACAGAAAGCCGGAGACATCGTCGCGGAGTCCCCACCTTTTCGCCAGCGCCGGCAGCAGAACTCCCAGCATGACGACTCCCGCGCCCGTCAGGCCAAAGCCCGTGCCAAGAATGAGATTCGATACAGTCCGCCGGTCTGGCAACGATTGCAAAGCAGCACTACCTCGATTCATCGAACATCTCTGGCTGCACGTGCCCTCGAATTATAGCCTTACGCTCCGCCGAGATGCTCCAGCACCGTCCCCACTCTGGACTTGTGCCTGTTTCTTTCCATAGACGTTGCCAGTCGCACAAAAATTCCGCCCCGTCTGTGGTTGCAGCGCGGAGCGGTTTGAGGGCGTTTGAAGTGAGAACAGAGCGTGCCTCTTATGGGAACTCCGCGAGCTTCGGGGTGACGCGGGGCTTGGTCGCAGTGGGCCCCCCTTTGTCATCGATGACATTCGAGATTTCGCCGAGGTTATCCAGGGCGACCGTAATCATGTGGTGAAACTTGACGTCAGGTGTTTTGGGAACCTCGATGGCCCGTGTGAGTAGAACGTTTGGGTGGCGAAAAACAGAGTAGACGCCGAGACCCCAGGCTTCGTGGGTAGTGACGTTGTCGGCTACTTTATACGAGGCCCAGCCGTTGACTCCTGGCGTAGAGGTGTAGCTGGCCTGGTCCGGCGGGTCGTAGGGAATTTCCGATTGATAGAAGTAGGTGCGGCCGCCGTTGCCGTTCCAGAGCACCTGGAACTGCTGGTGATGTTCGACGAAAAGCCCGTAGACTGTGACGTTGTTGCCATTGACGACCAGGCCGTTGGCGCTCACGTTCTGGTTCCAGCCGACACCGGAGCCGTGATCGGCACGCCATATCCATGTGTGATCGACGATCGTGTTGTTGCTGTTGATTTCGAGATTGCCAATCGTGCGGCCGACAGCGGCGCCGCCGTCACGGAAGAAGACATCGTGAAGCGAAATTGGGTTCTTTGTGTGGATGGCGTGGCTGACATGCGGGCCAACTTGCAGTAAGACGGGAGATTGAACTGGACCGGCATCGATCAGCAACCCTGCAACAATGATGCCGTCTGTGTCAGCTGTGGTCATCGCAGCCGAACCGGTGATGGGCCGGAGAGTGGCGAAGCCGAGGCCCATGACGACAGTGTTGGCACGAGTAACACGGATGGGCTCTTCGAGGTCGTAGACGCCGGGAGTGATCAGGAGATTCTTGCCGCTCGCTAACTGCGCGTTGAGGATGGCTGCGGTGTCTCCGGGGTGCGCTATGAAGAACTTGCTGATGGGGATGGATTTCCCTGGGGTCGAGCCACCGTGCCAGGTGACTCCAGAAGAATTGGTTCGCAGTTCCGGAACGCGCACACTGTAGTTGCCTGCGGCATCCACCTGAAGGAATGGTTTTTCACGGACAACAGGCGTCTCGGTCACCTTTGTGTTGGGCGGCGTGGGCCACTCCCCCGACGGTGGATTCTTGATGCCCACAAAGACCATGTTCCAGTTGGCCCCGGTCCAACTGCTCCACTCGCTGTTGCGCGAAATCCATTGCTGCTGCGATCCGGAGTCGACGTTGCCGTCAATGACCGAGTCGGACATCCATCCCCCGCTTGCCCAGCCATGTTGCTGGTGGAGCACCAAGTTGCCAAGCACGTGCATGCGGCGGAAGGGTATGGCCTGCGAGACCGCCCACTGCATGGTGCCGCCGGTCGGCGTAACCGAAAAGCCCTCGGCGGCGCGCCAAAACGTGCATGTGGCGTTGTTGCGGGGCAAACTTGCATCAGAGTGTACGTTGCCGGTAATGTGAACGGCATCGGGCGAGGCCCCGACGCCGACGACTTCCGTGTAGAAGCCGACGGGCACGTCCACGCTGTACTTGCCGGGGAGGAAGATCAGTGCGAAGCGCGCCGGGCCGAATTCGCTGTGCTCCTGAATGGCGTAGACCTTGTCGATCTGCCGCTGGACTTCGGCAGCGGGCATCGAGGGATTGAATACGAATACGTTTGGCCCGAAATCCGGCTTTGCGGCGGGAGCTGCCACGGCTGGCGGCGCGAAGGCCGCCAACAGGGACAACATCACAATGAACCGAACGGCCGTTGCGGAATCCTGAACTCCACGCCTGAACATACGAGGCGATTCTAATCCCATTTCGCAATTACCAGACATATGTACCTACCGATTCTTCCGGCAAGGTGGTTGTGAGGCTCCTGCCGTGGTATCCGATATGAAATGTTTTTGCAAAATTGCCGGTATTGGCGACCACCAGCACGATCTTTCCATCGGGAGTAAGAAATGCGACGTTGTAGAGTTGATCCAGCTCGGTTGATCCAATACGCACGGAACCCGGCCTTACGAACTTTGAAAAGTGGGCGGCAGCGTAGTAGGCCACATTGAATGTTGCATTGTCTCCATCAATCGTGATCGCCCCGAAGCAACCGGTGCATCCACCGTTGTTCGTGTGCGGGCCGGCCTTCGGGTCGGCATCCATGTTCCAGAGGAGAACGTTACGGCTCCAGTTCCGGGTGGCTCCGATCAGCACGCGGCTCACCGGTTCCGCAATGCCCATCACTGTCGAATTCGGACGTGCCGTAACCGACTGCTCGGTCAGATAGAGATTCTTGTTGGGATACATATTGTGAACTTCACTCAACGCGCGGGTATCGCCACCGTAGAGATGAAAGGCCGTTCCATCGACATACTTGCTGGCGGCAGCGTCTTTCAGGATCGACAGCGGATAGGATGGAACGTCCAAGTTGTGATCGTATAGCTGGATCTGCGTCTTGATTCCGGCTTTCTCAAAAGCCGGCCCAAGAAACTTGGCAATGAATTCATCCTGCTCCGGCGCGAACATCACCATGCTCGGCGTGTTCTTCGGATTCAGCGGCTCGTTCTCTACAGTAATGGCGTTGATGGTGATGCCTTCAGCCTTCATGCCTTCGATATACTTCACAAAATACGCGGCGAATGCCCCGTAAAACTCCGGCTTCAGATTTCCGCCCCTGACATCGTCGTTGGTTTTCATCCACGCAGGAGCAGACCAGGGTGAACCCAAAATCATGATGCGAGGATTGATGGCCAGGATTTCCTTGAGAACGGGAATCACATCCAAACGATCCTGAGCCAAGCTGAATTTTGCAAGACTGGGGTCTGTCTCTCCTTTTCCCACATCGTCGTAGGAGAAGACGTGGTCATTCATATCGGAGGCGCCAATGCTGACGCGAAGATAGCTGACGCCAATTCCGTTGCCCTCGGTTGAGAAGACTTGCTTCAGAAGGGCGGCTCTTTTGTCCGGTGCCATACGCGTCAGCAACTGCGCGCTTCCGCCTGTCAGCGCGAATCCAAATCCGTCAATGCGCTGAAATTGCTGCATGTCGTTCACTTCGACGGTAGCAGTCCTATCTTCTGACTCAGAAAAATTCAGGGCTGCGGTCTGGGGGGCGAACAATGCCGATCGATCCACGGTCGTCAGCCACAGTTGAGCGTCTGGTATGGCTTGTGCCTTGGATAAGACCGGAACACATAGCATGAATGCAACGAGCGAAACGAGCGTCTGTCTTGAAGTCATATCGCCTTCTCCTGCCGGCGGTCCTTGTTCGTTCGGAATTCGGCCTTCCGTCTTCCGAAGACTGTAGACAACCGATTGTTTTCAGGGCTATTCTTGATTGCGTCCTGAATCGCCAACGATAAAAACAGGACGTGCACATGTTTGTCAAGACCATAACGCGATTTTGCACCGCAGGTTCTGCTGATACTGGACGGAAACATCAGCGAGGTGTAACGTGTAGAGTTCTTTCCGGTTGGCTACGATCTTTAGACCCTTGACTCCCACGTCGCTCGCCCATCCGGTGTGAAGCGCTCATCCAGCCTTTAGCGTCGTTCCAGTGGAGTGAACACATGTTCCGTTCGTGCCTGCTTATATTGACCTGCCTCTCCGGCGCAGCAATTGCACCGGTTATCCGTGCGCAGTCTTTCTATCCCGTTCGGCTGGAAGACAAGGCCGCTGTCTATCTTTCCGACTCCCAGTTCGGCGCAAAAGGCGATGGGATCGCCGACGACACCGCTGCGTTACAAAAGGCGATAGACACGGTGTCCAACACAACCCACCAGGGAATTGTTTTTATTCCGCAGGGCCACTATCGACTGACAAGGACATTGTTCGTTTGGCCCGGGGTGCGCTTGATCGGGTACGGCACCCAGCGCCCGGAGTTTGTGTTGGCGGCGAACACTCCGGGATTTCAGACCGGTCCGTCCTACATGGTTCTCTTCGCGGGCGGAAGAACGGGAGAACGGAGAGGCGGGGGAATGCAACGGCCCGCGAACGCTCCTCCTTTGCCTCCAGTCCCCTTCCCTGGTACGGTTCCCGCGGCGGTGGGTGTCGTAGATGCAAATCCCGGCACGTTCTATTCGGCGATGAGCAATGTGGATTTCGCAATCGGGGAAGGCAATGCGGGCGCGGTCGGTATTCGCTTTCACATTGCTCAACATTGCTTTCTCACACACATGGACTTCCACATCGGCTCCGGCATGGCCGCTCTTTACGACATTGGCAACGAGGCTGAAGACCTGCACTTTTATGGTGGGCAGTATGGAATCGTAACTGGCCGGCCTTCCCCTGGATGGCAATTCACTCTGCTCGATTCCTCGTTCGAGGGCCAGAGGGGAGCGGCGATCAAGGAACATGAGGCAGGGCTCGCATTGGTGCACGACAGCTTCAAGAATGTGCCCACCGCAATCGAAATTGAGCCTAAGTCTATAGAAGAACTGTGGATCGAGAACTCGCGTTTCGAGAACATCTCGGGCCCCGCAATCGTCATCAGCGAAGAAAACTCCAGGTTGACGGAGATCAATGTCGAGGGTGCGCTGTGTGACCATGTAAAAGTCTTCGCCCAGCTTCGCGAAAGTGGCAAGACCTTCTCCGGCGAGGGAACCAGTTACCGAGTTGTGACCTTTACACATGGACTCATCTTCGATTCTCCGCATGCAGCGGGTACTATCGAAACGCGTATCCATGCTGAGACCATTGCATCTTTGCCACCTGCGGATGCGCCTGCAATCAGAACACTACCTTCGCAGACCGGGTGGGCCAATGCGGTCGATCTTGGTGCGAAAGGCGATGGCACAACGGACGACACGGCCGCACTTCAGCACGCCGTAGATACTCAGCAGATTGTTTACCTGCCGAGCGGACGGTACCGGCTGACCGACACGCTGCGGCTTCGTCCGGACACTATATTGATCGGACTGCACCCTAGTACTACGCAACTTGACCTCGCGGATAGCACTCCCGGATTTGACGGTGTGGGATCGCCGAAACCCATGCTGCTCGCGCCGCAGAATGGAACGACGGTTGTGATGGGCATCGGCCTCTTCACCGGCGGAGTGAACAGCCGGGCCACCGCCGCCATGTGGATGGCAGGCAAGGATTCTCTGATGGACGACGTGCGCTTTCTCGGTGGTCATGGAACCAACAATGCCGATGGCACGCGCATGAATCCCTACAACAACACGCATAGCGGCGATCCCAACCCGCTCTATCGGTGGGATGCGCAGTATCCCAGCCTTTGGGTGCGCGACGGTGGAGGCGGAACATTCGCCGACATCTGGACGCCGGACACGTTCTCACAAGCGGGTATGTACATTTCCGATACCAGCACACAGGGCCGTGTTTACGAGCTTTCAAGCGAACACCACGTTCGCAACGAAGTGAAGTTGAAGCGCGCCGCCAATTGGAAGATTGTTGCCTTGCAGACGGAGGAGGAACGCGGTGAAGGCCCGCAATGTCTTCCGCTGGGGATTGAAGACTCCGAGAATATTACCGTTGCAGAGATGCACGCGTATCGCGTGGTGAGCAGCTTTGTGCCCTTCCCTGAAACCATCCATGTTGTGAACTCGCACGATATTCGTTTTCGAAACCTGCACATCTACAGCGACAGTAAAGCCGCCTTCGACGCTTCGGTGCGCGATGACGATAGCGGAACAATCAATCGCGAGCTTGAGATTGCCGCCCTCACAATTCCGGAGCACTCCCATGCCGGCGTCGGCGCCAGACACCTCGAAACAGTCCGCCTGGCCGGGGGATTTTTCAATGCATCCAGCGCCACTGTCGATTCACATGGGCGGCTCTACTTCGTAGACACTGTAAAGCAGACAATCTATCGTTATCTTCCCGTTGAAAAGCGCTTGGACATCGTGCGAGACAATGCGACCGACCCAGCCAATATTTTCTTCGACAACAGCGACAATCTCATGGTTGTCTCCTATGACGGCACCGGCACCGTGTACACCATCAAACCAGACGGCCCCATCGGCGAAATTCAGATTCTGAAACCGCAGGCGGCAGCTCCGCATCCAGGCATGACGCCCATCCTTGCTGTGGATCACTGGCGTTTCGACAGCCAGCGGAATATTGCCGTAGGGGAGGCGAAGCCATGGCAGTACATTTCACCGGATGGAAGCACCTTCCTGCCCGCGGGAGAAGACTTTGTGGGTGGGGCGCTCTACTATGGCATCAAGATGGCCGACGTGCTGCGGGCTTTCTCGCTGGGCAAAGCCGTCCCCGGCAAGACCTTCTACGTGTCCGATGAGGGCCAGAAAAAGACGTACAGCGCTCAAGTGAAGGCTGACGGATCGCTGTCTGATGTGAGGTTGTTTGCCAATCGAGGCGGTGAGAGCATTGCCGTAGGCCCGGACGGCAAAGTTTACATTGCCTCTGGTCAGATCTACGTGTATAGCCCGGACGGTTCGCTCGCAGGCGAGGTCGATGTACCGGAGCGACCGACCAGCATCGTCTTCGGTGGCAAAGATGGCCGGACGCTCTTCATCCTGGCGAGAACATCCCTCTACGCGGTGAATGCTCTTGGTGAGACCCGGACTAACATTCCGTGAGGCGTGGATGTCGAATTCGCGATGGTTGGCCGGCAATATGCGGAAGAGCCATGAGCCCGATGAAACTTCATGAACACGATGAAGGGAGATCGGAAATGGACTGCAAGGGTATTCGCAGCCATCGGGGATTCAGCAGAGCGGGTGTCGCTCACTGCTTGAGCGTTCGCTTAACCGAACTTGAACTGCATGCCACTTCGCCCTTGCGACACGCTTGATGCTAATCTGTCGATAGAGTGTCTACGTCGATTCAACCCGCGCTGCCGTCCTGCATCCGGAGATGGGCACTTTTTATTTAGAGTGATTCAAACGAAGCAGGAGAGCTGTTTAAGAAACATAAATCATTGATTCTAAAGTGGCCCCGTAGCTCAGTTGGATAGAGCATCGGTTTCCTAAACCGCAGGTCGGCTGTTCGAATCAGCCCGGGG
>OBLW0100001466.1_pt1 | contig 19942 bp, 16 predicted proteins | sample 1520161 | NCBI WGS metagenome assembly OBLW01 (sample SAMEA3539309, study PRJEB22396) | soil metagenome | biome: tundra; feature: field; material: soil | place: USA | collected 2010-05 | depth 0.15 m | reverse complement strand
CCCGGCTGGACCAGCCCGCGCCGGGCCCGGGCCAGGTTGGCGTGCGGCTTGACCACCATGCCCTCGCCGCCGCTGGCCGTGAGTTCCTCCCACCAGGCGGCCCCGGCGGCCGTGGAGTCAGGGTTGGTGGTGTCGACAAGCAGGCGGCGGGTGGTCGTGATCAGTCCCGGCGCGGCCGCCGCCAGCCGGTCAGCGAGTGCGAGGTGCCAGCTGTGATCACGGTCGTGGTACGTGGCGTTCTCGGTGGCGAGGACCTGGAACGGGGCCAGCCGGATGCCGGTCAGGCCGTCGGTGGGCCAGCAGTACCGCCGGTAGGCAGCCGCGAATGCATCCGCGTTGCGGGCCCGGGCCCGCACCCGGTCGAGCAGCAGCGCGACGTCTGAGCCTCGTTCCAGGGCCTGCTCCAGCGCCGCCGTGGCGGCGGGCAGGGCGGCCCGCGCGGCCGCGCCGACGGCGGCGTACTGGTGCCGCAGCAGGGCCTCGGCCTTGGCCGACCAGGGCAGCAGTTCGCAGTCGAGCAGCAGCCAGTCAGTGTCCAGTGCATCCCACAGGGCGCTCGCGCTGACCGCCGCGCGCAGCGAACCGAGCAATTCGCCAGTCAGCACGGGCTCGAAGAACGGCCGTCCGGTGCGCGTGTACACGGCGCCGGCGGGAGTGGAATCGCCCGTAGCCGACCCGGCCACGCCGAAGCGGCGGCGGGCTGCCACCTCGTCGCGGCAGACGAGCGCCACGGCCCGCGAGCCCATGTGCTTCTCCTCGCAGATCACTTCCGCGATGCCGTCGGCCCGGTAGGCGTCGAATGCTTCGGCCGGGTGCTCAAGCAGGTCCGGCCGGACCGACGTCGCGCACGGCGCCATGGTCGGCGGCAGGTAGAGCAGCCACCGTGGGTCGATCGCGAACCGGCTCATCACCTCCAGGGCGCCCGCGGCGTTTTCCGCGCGGACGGTGACCCGTCCGTGATGGCGGGTCTCTACGGCGCGTTTGCCCAGGACGTCGCGGACATCCAGGATGCCGGGGTCGCGGGCGGCCGCGCCATCTCCGGCGGCCGCGCCATCCCCGGCCGCCCCCGCCGCTGGCCGCTGACCGGGGGTGCGGAACGGCCGGGCCGGCTCGTACCAGACGCGCTCGGCCGGGACGGAGACGATTTCCCTCTCGGGATAGCGCAGCGCGGTGAGCCGCCCGCCGAAAACGCAGCCGGTGTCCAGGCACATGGTCTTGTTTACCCACTCCGGCTCCGGCGTGGGAGTGTGCCCGTACAGGACCATGGCGCTGCCCCGGTAGTCGTTCGCCCACGGGTAGCGGACCGGGAGCCCGAACTCGTCCGTCTCACCGGTGGTGTCCCCGTACAGGGCGAAGCTGCGCACCCGGCCGGAGGCCCGGCCGTGGTAGGCCTCCTTCAGCCCGGCGTGCGCGACAACGAGCCGCCCGCCGTCCAGGACGAGATGGGAGACCAGGTCGTGGCAGAACGCCTCGACCTGCTTGCGGAACTCCTCGGGCTCCGCGGCGAGCTGGCTGAGCGTCTCGGCCAGGCCGTGGCTGACCTGCACGTTCCGTCCGGACAGGGCCCGGACCAGCTTGTTCTCGTGGTTGCCCGGAACCGCGAGGGCGTGACCAGCGGCGGCCATGCCCATCACCAGGCGCAGCACTCCGGGCGAGTCGGGGCCGCGGTCCGCCAGGTCACCGAGGAAGACCGCGGTGCGCCCGAGCGGGTGGGCCGCATCCACGGGCCGGCGGTCAGCGTCCCGCTCGATCACGTACCCAAGCCGGCTCAGCAGGGTCTCCAGCTCGCCGCGGCAGCCGTGGATGTCGCCGATCACGTCGAACGGCCCGGTCCGGTCCCGGTAGTCGGTGAGCAGCCGCTCCCTGATGATCACCGCCGAGTCGATCTCCGCCACGCTATGCAGCACGTGCACCTTGCGGAAGCCCTCCCGGCTGAGTGAGCGCAGCGACCGGCGCAGCTGGTCACGCTGGCGGCGGACGACATGAGCGCCGAAGGTCCGTTCTGGGCGCATGGTGTTCCGGGCGGCGCATACCTCGCCCGGAAGGTCCAGCACGATCGCCGCCGGGAGCACGTCATGCGACCGGGCCAGCTCGACGAGCTGCTTCCGTCCTTCGGGCTGCACGTTCGTGGCATCCACCACGGTCAGCCGCCCGGCGGCCAGCCGCTTGCCCGCGATGTAGTGCAGCACGTCGAACGCGTCACGGGTCGCGGCCTGGTCGTTCTCGTCGCCGGAGACCAGGCCGCGGCAGAAGTCGCTGGACAGCACCTCGAACGGCTCGAAGTGGCGGCGCGCGAACGTGGACTTGCCCGAGCCGGACACGCCGACGAGGACCACCAGGGCCATCTCGGGAATGCCCAGTGTCCGCTGCGGCGCCTGCGCCTGTGGCGCCCGTGGATCAGCCATGGCGGGAGAACACCGCCATCTGTGTCGGGGGGCCTACCTCCGGGTCGTCGGCGCCGACCGGCAGGTACCGGACGCCGTAGCCGTGCCTGGCGGCGACGGCGCCGGCCCAGTCGCGGAACTGGGCCCGGGTCCATTCGAACCGGTGGTCACGGTGACGCATCGACCCAGCGGGCAGATCGGCGAACCGGACATTGTGCTCGGCGTTCGGGGTGGTGACCACGACCGTGGCCGGGCAGGCGGAACCGAAGACTGTCTGTTCCAGGGCGCCCAGCCGCGGCGGGTCGACATGCTCGATGACCTCCATGAGGACCGCCGCGTCGAATCCGGCTATCCGGTCGTCACGGTAGGTCAGCGAGGACTGCAGCAACTCCACGCGCTCCCGCCGCCGGTCCGGCATCCGGTCCAGGTGCAGCCGCTTCGCCGCGGTCTCCAGCGCCCGGTGCGACACGTCGACGCCGAGGACCCGGCTGAGAGCAGGCTCGTCGAGGAGCATCCTGAGCAGGGCGCCCTCACCGCAGCCGAGGTCGGCGACGGTGGTCGCGCCCGCTGCCCGCAGGGCCGCCACGACCGCTCCGCAGCGCTGCTGCGCCAGCGAGAGCTGCCGCTCCGGTACCTCATCCGGGCCGTCGTCGGGCACGGCATTGTCCAGCGTCTCCGGTTCCGTGTCGTCGGTCTCGGCGAGCCGGCCTACCGCGGTGAGCACGAGTTCCCGGCGGTGGGCCAGGTAGCGGCGGGTGATCAGGTCCCGGTCGGGGTGCGCGCCGAGCCATCCGGCGCCGGCCCGGATGAGCTTGTCCACTTCGTCCGTGCTGACCCAGTAGTGCTTGGCGTTGTCCAGCACCGGCAGCAGCACGTACAGGTGGTTCAGCGCATCGGCCAGCCGGACCTGCCCGGACAGCCGCAGCCCGACATACCTGGAGTCACCCCACTGCGGGATCAGCGGGTCGAGTGGGACGGGCCGCGCCTCGACCGCCCAGCCCAGCGGCCCGAAGAGCCGCTCCGCGACGTCGGCCCCGCCGCGGCACGGCAGGGCTGGGATCGCGATCTGCAGCGGCAGCGCGGCGGCGGCCAGCTGCGGCCTGGCCGTGCACCGGCCGGCCATGGCCGTGCTGAATACCCGGGCCATGGCCACCGCCATCATCGAGGATGCCGCGTAGGGCCGGTCGTTCACGTACTGGGCCAAGGAAAAGGAGTCCGGCCCGCTGGATCCCCTGCCGCGGACCAGCCCGATGGGATCAACTTCCAGCAAGAGCGCGGCCGTGCATCGGTTCTCGTCCGCCTCCGGGTAGAACACGTGAGCCTGCCCGGCCGACACGTCGAAGGTCTGTGTCTTGGCCGGATGCTTGTGCAGCAGGAAGCCCAGGTCCGTGGCGGGCCGGGCGGTCGAAGTGATCGTGACGAGCATGGCAGGCAGCCTCCGCATGAAGGATGACACAGCCTCGCGATGGCGCTCGAAGGGTTTTGTCCCGGCGCCAGGCGCGGGGCCATGGCCGGTCAGCGTGGAACAGCGCCGGGCAGCGTGGATCTAGAGAGCTTCATAGTGCTCTATAAAGCATCGCGATGCAGCATATAATCGGGCCATGAGAGATGATGCGGCCCGCCTGACGGAACTCCTCTGTGACTATGGCGCGCTGTGGGATATCAGCCGCAGTGGGCAAGGCTTCAGGGCGCGCCGCCGGCGGGCGCCAGCGCCGCCCGTCGCCTTCACGGCGCCGAGCGTGGCCGCGTTGCGGTCACTACTAGAGCACGGTTACGACACCGGCAAGCTCGCCGAGATCTCGCAGGATTTCGGCAGCGACTGGCAGGTGGAGCACGTTGATCCGGGATCCGCGTGGCTGGCGGTCTGCCGCGCGGGTGGGCGGATCCGGCTGATCGTGGCGGACGACCTCGACGGGCTCCGGGTGAAACTGGACAAGGCCCGGCGGGACCCACCGTGACCTGCTCTCAGCTACCGGGCGATCGCCACCTCAGCCATAGAATTTCCTGACACTGCCCGCTCTCGGCCCGATGTGCGGCGTACAGTGCGTCTCGGGACGCGCCGGGCGTGGCGCATGGCCGCGAGGGGGACGCGACGCCAACCGCTCACCGTCAGCGAAAGCCGTCGCCACCGCGCCGCACTGCGGTACTGGCCGCAGTGCTTTGCCTGCTGGCTCTGCTGGCCGCGTGCTCGGCCCCGGCGCGGCAGACGGCCTCGCACAGTTCGCCCGCTGCGGTCTCGCCAGACGCGAGCAAGGTCTCCCCGCTCGCGGCTCCGGCAGTCGCGTCGGCACAGCGCAGTCCTTCGCCCAGCCCGACTTCGCCCGGACCGGTGCCCGCCTACTGCCGCGCGGGCGGCGCGAGGCTGTGGGCCAACCTGGCCGCCTGCGGCTGGCCGGGACCCACCAACACCGGTCCTGACCTGTCGCAATGCCCGGGTGGGCGGCTCACCTCCAACGCTGGCAGCCTCGGCCGGACCATCGTGATCAGCAGCGACAACACCGTGATCAACTGCGAGGACATCACGGGCATGATCGACATCCAGGCGCAGAATGTCACCATCAAGAACAGCATTGTCACATCCAACAGTGGCAAAACAGGTGAGGATGCCAACGGCACCTCCGACATCCTGGTCGATGTCGGCGCCAGCGCGACCATCGACCATGTGACGATCAATGGCGATGACGGAGTGCATGCCTGTATCTGGCACCAGGGGACGAAACTGCTGGTCAACGCGGTGAACTGCTACGGCATTGACGACGGCATCTTCAGTTGGGCCGACACCGGCTATTCGGGCACCACCGGCAATAATTTTGTCATCGAGAACAGCTACTTCCATGGCTTCACCACCGTGACATCCAATGGTCACGAGGACGGCTACCAGACCGAGGGGGCCAGCGGCGGCGTCATCGAGCACAACACGTACCTCATGACCACGGACGCGGACAGTGCGATCGCGATCTGGGATTCGCTGAAGAACTCGAGCGATATTACGGTCAGCGATAACTTGATCACCGGCGGTGGTTTCGCCATCTATGCCGAAGACTACAATCCGGGAGACAGCGGACCGGGTGATCCTTCCGCGGTGGGCGGCTTCAGCACCACGCAGATCACGTTCACCGGCAACGTATTCAGCACGCTTGCTGGCGGGTGTGTCGGGCAATTCGGCGTGTGGTTTGACCGGCCAACATGGGCGCCCTACGACGGCGGGCCGACCGACGGCTGGCATCGCAGCGGCAACAGGGTGCTCGAAACAGGAGAGACCGTCGACAACGGGAATCCGCACGCTAATGGCGGATTGTGCCAGTAGGCATATGCCGGATCGGTGGCGACCGCGCAGGCTGCGCCGCGTGTGCTACAGACCACTAGGTCCAGGTGATCGCTGCGACTTCGCCCCGTCGATCGCCAGACATCATTCTGGGTTTACATGGCCATAACGAGGTCAGAGACATCGGGCCGGATCAACACGAACTGAGGTGACGGATGGGGCGCAGCCGGGCAGCAACCTACCGTGTCCAGCTGCACGCGGGCTTTACCTTTGACGACGCTGCTGCCGTGGTTGACTACCTCGCCGCTCTCGGCGTCAGCCACCTCTACTGCTCGCCCTACCTCCAGGCCGCCAAGGGCAGCACCCACGGCTACGACGTGGTCGACCACGGGCGGCTGAACGACGAACTCGGCGGCGCCGTTGCGCATCGCCGGCTCGCTGACCGGCTGGCCGGCGCCGGCCTGGGCCAGGTGCTCGACATCGTGCCCAACCACATGGCGCTCGCCGGGCGGGCCAACGCCTGGTGGTGGGACGTGCTCGAGAACGGGCCGTCGAGCCGGTACGCCTGCTACTTCGACATCGACTGGGATCCGCCGCAGGCCAAGCTGGCCGACACGGTCCTGATGCCGGTCCTCGGCGACCACTACGGCCGGGTCCTGGAGGCGGGGGAGCTGACCATCGAGCGGCACGCCGGGTCGTTCACCGTCCGCTACTACGACCACGAGGCGCCGTTGTCCCCACGCACGCTCGACGACCTGCTGAACCGGGCGGCGGCCCGGGCCGGCTCCGCGGAGCTGGAAGAACTGGCCGCGGCGTACGGACGGCTGCCGCTCGCCATCCTGACGGACCCGGCGGACGTGGAAATCCGGCACCGGGGCAAGGAAGAGCTGCGCGCCATGCTCGGCGAGCTCACCGCCGCCAAGCCGGAGGTCGCCGCGGCCATCGACGCCGAGATCGAGGCGGTCAACCATGACCCGGACGCACTTGACGGGCTGCTGAGCCGGCAGAACTACCGCCTGGCTTACTGGGGCACCGCCAACGAGGAGCTGTCCTACCGGCGGTTCTTCAACATCGAGACGCTGGCGGGCCTGAGGGTGGAGGACGAAGCCGTTTTCGCCGACACTCACCGCCTGATCCTCGCCCTGGTCTCCGACGGGACGGTCGACGGGCTGCGGGTGGACCACGTGGACGGGCTCGCTGACCCCGAGGGCTACCTGTGCCGGCTGCGCGACGCCACCGGCGGCGTGTACGTCGTGGTCGAGAAGATCCTGGAGGCCGACGAGGAGCTGCCCGAGTCGTGGCCGGTGGCGGGGACCACCGGCTATGACTTCCTGAACCGGGTCAATCAGCTCTTCGTCGACCCGGCCAGCGAGACCGCCGTGCGCTCCGGCTACATGAGCTTCACGGGGGAGCATGACAGCTATCGGGACATCGTGCACGCCGCCAAGCTCCAGATCATGCGCGAGGAACTCGCCGCCGAAGTGGAGCGCCTCACCGGCTTGCTGGCGAACGTCTGCGAACGGCACCGGCGGCAGCGTGACCAGACCCGCCGCGACCTGCGCGACACGCTGCGGGAGGTGATCGCTGCCTTTCCCGTCTACCGGACCTACGCCCGCCCGGGGAGCACTGTCACGTCGGCGGATCGCGCGAACGTGGCCGCGGCGGTGGCTGCGGCCCGGCAGCTCCGGCCTGACCTCGACGGCGAGCTCGTCGACTTCATCGGTGAACTCCTCGTGCTGCATTATCCAGGCGACGCCGAAGCTGACTTCGCCCTGCGCTTCGCCCAGGTGAGCGCGCCGGTCATGGCCAAGGGGGTGGAGGACACGGCCTTCTACCGGTACCAGCCGCTGGTCTCGCTGAGCGAGGTGGGTGGTGACCCAGGCCGTTTCGGTGCTCCCGTGGCGGATTTTCACCAGGCCATGTCCGAGGCGGCCGGGCGGCGGCCAGAAGCCATGCTCACCCTGTCGACCCACGACACGAAGCGCAGCGGCGACGTGCGGGCCCGCATCAACGTCCTGTCCGAACTGCCCGAGGCCTGGGAGCACGCCGCGCTGCGCTGGGCGCACCGCAACAAGCGATACAAACACAACGGCTGGCCGGACCGTAATGCCGAATACCTCCTGTACCAGAGCCTGGTCGGCGCCTGGCCCATCGACGTCGGCCGGGTCGCGGCCTTCATGGAGAAGGCGGCCAAGGAAGCCAAGGTGCACACGTCCTGGACCGAGCCGCAGGCCGAATACGATGACGCGCTCGCCGCGTTCGTCGCCGCGATCCTCGCCGACGCCGGCTTCGTCGCCGACCTGGAAGCGTTCCTGGCCGGGCACCGGCTCGTCGAGCGGGGGCGCGTCAACTCCCTGGCGCAGACCACGCTGCTGCTGACCTGCCCGGGCATTCCCGACCTCTACCAGGGCACCGAGGTGTGGGAGCTTTCCCTGGTCGATCCGGACAACCGCCGCCCCGTCGACTACGACGCGCGGCGGCGGCTGCTCGATGTCCTCGCCAGCGCGGATCCGGAGGCGGCGCTGGACCGCGCCGGCGAAGGCGGCCCGAAACTCTGGCTGATCCACCGCCTGCTCGGGCACCGGCGCCGGCATCCCGGCGCCTACGGCGCGGCGTCCGGTTACCAGCCCCTTCCCGTCTCCGGCCCCGGGGCCTCGCACGTGGTGGCCTTCACCCGGACCGGCGGCCTGGCTGTGGTGGTGCCCCGGCTCACTGGCGGGCTGCGGGACGGCTGGGCCGGCGCCGCGGTGGCGCTCCCCGGCGGCGCCTGGGTCGACGTGCTTACCGGCGAGAGTGTCGAGGGCGGCGACGCCAGCGTGGACGCGCTCCTGCGGCGGTTCCCGGTCGCGGTACTGGGCCGGGAGGGCTGATGCACGAGTTCCGGGTCTGGGCGCCGCTGCCCGGCCGCGTCGAAGTCGTCCTCGGTGACCGGCGCCTGCCGATGACGCGGGTGGCGGGGGGCTGGTGGGCCTGCTCCGCGGGAGAGGCAGGCCCGGGCACCGACTACGCCTTCAGCCTGGACGGCGGGCCGCCCCGTCCTGACCCTCGGTCGGCATTCCAGCCCGAGGGCATTCACGGGCCGTCCCAGGTGGTCGACCACGCCGCGTTCCCGTGGAGCGACAGCGACTGGCGGGGGGTGGCGCTGCCCGGGTGCGTCCTCTACGAGTGCCACATCGGCACCTTCTCGGCCGAAGGCACCTTCGACGGGGCGATAGCGCATCTGGGGCACCTGGTGGACCTGGGCGTCGACGCCATCGAACTGCTCCCGGTGGCCGAGTTCTCCGGCGCGAGGGGCTGGGGTTACGACGGCGTCGACCTGTTCGCCCCGCACCACTCCTACGGCGGCCCGGACGGGCTCAAGCGGCTCGTCGACGCCGCCCACCGCCACGGGCTCGGCGTGGTGATGGACGTCGTCTACAACCACCTCGGGCCGGCCGGGAACTACCTGCCGGAGTTCGGCCCGTACTTCTCGGCCCGCCACCAGACCAACTGGGGTGACGCCGTCAACTTTGACGGCCCGGGCAGCGACGAGGTCCGCCGCTTCGTCACCGACAACGCCCGGGCGTGGCTGCGCGATTACCACTGCGACGGGCTGCGCCTCGACGCCGTGCACGCCATCGTGGACGACTCAGCCACCCACATCACCGAAGGGCTCGCGGCCGAGGTGGATGCGCTGGCCGCCCACCTGCGCCGCCCGCTGTTCCTCATCGCGGAAAGCGACCTCAACGACCCCCGCTTCGTCCGAAGCCGCGACGCGGGGGGCTACGGCCTGGCCGCCTCCTGGGCCGACGAATGGCACCATGCCCTGCACGCCGCGCTGACCGGCGATGTCAGTGGCTACTACGAGGACTTCGGGCCGCTGCCGCTACTGGCCAAGGCGCTGCGCCAGGCATGGGTGTATGACGGCATCTACTCCCCGCACCGCCAGCGGGTTCACGGCCGGCCACCGTCGGGGCTGGCCGGGAGCCAGTTCGTGGTGGCCGCCCAGAACCACGACCAGATCGGCAACCGCGCGGCCGGCGAGCGGTCCGCCGCCCTGATGAGTGACGGCCGGCTCCGGGTGGCCGCCGCCTTGCTGCTGACCTCGCCGTTCGTGCCCATGCTCTTCCAGGGTGAGGAATGGGGGGCCAGCACGCCTTTCCTGTACTTCACCGACCACTCCGATCCCGGACTCGGCCGGACCGTCAGTGACGGGCGGCGCCACGAGTTCTCCTCGTTCGGCTGGGATCCGGACAGCGTGCCCGATCCGCAGCTGCTGGCCACGTTCGAGCGATCCAGGCTCGACTGGGCCGAGCCGCGGAAGGACTCCCGCGCCGACCTGCTGGCCTGGTACCGCCGGCTGATCGCCCTGCGGCGGGAGATACCGGCCCTCACCGATCCCCGCCTTGACCGCACCTCGACCGAATACGATCAGGACGCCGGCTGGATTGTGGTTCGCCGCGGATCGGTCGCCGTGGCCAGTAACCTCGGTGACAGCACCTGGACCTTCCCGGTGGACCCGTCGGCAGAGTTGCTTGCCGCGTCCGCCCCCAGCGTCGAACGGACGCGGCAACATCTGACCCTCCCGCCTGACACCGTCGCCATTGTCAACGAAGGATTTAGCCACATATGACCGATGCCAAGGAGATCTGGCCGGGGCGCCCGTATCCCCTGGGAGCCGCCTACGACGGTGGCGGCACGAACTTCTCGTTGTTCTCCGATGTCGCCGAGGGGGTCGAGCTCTGCCTTCTCGACGACGGGGGCGCCGAGGAGCGGGTGGTCCTGGATGAGGTCGACGCCTCGTGCTGGCATGGCTACCTGCCCTCGGTGTCGCCCGGGCAGCGTTACGGCTACCGCGTTCACGGGCCGTGGGCACCGGACAAGGGCCAGCGCTGCAATCCGGCCAAGCTGCTGCTCGATCCCTACGCCAAGGCCATCGAAGGCCAGGTCGACTGGGCCCCGGCGTGCTTCCCCTACAACTTCGGCGACGAGAACTCGCGCAACGACGACGACAGCGCCCCCCACGTGCCCAGGTCAGTCGTGCACAACCCGTACTTCGACTGGGGCAACGACCGGCCCCCGGACGTCCAGCTCAACGAGTCGGTCATCTACGAGGTCCACGTCAAGGGGTTCACCGCGCGGCATCCGGACATCCCCGAGGCGCAGCGAGGCACGTTTGCCGGCCTCGGTCACCCTGCCGCCATCGAGTACCTCACCGGGCTCGGCATCACCGCCGTGGAACTGCTGCCCGTGCACCAGTTCATCCACGACGCTCATCTCGTCGAGCGGGGGCTGCGGAATTACTGGGGGTACAACTCGATCGGGTTCCTCGCCCCGCACAACGAGTACGCCGCGGGTGGCCAGCGGGGTGAGCAGGTCGCCGAGTTCAAGGCGATGGTCCGGGCCATGCATGAGGCCGGGATCGAGGTGATCCTCGACGTTGTCTACAACCACACCGCCGAGGGCAACCAGATGGGCCCGGTCCTGTCGATGAAAGGCATCGACAATGCCGCCTACTACCGGCTGGTGGCCGACGATCCCCGGTTCTATTACGACACGACCGGCACCGGGAACAGCCTCAACGTGGGGCACCCGCACACCCTCCAGCTGATCATGGATTCGCTGCGCTACTGGGTGACTGATATGCACGTTGACGGGTTCCGCTTCGACCTGGCCGCCAGCCTGGCCCGTCAGTTCCACGAGGTCGACCGGCTGTCCGCCTTCTTTGACCTGATCCAGCAGGACCCCGTCGTCTCCCAGGTGAAGCTCATCGCCGAGCCGTGGGACATCGGCGAGGGCGGCTACCAGGTGGGCAATTTCCCCGCGCTCTGGTCGGAGTGGAACGGTAAATACCGCGACACGGTGCGGGACTTCTGGCGGGGCGAGCCCGCCACCCTCGGCGAGTTCGCCTCCCGGCTCACCGGCAGTTCCGACCTCTACCAGGCCGACAGCCGCCACCCCGGAGCCAGCGTCAACTTCGTCACCGCCCACGACGGCTTCACCGTGCGCGACCTGGTCTCCTACAACGAGAAGCACAATGAGGCCAACGGGGAAGGCGGGGCCGACGGCGAGAGCCACAACCGGTCCTGGAACTGCGGCGCCGAAGGCGACACGGACGACAAGGACGTGCTGGCCCTGCGTCATCGCCAGCAGCGCAACTTCCTCACGACCCTGCTGCTCTCGCAGGGGGTCACGATGCTCCTGGGCGGCGACGAGTCCGGGCGCACCCAGGGCGGGAACAACAACGCCTACTGCCAGGACAACGAGATCTCCTGGCAGGACTGGGGCAATGTCGATGAGGATCTGCTCGAGTTCACCCGCCGCCTCATCGCGTTGCGGCGCGAGCACCCCGTGCTGCGGCGGCGGCGCTGGTTCCAGGGCCTGCCCATCCGGGGGTCCGTGGACCTCGGCTGGTGCAAGCCGGATGGGTCCGAGATGGGTGACGACGACTGGAACGCGGGGTCAGCGCCCACGGTCGGGCTTTTCCTCAACGGAGAGGCGATAACCGACCGGGACCGCCGCGGCCAGTCGGTGACCGACGACTGCTTCCTGCTGCTGTTCAACGCCCACCACGAGCCCATCGAGTGGACGCTGCCCAAGCTGTGGGGGGACCGGTGGGAACTGGTCATCGACACCTCGGACCCCTCTCAGGAGGGGGAAGTGCTGGAAAGCGGCCGGGGTCTGCCGGTCGCCGGCCGGTCCGTCGTCGTCCTGCGCCGCCCGGAGTAATCCGCCCACCGTGCGGAGTAATCCCCCCGCCGCCAGGAGTGATCTTCCTGGGGCAACTGTGACTTTTTGTATCCAGTTAGATCCTCAGAGTAACGAGCCGGGAGTCTGTGTCGCTGTAGAGGCATAGTTCGCTGCCTCATGGACTTGAGGCCTGACCCTGAGGAGAAGAGAATGCGCATGTCCCTGCTGACCAGGGCCGCGGCGGCCACGGCGATTGCCTCGACCGCCATGCTCGCCGTAGCAAGCACCGCCGAAGCCGCACCTGTCCCGGCGCATAGATCCGCCACGTCGCTGTCGATCCGGGGATCGATGAGCTACATCAAGCCGTCGCGGACGGTCGGCGTCAACGGTGTGCTCATGGCAGGCAAGGTGGATCTCGGCCACAAGGTCGTCTACCTCGACGCCGCCTCCCCGGCTACCGGACGGTTCTCCAGGGTAGGCATGTCGAAAACCAACGCCATGGGCTGGATCGGGTTCACGGTGAAGCCGAGCCGGACCACGCGGTACAAGCTGGTGTTCCCGGGAACGTCACGGTTCGCCGCCGCGCAAAGCGCGATCGTCATCATCAAGGTGCTGTAGCGGGGCGGATGTTCACGGCGGTCATGCCAGCGGGAACGCTGGCATGACCGCCATTGCTGCTGACACTGTGCGACCGTCGATAACTTTGTGCCACCATGCTGATGGGATGGGCAACGAGGCGGACACGTTCGATGACGCGCTGGCCCGAGCCAGGTCGGGCGACGAGGCCGGATTCCTCCAGCTATGGCGCGAGCTGCACCCATGCTTACTGCGCTACCTGCGCGTTCTCAGCTCTGACGACGCGGATGACGTGGCCAGCGAGACGTGGCTCCAGGTGGTGCGGGACCTGCACCGCTTCGATGGCGGAGCAGATGATTTCCGCTGCTGGCTGTTCACCATCGGCCGCCACCGGGCCGTCGACGCGGCGCGAGCACGGGTGCGAGCCCGCGGCACCCTGATGGCCGCGGACGTCGACTGGGTGGCCGACGGCCACCTGGTGGAGGATCAGGTGCTCGACTACCAGTCGACCAGGCGCGCGGTCGCCCTGGTCGCCGGGCTCTCCCGGGACCAGGCGGAGGCGGTGGCGCTGCGGGTCATCGCGGGTCTGGACACGGCCGCGGTCGCCCGGCTTCTCGGTAAATCACCTGGTGCCGTGCGTGTGGCGCTACATCGGGGACTGCGGGTTCTGGCTGCCGACCCACGGCTCCGCGCCCTGGAGGAGGCGGACCGGTGATCGCGAACTTTCCCGGCGGCCGGCGCTGCGGACGCGACCAGGTGGCGCCGCTGTCGTTGTCGCCGCAGATTGCGCGGGGGAGCGGCGCCTGTTCCCTTCGTGCTCACCTGCGCGGTACGGGGCCGTGCTGTACTGGCTCGCCTCGGCGCGGAATACGGCCAGGGCGGCAGGCCTGTCCTCCAGATACCAGGCCTCGCGGCGGTCGAGGTCGAACCACACGAACCCGAGCACCCCTGGCGCGGTGCTCGCCCCGGCGAACAGGCTGCGGATCTGAGTGTCCTGCTGCGGGCTCGGCGCGATCGCTGTCTCCGTGATCAGCACCGGATCGTTGGTGATCTGGTGGATGCTGGCCAGGGTGGCGCCGAACACCGACGTGAACGTGTCGGCCGGGGTGTTGAAGTAAGCATCGATGCCGATCCAGTTCACGTACCTGGCGCCGGGCCACCACTCCTGCGCCGGTGAGATGCTGTCCTGACCCGGGTTGGCGTCGCGGTTGACGTTCCACAGCCAGGTCACGTTTTCGGCATCGGCCCGGGCGAAGACGTTCCAGACGTGCCGCCATGCGGCGATGAAGACCGCCGGGCTCGTGTGCTGGTAGCCCCACGACCACCAGCGGGCGTTCATCTCGTGCGCGAAGCTCAGGACCACTGGATCCTTGAACGCGCGGACCGCGCGGGCGTAGGCGTTCAAGTAGCCGTCGTAGTGGCCGCCGGCGATGGCGGCCAGCGAGACATCGCGCGGCAGGAGCTGGATCAGCGGCACTGCCCCCAGCCGGGCTACCTGGCAGGCCCGCGTCCGGTCGAAAGGCGCGCCGAACAGCGTGTAGTCCTCGACGGTGCCCGGATCGGCGCTGGTCGCGGTGGCGAACTGGATGGCCGACTGCCGCCACGGCGTGCCGGGGGCGATGCCGAGGTAGCGGTCCCCGAGCACGACCGGGCTCGGGATGCACATCGGCAGTCCCACCTGCTGGGGTGGCAGGAATACGAGGCCGACAGGGGGCAGCATGAAAATGCCCAGCAGGACCAGGGGCACCATCATGGAGATGATGTTCCCGGCGTACTTCAGGACTCCGTGGCGGCCGCGCCGGCCACGGCTCCTGGCGTGAGCTCCGCCCGGCATGAGGAGCCGTTTCATGTGGCCGCCCGCTCTCCAGCCGAAGCGAGCGCCACCTCGGCGCCTTCCGTGCGGGTATTCCAGCCCTGCCGGAGGAACGTGGCGATGCCGTAGAAGCGCAGGGGCCGCAGCACGAACGTGGCCCACAACATCGCCGGGGCGTAGCACAGCAGCGTGCCGAGCCGGTACGCCCAGTTCTCGTCGCTCCGGTGGACCGCCAGGATCCGCAGTCCTGTCAGGTACGTCCACACGAGCATCGCCGTGAGGGCCCCCTCGGCGAAGTAAGCCGACCTTGGCCACGTCAGGGCGACCATCACCGGCATGATCGTGGTCGTGAGGAACATGTAGTCGCCGAGGACGGTGAACCACCAGCCGTAGGACGTGACCGGCAGGTAGCGGAGCCGCCAGAAGTTGCGGATGGTTGAGCCGCGCATCCACCGGATCCACTGGCGGAAGTGGTGGGAGAGGGTCTCCGGGTACATGGTCAGCGCGAACGCGGTGGACTGCTGCACGGCCCGGCCACGGCCCCGGGCGAACAGCGTCAGCGCGGCGTCGTCGCCGAGCCTGATCGGATGGCCGAGGAACGTCTCGTTGACATAGGCGGGCACGATAGCCCGGATCAGGTCCCCCCGGTACAGGGCGTACGCGCCCCGGTTGACCAGCATGTCCCCGCACACCGACTGCGCCCCGCACGCGACGATCTGGAAGAACAGCGACCGGGCGGACACGGTGCGGGTGAGCCAGTTGACTCCTGAGTTGAACGCCAGCTCGACCCCGGCGACCGACATCACGGTCCGGCGGGCGAAGGGCTTGAGCCCTTCCTCGATGGCGTTGGCGGCGAGCGCGGTGTCCGAGTCGATCGTGATGAAGATGTCGGCGCCCGGGTCGGATGTGAACGTAGCCGCCTGGGCGTGCTTCTTGCCAGCGTTCCGCTGCCGGATCCAGCGGACCTCCGTGCCACCCGGCCAGACGCCTTCCCAGTGCCGCTGCAGATGGCCGTAGCCGATGGACGAGCCGTCGTCCACGACGTCGATCCGGTCCGGCGGCCGGGTCTGGTTCGTCAGCGCATAGAGGCACCGGTCCACGAGTTCGGGGGCCTCGTTGTACAAGGGGATGTTCGCAGTGACCCGCAGCCGGTCCAGCCGTTGCCGCTGAGCGGGGTTGACGGTCCACGGACGATCCCGCCATGACAGCACCCACTGGATCGCGGAAAACATGAACGCGCAGGTCCACGTGGTCATCAGGGCGCGGTACTGGGTCAACGACCAGAAGAACAGGACGTGCCGGGCCAGCCCCGCGGCGGAGAACAGCAGCCCGAGAGCGATGCACCAGCGAATGCCACGCCGGCGCAGCTCAACCGTGGGGATGTCGTAGTGCTCCGCTAGGGCTCCTCCAGCCCTTTGCCCCGGCGCCAGATCAGGCGGGCTAGCAGGACGTAGGTGACGATGACGGCCGCTGCCGCGGCGCTCACGATACTCACGTCGGTCAGGAGAGGGCTCATGATTATCCTTGCCTGCGTGCGGGATGGCCTGCCTGACGTGCGTGCTCAACCATCCTCCCCCCGTCGGCCTTCACGCCGGGTCCAGGTAGCCGCCCGGTGGCGGGGACGCGACGGCCGCCCCATCTGACGGGGCCCTGTCGCACACGTCCCACCCGGCATACGAGTGGAGGTTCGCATAGCCGGGCCAGTCGCGCCTATCACCGATTTCGGGGATCAGCTCACTTATCCGCATCCGATTGCCGTTTCTGACATCAAACGATGGCGTTGCCTCGCCATTTATCGCCCATATCGGGCATCGATCGGGAAGCGATCATGGGCGATCTATCGTTAGGCGGCAAGCGAACATCCGATGCCCGCCTGGTCCGGTGGTGCTCAGCTGGTCCGGTGGTGCTCAGCTGGTCCGGTGGTGCTCAGCTAGTCCGGTGGTGCTCAGCTAGTCCGGTGGTGCTCAGCTGGCGGAGACGTCGTCCGGCAGGCCGGCCCGGCCTTGAGCGCGGCCGGCGCTGGCGGCCGGCGTCCTGGTAGCGGGGGCGAGCGGGTCGGCGCCGATGGCGGTGGCGGAGCTCTCGTCGGGCACGATAACGGTGACCGTAGAACCGTCGGCGCGGAGTTGGTCGACGCGGTCTCGGGCACGCGGTCTCGGGGCGTGCGGTCTCGGCCATGCGGTCTCGGCCATGCGGTCTCGGCCACAAATCTAGATCATCAGATCAAAGATGCTGATCCCGGATCGGCGGGGTCTCCGGCGAGTGCCGCTAGCCGCGCGGTCGCCATCCTGACGTAGTCGGACTTGATTTCGGCCGCCCAGAAGTGACGCTTGTTCCGTGCCGCGCTAACACATTCAGTTCCGCTGCCCGCGAAGGGTATGACTATAAGATCCCCCTCATTGCTGAAATGCTGCACGATGCGGTCAGTCAGCGCGAGCGGCTTCTGGGTGGGGTGATCGACTCGTTCGGCTGCGAACCTGCGGCCCGCAAGGGTCGGGAACCGCCACACGTCACCAGCCATGCGCCCGTCGGGATTAGGCGTCCAGACGCGTCCGTTCTTAATTATCGGATGCCTCAGTCTTTCGGTGCTCTTGTACGGCTCACGGATCTGATGAAAGGTGTAGTCGGATCCCCTCGAGAACCACAAGATCGGCTCGTAGTGCGTAGCGAGGGTTCGACGCGTGCGGCCCCAGCCGTTCTCGTAGTGCCAAATGATCATCCGGCGGTAGTGCAGGCCCAACTCGTACATCATCGTCTGCATGAAGCCGATGTAGTGATGGATTCCGTAGACAAATATCTGGCCACGTTCGTCCAGCGCGCGAGCGCATTCCTTGAGCCATGTCTCGCACCACGGCAGCCACTCGCTGGAGTGATGCCATTCCTGGGCTATGCCAAATCGGGGGCCGATGTTGTAGGGTGGGTCAGCAATTACGAGCTGCGCGCATCCGTCGGGTAGTGCCCGCAGTGCATCGACGCAGTCACCCAGGTGGATACGGTCCACTTCCATCTAGTGGCCTTCATTGCGCATGATGACGATGTTCTGATGGTGGACGTTAGACACATATGCGGCAGGGTAGCCGTATGGGAATACGCGCTTATGCCGTTGGTACAGAACGTTGACCGCCTTGAGGGCGTAACCCCGTTGCTCGAGGGCGTTGGCGAGATCTGCGTGCAGCATATGGTACCGGCCTCCATGACGGAAATCGCCAACTATTATGGCGCAATAGCTGCCGTGCTTCAAAGCACGCCTGCACTCACCGAAGAAGTCAGCAAGCGACTCGACGAATTCTGAATACTCTCCCAGGTTGGCGAAGTCGCGATCATCGTTACCGTAATGAGTGACGAGCCCGTGGTCAATTCTCTCTTGCCTGACCTTGTGATCTGGCTTCTTGTTCAGGATTCCCCAATAAGGCGGGCTCGTTACCAGGAAGTCTATGCTCTCGGCATCGAGGGACTTCACGAGATGCCTCGCATCGCCCGGCATGACGCGCTGCCGCGAGACTTCGAGCAGATTGGCCGGGACCTCGGAGAGCAGTCGCTGCTCCGCCAGGGCCGCGAAGGTTGGGTTCAGTTCGAAGCCGATACCGCAGCGTCCTTCGAGCGCGCAGGCCTTGAGGGTGGAACCGACTCCTACGAATGGGTCCAGGACCGTCATCCCAGGTTTTGTGAAGAGCCGGATCAGGCGGGCCACATCGCTGAACGAGAACGGCGCTGGGTGCTGCCGCTCGATCTGAGCTTCCGCGTGAGATGCGCCAAGCCCGCGTTGAGTCCAGACGCTGACGCTCTCGCTCATCCACTCGCGAGCGGTGAGGTCGTTGAGCTTGTTCCGGGGAGACACCCTGTCGGCTGGCGGGCCGTCCCCACCACCCTGGATGACGATGAGGGGGTCGCAGGCTGCGTCATCGATGTTCACCGGCGAGGCGCTTCGAGGGATGGTTGCCATGCAGGTAAGGGTCTCGCACATCGCCCTCCCCGGAGGCCGCTACGCGGCCGTCACGAGCCGCATATGACGCGAGCGAAACAGCGCAGTCCCTGACCCGCAGGTGGCCGGGTCAGGGACTGTCGCTCAGGTTCTCCACGATCCAAGACCGTCAGCGACCTAGCGGCGCCTGGGCTCCTGGGTCCACGTGCCTCCGGTCACGCCTCAGGCGTGGGCTCGTTTTGTTCCGGCACGGAGAGCCGGAGCCGCCGCTGCCTGTAACTGCGGACGGGGTGGGTGAGTACAGGGTGCCAATCGTGTTTGACGGCCCCGAACGAATGGGCGGGAAGGCCAGCGGGAAAGCCCAGGACGCGCTGGCGCCCGGATGGGTCAATGGGGAAACCCGCGGCGCGCTGCCGCTCCTCGCCGCTCCAGGCATACGCACCCGGTCCCCAGACGCCAAAGACCCGGTCTCGCGCTTCTTTCTTACTGGCCGCCACGGGCCACCTCCAGGTGGCTGGCTCTGCTCCCTGTCAGAGGAATCTGGCCGGCACGTCCTGCCTAACCACCTGATCACAGCCTGACACGGCCTTCGAGACTGTCAAGTGATGTACGGAAGTTCATCCCGCGCATATCGCGCGCTGGAGGCTGGGCCAGTTCGAGCCGATCACCAGCTGGCCGGCGAGATGCGATCACCTAGCTGCCGTCGCCCGGTGGTTGCCGATGGGTCCTTCATGGCCGATGCTAGGACTGGCCCTGACCCGAGCATGGCAGGGCCACGCCTGGGGAGGCGTACATGAGATCGATGCTGATGCGGAGCAGAAAATCACCCCCCGCGAATCTCGCAATAGGCGGCATCCTGCTCGCCTTGGGTCTTTGGGACCTGTTCTTCGTCCTGTTCCGGTCCGAAGATGTGCTCTTCGCGGTGGCAGCAGCTCTGCTGCTGCTGGCCGGCAGTTTCAACATCTGGCTAGGGTTCACCCAGCTGCGGACGCAAAGACCCGGGCGTGGCCCGATTTAGGCACACTGGCGATCAGCGGTGCAGTCGGCGATCCCGCAGCCATCCCGCAGCCGTCCTGAGGTGTACGGAGCCAAGACCCGGCCTTGCGCGGGGCAATTCCACACTCAGTGCGGGGGGATCCGCCAGGAGTTGGTAGATGCGGGGTCGCATAACTCCGCCACGTCCCGGGAGGCGGCGTACCCGGGTCGCTTGCGGGCCTTGTTGCCGGCGCGGGTGCCTGGTGCACCCGCGCCGGCGGTGACGTCTTCCGCGACGCCGGCCACCCGCGAGGACGGCTAGAGCATCGGGTCGGGCG
>OBLW0100001465.1_pt1 | contig 19959 bp, 15 predicted proteins | sample 1520161 | NCBI WGS metagenome assembly OBLW01 (sample SAMEA3539309, study PRJEB22396) | soil metagenome | biome: tundra; feature: field; material: soil | place: USA | collected 2010-05 | depth 0.15 m | reverse complement strand
AGGGAAGGTGCTGCAGTTGCGATAACTAAGGATTATCGCGGGTGCCTCGCGTCAGCGTGATCGTTCCGCTGTTCAACGGAGTCGAGTTCTTGCCGGCGTTCTTCGCCTCGCTTCAAGGAGCGTTGCCAGCCGGTTCCCAGCTGATTTTCATCGACGACGGCTCGACACAGCCGGTTTGGGAGACCGTGCCGGAGTTCGCGGGGGCCGAGTCCATCATCCGTCTCCGCAATGAGGAGAACTTCGGCTACTGCGTCTCGGTCAATCGGGCGTTCCCCCTCGCCACCGGCGAGGTCATCGTCCAGCTAAACACCGATCTCATCTTCGAGCCGGACTGCATCGATGCGATGGTCGATCTGATTGTGCGTGAGGACAGAGTAGGGATTGTTGGTTCGAAGTTGATTTTCCCGACTACCGGCCTTGTCCAACACGTTGGCATGGCGTTCGGGAACTACACGAAGTCACACATTTTTCTCGAACTGCCTGCGGCCCACCCACTCTGCTGCAAAACACGCGCGATGCAGGTGGTCACCGGCGCCACCGCTGCGATGACGCGGCACGTTCTCGACAAGGTGGGGCCTTTCGACGAGCGGTACTTCAATCACAACGAGGACATAGACCACTGCCTGCTCGCTCGCAGGCACGGATTCCGCAACTTCATCTGCGCCGACTCCGTCGCCCACCACTGGGAGAGTCAGTCTGGGCCTGCGCGGTTTGCCGGCGTGGAGGCCGCCGAGGGGTTGTTCTGGTCCAAATGGGGAACCGAGTTCGAGAGCGATCTGGGCCTGTTCGTCGACGAGGCACTTGATCACGCCTTGGGTGAAGCACCCCATCTCGAGGGACTTCCGTTCGAGATCCTCGACCTCTCCCGCGGGGCGGATCAGCCGATCGTTCTTAACAGCCTCAGGCGGCGATGGCCAGGAGTGGAGACTCGGGTCCGTCACTTTCGTCAGGCGGGAAACCCTTCGAGCCGGCTGCGGTTGCCCCTGCTCCTCCCGCATTGGGTCGCTGAGGAGCCAACGCCCTTCATCTACCTGGTCGACCGCTACCGGGAGCTGACCGAAAACGAACGCTGGTTCTCTGGCCGCCGGCATGCCGTCGAGGACGAGCTCATCGTCGACTTGACCGGCGCGGCCCTGCGCACCTCCGAACTGGTGCGCTGAGATGATCAACCTCCTTCAGCCGAGTGTTGGCGCGGCGGAGCTGAGCGCAGTTGAGGAAGTGTTCCAAGCCAATTGGCTCGGTGCCGGCGAGCGCCTTGAGTGTTTCGAGCATCGCCTCAGCGAGTACCTTGGTTGCCCTCCGGCCGAGGTGCTCACCGTCTCCAGCTGCAGCGAGGGGCTCTTCCAAGCGGTGGAGGCGCTTGGGGTTGGGGCGGGAGACGAGGTTATCTTGCCCACCGTGAGCTTTCTGGGCGCCGCTCACGCCGTTCGGGCCACGGGCGCCCGAGTCGTCCTTTGCGATGTCAACCCGAGGACGCTCAACCCGACCGTCGACCAGATCGAGAGCGTGATCACGCCAGCGACGAAGGCGGTGCTGATCCTCCACTACGGTGGCTATCCCGGAGATCTCATCGCGATCGCGGAACTAGCAAGACAACGAAGTCTGTTTCTGATCGAGGATGCTGCTTGCAGCCTCGGGTCGTTCGTCGACGGTCGAGCATGTGGCACTTTCGGGGAGATCGGCGTCTGGTCGTTCGATGCGGTGAAGCTGCTGACTACCGGCGACGGTGGAATGATCTGGTGCAGAGACGAGGCACGGGCCTCACTCATACGCCGCAAGATCAGGCTTGGGGTCGGATCGTCGGGCCTGCAGAGGGCAACTTCATCGCGATGGTGGGAGATAGACCCGGCGACGATCGGCCGGCGAGCGACAATGAACGACGTGGCAGCGGCCATCGGTCTGGCGCAACTCGACAAGCTCCATGGCTTTCTGCTCCGTCGGGAGGAGATCGCCGCCGTCTATGACGCTCAGCTCAGCTCAGTCCCCTGGCTCACACTCCCCGAGAAGCCACCAGCTGGGGTGGCACGGTTCTACTACTGGATCCAGATGCCGATCCAGTACCGCGATCAGCTAGCGGCGCACCTTCTTCAGCACGATATCTACACGAACTTTCGCTATTGGCCGTTGCATCGAACCAAAATGTACGGCGGCGGAGGTGCGTTCCGCGGCGCCGACACCGCCGCGGAATCGACCCTGCTGCTGCCAGTCCACCAGGGGCTCTCAGACGCTGAGGTCGACTGCGTCGTCGATACCATTCAGGCCTTTCCGGGGTCTACGCTTTAGTACAAAGAGTACGGCTCAGCGGCGACGCGCAGCCACCACTCGTGGCGCCAGCCTTCGTGCTCCTCATCCCGCAGCGCCTTCAGCTCCGAATCGACGAAGCTGGTGCGCAACGCCGGGTACCGATCAACCACGGCCCGACCGGCGCCGTCTCCAGCCGCTTGGAGGAACCGTACGGCTTGGGCCAGCGAGATCCGCACCAGCTCGAAGCGGGCTGAGCGGTCGGGTTCCGGATAGACAGAGAGCGTTTCCTCGAGGATCTCCAACGCAGCGGCCGCGTGATCGCGCACATCGCCCTCAACGGCGTCGCCACTGCGATGCAGGGCGGTCGCCAGGTTGATGTGCGCGCGCCAGAGGGTCTCCATCTGCCGCCCCCTCGCAGCGGCGGCAACTGCCTGCGCAAACCATGACACTTCGTCGCGGTCGCCGTGCATTGCGCTGATGATCCCGAGAATCAGGGAGGCAGCCCCGGCATCGGGGTACCGGCCCAGCTGGAAGGCGTGGGAGAAAACCGACTTGAGGATTTTCGTCGCCTCGTCGAGCAGCGCTCCCGCCAGTGTCGTGTCGTCCGGGTCGAGGCGATGCGCCCGGAGTACTAGCGCCATCCCAAGGTTGATCTGTGCCGACACCCTGGCCTCGGTCGCGTTGGCACGGCCGTCAAGTTCATCGAGACAGCGCCTCAGGATCGTCTCGGATTGCTCGGGATCCCTTGACATCAGGATGTTGGCGTAAGTGCTGACGACGTGACGCGCGAGGACGGTAGAGGAGCGCTCGGCTATCTCGACTGCCTGAGCCGAGGTCACCAACGACGGCTCGATCTCGCCCGCGATGGCGAGCGCCACCGCCTGCGAGTGCAGGGCCTCCATCTCCAGCTCCTCCCATGCCTCCCCATCGAACCCTCCAGCCGAGCGTAGGCCGTGGATATCGCCAACGGCGTCCGCCGCAAGCTCTGCCGCTTCCACCGGCTTGCGGTCGTTGAAGAGGATCTGCGAGCGCCGCACGTCGGCGGTGAGCCGCAGGCGGCGCAGCTCTCCGACAGTCTGCGGCGACCGGACTCGGGCGCTGGCCAGGCGCCTGTCGAGCCGGTCGGACAGGCGATTGAGACGCCGCTCGGCCTGCGAACGATCGCCGCCTCCGAGGAGCTCGGTGGCGAGCGCAAGCTCGTCCTCGGCGCGACTGAGGAAGGTGTTGATCCGAACGGGAGAGTAGCCATCCCGCTTCCACACCAGATTGAGTGAGGCCGCTGAAACGCGACGCGCGAGCCGCTCATCGCCCTGGCGCTGGGCCTCTCGGAGCGCTGAGCGCATCAGCTTTTCGGCCTGGGCCTCATCTGGGACCGGGAGCTGCAACAACGCCAGCGCCCACTTGTATCGATCGACTGGGCGCGTCGATTGATCGGGCTCCGCGAACCAGTCGCAGTAGATCCTCACTACCCGCTCGCGGTCCTCCATCGCCACCTCGAAGCGGCGAATCGATTCGAAGTAGTTCTCATGGCGAAAAGCGACTTCGTCTTCTCTACCCTCGCCACTCCACAGCATTTCCGTCGCATCGACGTCACTGATTGCGACGTGGGGAGCAAGTTCTGCGAGGAGTCGGCGGAACAGTGGGGTCGGCACCCGGTCATCGAGCAAGCCCGCGGCCCAGATCAAAAGCGCCATTTCTGGCGTCCGAGACTTCATATAGGTCCACCGCATCCGAATCGCCGCGAAGACAGAGTCGGGGAGCTGCGTGTCGCTGGGCGCCGGCTGGATCAGATAGAGGAAGCCGGTGATCGGGTTCTGGCCGACGATTCGCCGTTCCTTGAGGAACTGGAGCTGCTCCAGGGAGTGAAAGGGGTTGCCGCCCGCGATCCGATGGATTCGCTGCACGAGGTGGCGTTGCATTCCCAGCATGTCGAGGTTTACTCGACGGTGTGCGCTGTACCGGTCCTCGAACAGCCGACGAATGAACTCCAGGCCCTGGTCAGGGTCGAACGAACAGGCGACCGTGGGACAGTCGAGCTTTTGCAGCAGGGCTTCGAAGGGCTCTGAGTCCCAGCCCCCCTCGAAGCGCTGACGCTCGCGAACTCGTCCCTCGAAAATGAACATGATCCCACTGTCCGGACTCCGCTCCAGGGCGCCCGGCCCGGGCAGAACGCGAGCGAGTTGCCAGACCAGTCTCTCAAGCAGGAGGAGGACGTCGTTTGAGCACCAATGAAGCTCTTGGAGGTGGATTATGAGTGGCGCGCGTCTTCCCCGCACCGCGACCAGCAGCAGGAGAGCGGAGAGCAGCTGCTGTTCAGTGGTTGCGCTAGTACCACCGTCTTGCAATCCGAAAACTGTCCGGATGGCCGACTCGGCCCGACGGGCCAAGTCAGCGTCATAGCGCGCGACGGCCCGGATGACGCTCTCGGCCGGATCCTCGAGAGACGATACCTCGACCAAGCCGAGGAGGAAGTCGGCAACAATGCGATGGGGATCGTCGAGCGTCTTTGCCTGCTTGGCCACGACCACGGCACTGCCACGTCGGCGCTGTCTAAGCGCGAACTCTTCGCTCAATCGGCTCTTGCCACTCCCTCCCATGCCGACGACGCCGATCGAGGCCACGCCGTTGGCCAGTGCCCGGTCATACTCGTGCTCGAGGCGGGATAGCTCACCGCGAAAGGGCTGTTCATAGAAGCGCGGACGCAGGTTCTCGATAACCCTGACCGTTCCCAGGTGGGTCCACCTGGCGGCAGCCTCATCGTCTCCCTGCGACCCGATCGCGATCTCACCCAGATCCACGTCTCCCACCGAATGGGTCAGTAGCTGCAGGGAGCATTGAGCGCGGATCGGATCATCGGTCCCACCCCCCGGCGCCATCTCCATCCCACCCGGCGCATCCGCGTCGATTGGGCCGACGAGGGTGATCCGCGCATCCTCCCGCTCTATCCCCGCTCCAGCGCGCCACCACAACCGTGAGCCGGGCACCGACAAGCTGAGCGATCGGAAGTCGATCTTCACGCCAAAGGGGACTCCTGCGAGAACCCTCCTGGGAGACGAGACGATGACCGCTTGATGAGGCTCCGTCTGCTGGGACGCGCCGAGATGCTCATGGACCTCGGCGATCTCTTCCTCCGAGAGGGCCTCGTGCAGGATTTCGTCGACCACTGGGCGGTGCTTGCTAAACAGGCCCTCGATCTGAGCGCGATCGAGAATATGGCAGTGGCGTTGGTAGGCGCGTTCGACCCGTGCGCGCGCCTCCGTTATCCGCTCTTCGGTCAGGCGCGCTGACAGGGCAACGATGAACAACGTCGGGTTGAGCGTCGTCACCATGTTCACGAGACTGCCGGCGACCTCTTGGACGACGTCGTCTACCCTACTTCGCTTCTTGCACTGCCCCCCAATCGTGATCGCCGCCGCGATGTCAAGCGCCTCGTCCATCAGGAACTGCTGTCTCCCGATGAAGTCCGAGCCGCCATCGGGAAGGTTCGGCGTCACGTACCATTCATAGTCCGGCCGCAACCGCGCGAAGACGGCCGCCACCGCGACCTCGAACACCTGCAGTCTCGCGGGACCCACCGAGGTGCCGCCCTCGCGACGGACCTTGACCCCGAAGTCTTCAGGGGGATCCCAGGGAAAGTCAACCGTGAGCAGATTCCAGGCGCGCTTCTCAATCTTGGTTTCGGCTGCGAGGGTCGACAATGCCTATTCTCCAGACGGATTGACGTTAGATCTCTTGTTCCAGTCGACGGCGAGCATCGCGTAGACGACGCTGTCGAGGTAGCGGCCATTAACCAGTTCGGCCTGGTGCAGGACGCCCTCCTGGTCAAAGCCAACGCGTTCGGCAATGGCGCGACTCTTGCCGTTTTCGACCGCGGCCCGGATCTCGACCCGGTTAAGCTCCCAAACCGTGATCGCGTGATCAACCATCAGGCGCACTGCGCCGGTCATCAGCCCCCTGCCCTGATGGTCGGCATCGAGCCAGTAGCCCAACACGGTTCGGCGGTGGCGCCAATCGACCTCCATGTAGCTGATCACGCCGGCGATGCGGCCCTCGCTGACGATGGCACAGTGAAAGCCTTGATTCGCCTCCTTTTCCTGTTCTGCCTGGTGAATAAAGATCAACGTGTCCTGAAAGGTCTGTGCCGCCGCCCATTGCAACCACTGAGCTAGGCGCTCGCGGTTGGACGTGATTAGCGCATGGAGTTCGGGTGCGTCTGCCGTGCTGAGTAACCGAAGGTGAGCGTCCTCGCACAAAGAGAGCTTCGCGCAGTCGGACTGGTCCGTAGCTCCCACGCTAACCGATACTCTGCTGTGCGGGACCGCGGTCATTGGCGAAGCCGGAACACGGCAAAATCATTTCCGCGTATGCGGTCGATCCCGAGGCCACGGATGTCGAAGAGTTGAAAGACAAGCTCGTGATGGTTACGAAGCTCATCAAAGACGGACCGGACAGATAGCCAGCTGGCGTCGTCAAGTACGACATATCCACCAGGACGGGCGACGCGAGGCAAGTAAAGCGCGAGATCCCGCTCCACCGCTATGTGATCATGGTTCCCGTCGATGTGCAAGAGATCAATTGAGCCCTTCGGGAAGCGTGTGGCGACATCCGCGGACCGGGCTCTCACAACGCAGCAGTTGCCGTCGAGGCCCAACACGGAGATGCGCTGACACACGTCTTCGTATAGAGCGTCCCATTCCACGGTGTTTGGCCAGGTTCGTAGGTCGATGCCGGCGTTATGATCGTCGTTCTGCACTGCTGCCGCGGCGGAGTAAGGATCAATGCCGACTATTTCACCAGAGCCGCCCCACTTAAAGACGAGTGCGAGCGGCAAGAGAAGACGCCCACGATAGACACCGATCTCGACGACTCGTTTGACGGGCTCCGCGACGATGAGATCGGCGAGCAGATATGACTTGAGAAGGCTGGCTCCGCCGCCTCCGTCAAGTTGAATGCTGTCGACCGTAGCGGCTATTTGCTGCCGTAGTTTTGGGTCGAGGAGTTGGCCAGTCCCGAATCGCATACAAGTTGAGCATATAGGGGGCGCGTGCGCCTCAGCAACCGCTGGCGCTCAGCTCGCGAGCCTGCGATTGAACCGCCGTAGCGCCAGCGGGCCGGCAAGAACTCGACTCCGTTGAACAGCGGAACGATCACGATCACGCGAGGCACCCGCGATAATCCTTAGTTATCCAAACCGCTGGGCATGGGAACGAATCGTAGGGGACCTCGGCCGTATTTGCCTGCGCGGGCCTCCGAGGCCGGACCGCCTGTGGTGGTGATCTCGGCCGGGTTGGCGTCTGGAGCCACGATATATCCCTCCTATGGTCACCGGTGTACGGACGGGCGCGCCGACTGGTTGGGATCTGCCGCATTATCGGCGCCGACGCAAGATTCCCATACCGGTGGCATCACTGTCAAGCTGCCCAGCTCGACACGGGCCGGCCGCCGAACCAGATCCTGGACCACCGTCCACGCTGGCAATCGCGCCCGGCTGCCTCCTCAAAACACGATCGTGCGCCTGCCGTCGACGATCACGCGATCGTCGAGGTGCAGCGACACCGCCCGCGCGAGCACCAGTCGCTCGACGTCGCGACCCACGCGCTCGAGGTCCGTGGCGCTCTGGCGATGATCAACGCGAACGACGTCCTGGTCGATGATCGGCCCGTCGTCGAGCCGCTCGGTGACGTAGTGGGCGGTTGCGCCGATCAGCTTGACCCCGCGCTCGTGTGCGCGCCTGTAGGGGTCCGCGCCCGCGAACGCGGGCAGGAACGAGTGGTGGATGTTGATCGCCGGCATGCCCACGCGCGCCAGGAAGTCGCCGCTTAGTATCTGCATGTAGCGCGCGAGCACCACCAGGTCGGCCCTGCCCCTCAGCAGCTCGAGCATCGCCGCCTCGGCCTGGGGCTTGCGGTCCCGCTCGACCGCCACGCGGTGGTAGGCGACGCCGGCGGCCTCGGTCTCGCGGCGCAGGTTCTCGTGGTTGGAAATCACCGCGACGACATCTCCATCCAGCTCGCCCCGGCGCCAGCGCCACAACAGGTCGACCAGGCAGTGGTCGTGGCGAGAGACGAGGATCGCGATCCGCCGGCGCTCGCCCCAGTAGCGGACCTCCCAATCCATTCCCAACCTGTCCGCCACCTCCGCCGCGAAGAGCTTGTGAAAGCGTGTGCGCCGGTCGATCGTGTCCCGCGTGGCGCTTGCGCCGGATCGCTCCTCTGAGACGCCCGGTCCGGCCAGCTCGTTCAGGAACAGCTCGGTGCGCATGAAGAAACGCCCGCCGGTCGAGTCCGAGGAGTACTGGTGAGAGGAAACGATGTTCGCGCCCTGCTCGAACAGAAAGCCCGACACGGCGGCGACGATGCCCGGTCGGTCCGCGCAGCCGATCAGCAGACGCGCCGTATAGCGTGGAGTGTCCTCTTCCTCCCGCGAATGCTCTCCGAGTTCTGTTGTCAGAGAAGTAGCCGATCTTCATCTTTAACTGCTCGATCGATCTCGACTTCAACGGCGTCAGCGCGCGCGGCTACACGACAGGCGCTGACGATAACCGTCACGACGTTGAGCCAGGCGATCGCAATCAAAATAGGGATCACTGAGACAAGCGCCCCTCAACCGGACCTTTTGCCAGGGGCGCGGGCGCCACGACCCGAGGGATAGGTCGTGGCGCCCGCTAGGAGCAGGGACCGGACACGCGCGCTTGCGGCGTGTCCGGGGGGCCTTCCTCAAGCGCCAAGAGGACGTTTAGCACATCGGAGAGGCGGCATGTTGCCAGAGTGAGCCCACCATTTTCGCAACAAGGGGGCACACAAAGTGCGTCCTTTGTCGGTGCTCGAGACGAATCTCCTGCAAATCCGGAAAGTCCAAATAGGAGGACGGTTCGCTGTGCGCCCGCCCCGGGGCGCAGCCTAAAACTTTCCTAAAGACGGGAGACGAAGAGCGTTGCGGAGGTTCTGCCGCTAGAAACCGCTGACCGGGCAGCCTTTGCCCGCGGGCACGCGCAAGCTCGATTCAGCGGCTGCGGGTGAGCTCGTTGGCGCGCCGGTACCCCAGGCGCGCGGAGATGCGGTCGGCCGTGGAGACGAGGTGCGGGCCGAGCGCGTCGACGAGCTCCTCCAGTGAGATCGCCGAGGTATGCGCGGTGAGGCCGAGTGCGGCGACGACCTTGCCGGAGACGGCCCGCACGGGGACGGCGATCGCATGCAGGCCCTCGGCAAGCTCCTGGTCGTTGACGGCGAAGCCTTCCTCCTGTATCTGCTCGAGCTCTACACGCAGCGCGTTCTTGCTGGTGATCGTGTTCGGGCCGCGCTGTGTCAGCTTGATCGAGGCGAGCAGCTCGCTCTGCTCTCGCTCGGGGAGGTTCGCGAGCAGCACCTTACCCATCGCGGTGCAGTAGGCGGGCAAGCGCGATCCCACGTCAAGGCCCAGATCGATCTCGCTCTGCTCGGCCCGGAAGCTCGGCGCCCGGTCGACGTACACGATCTCCCCGCGGTTGAGCACGGCGATACTCACGGTGTAGGAGGTCTCCCGCCGCAGCTCCTCGAGGTGAGGATGGGCGTGCTCGCGCAGGCCGGTGGCGTTCAGCACGGACATCCCGAGGTCGGTGACGCCCAACCCGAGCCGGTAGCGTCGTGAGGAGTCCTGCTCGAGGTAGCCCAGCGCGAACAGCGTGATCACGTAACGGTGGGTCGTGGAGCGGCTTATCCCCAGCTCGTCGGCGATCTCGGCGATCCCCAGCACCGGGCGCTCGGGCGTGAAGCAGCCAAGGATCGCCAGACCACGCTCCAGCGACTGCGAGTAGCGCGGTTCGTGCAGACGCCGGTAGCGCTCCGAGCGCTGGGAGCCGTTTCCCGTTGGGCCGGAGCGAGCGCCGCGTGGCGGGCTCACGTGCGCCCGATCGCTTCGCTGTTGCTGTCCCCGTGCGCCATCGCATTATCATGACGGCTCTCGCGTTCAGGATGTAGGAATTGGCGTCCCAAATGAACAGAGGCGTTAACTTAGGACGCCGCGCGCCGCTGCCGCGGTCGTGCGACCTGAGAACCCTCGCTGTCTCTTGCGGAGCATGATCCGCGAGCCTCGCCCTGGCGTGACTATCACGCTGCGCCATCGCGCCGTCTCGATCTTCTCACCGACGGGCACCAGCTCAAAATTATCCAGGACGGTCTCGAGGACGGTGCGCATCTCGAGCATCGCGAGATGGTGACCGGGGCATCGCTTGCGTCCGCCGCCCCACGGCAGCCACACCTCCGGTCGGGGCGGGGCATCGAGGAAGCGCTCCGGCCGGAACCTGTGCGGTTCGGGGTACAGGCTCGGGTCGTGCTGCATGAGGTGGATGGCGCCGAGGAGCTGGACGGGCGGAAGATAGGTGGTGCCCGCGATCTCGAAGGGCAGGCGGACCACCCGGGGAATCGTGAACAGGAAGACAGGGCGATGGCGGAGCACCTCCTGGATCGTGGCCGTGAGGTAGCCTTCGCCGCCGGCGTCGAGGTCGTCGACCAGCCGTCCAGTGGCGACCGGATCGTGCGCCAGCAGCTGAAACGCCCACGCAAGCTCGGACGCCGTCGTCTCGTGCCCTGCGAGGATCACCGACACGATGGTGTCTCGAATCTGCCTAATGGTCGACTGATCGTTGTCTGGGTGCTCGCCACCGAGGAGCATGGAGAGCAGTCCGCTGTCCCGAGCGCCGCTGTGCGCCTCCTCTTCGATCAGCTGGGCGATGATGTCATCGACCGCGGCGCGCTCGACGAGGAAGCTCCTCCAGATGCCTCGCCATCCCGGCAGGCGTCTGAGCGGGGGCTCCTGCAGGACGAGACTTCGCGTCACCGCAAACATCGTGAGCAGTCTCCTGTGCAGCTCCCGGAGTCGCGCTTCTTCACCTCCAAATATCGTTTGCAGAATCACTCTCAACGTAAGTGCCCGTAGATATGGGTGACTCGCAAAAGCGGTGCCGCGCGGCCATTTGGCAACCTCGCGCGTCGCGATCTCCCGCACCATCCCCGCGTGCTCACTGATGCGTCGATGGTGAAACGCTGGCAGGATCGTACGCCGCCCACTCAGATGCTCCTCTTCCTCTGCCAGCATGAACGACTCCTCACCGACCAATGGCATGATCGCCCTCCCTCCCGCGCCGGGGTGAAGAACCTTCGCCGGGGCTGCGACGATCGCCTTGATGTCCGCCGGGTCTGCCATGAACACCATTGGTGGCATCCCGACTGCGTTGACGGTGAACCGGTTGCCGTACCGGCGCCGGCACCATTCGAGGTAGGCGTGTGGGTGGCGCCAGAACGCGAGCGTCTGGAGCGCCGAGGGCAGTGCTGGGCTCGGCGGCTGTTGACGGGATTGATCTTGCATGTGTTCCTCCTATGTCGCTCGTTGTCCGTAGATGAGCCGCCAGACCCGCAACACCGGCATGAGCAGGCGTGTGAGGGGACCGGCGGCGTGTGTCAGGCTGTGGGTAAACGCCCGCGTCTGAGGCGTGCGGACGCTGTCCTTGGAGAGGTACATCGCGATCATGCAGCTGGCGATCACGAGGTGGCGCTCGCCGTCGCGCAGCGACGCCGTTCTGTCAACGGAGACGCGAATCAGCTCGGCGATGCGCTCGGCCGCAGTGGCGGTGCTGCCGTAGTGCGCGATGTAACTGTGTGCTGTCTTTGCCGCGTCCTCGGCAATGTCGCCGTAGCTGTCGAGCATCGTGCCTGTGAGCGACACCCACGGCAGGTAGACGGCGTATGTTTCCTTGGCCTCGCGTGGCTTGCGGCCGGGATCGGCGGCGAAGGCGAGGAGCGCGAGGACCGTCAGCCAGGCGCTCGCGCCGCCCGACCACTCAAACCAGGCAAGCTCGTTTTGACCGGAGAACTCTGCGCCTGCCCACGCTCGCAGTAGCTCGTTGCGCCGTCTCGGGTTCGGCTCGTGGTTGAGCGCCAGAACCTGTGTCAGGCACGCGGCGCGGTGCAGAAGCGGCCTGGCTGCCTCATACGAGGGAAGTCGCACACATATCTGACGACACGTGTCGACCAGCGCGCGGACGTATCCTCCGTCCCGTGCCCAGGGGTGATAACGGTAATAGTCTGAGACCTCCAGGTCTGGGTCGAGCGCCTCGATCAGGGCGCGGTGCAGCTGGCGTCCGTTCGTGGTCCCGGCGTGAGCGGCGCGCTCGCTCGTGCAGTCCAGAAAGTCCGCCAGGATCTCGTAGGCGACGAGCAGCCGCAGGAGCTCGCGCGAGCGGACGCGTGGCAGGGTCCAGAACAGCGCCGCGCCGTCGATGTTGGCGCGCTTGTCCTCGATCGCCGCGAGCGCGTCGTGACGCAGCGCGTCATCGGGGATGTCCCCCGCGAATGTACGCCAGCGGTCGACCTCGCCGGATACCTCCCGCAAGCCCCACCGCAGCTCGCGGATCGCCGCGCGAGCCAGGGCGATCAGCGCCCGGGCCGACAGGGCCGCTGGATGCCGGGGGTGGCTAGGCGGGCCTGACCATCGTTGCGCGCACGCGAACCGCGAGATAGCCGGGCACGGCCACGATGGCAAGCGCCGCGATGCTGACGACAGCAACGCTCGTAAGTGCGATAAGAGGGCCAACACCGATCACCAGCGGAAAGCCCGTAACCGTCGTCAGCGCGTGTGAAAGCAGCAGCTGGCCGTAGATGCCGAACAGCGCGCCGATCGAGCAGCCGGCAAGGAGCAGGACCGCGCTCTCGAAGCAGAGGGCGCGCCAGAGCAGCCCGCGGGTGAAGCCCTGTCGCTTTATGTAGGCGATCCGTTCGCGGCGCTGCCAGATCATCGAGGCCATCACGCCCGCCATCGCGAGGATCGCGGCGATCAGGACCAGGGTCGCTATCTGTGTCAGCCGTGACAGACCTTCGCGGCTGACACTCTTCCACTGGCTCTCGCGTTCGCCCGCCGTCTGGACGGCCAGGCCGGAGCGTGGCCCGAGAGCCCGGATGACCTGTGTCCGCGCTGCCGCGGGGGAGACTCCGGGCGCGAGGTCGATGTTGAGCGCGCTCGCCGCGTCCGAGCCCCAGGCGCGGGCGTAGTCTTCCGCATTGATGACGATCGCGCCCGGTGGCCACCCGCCGTTTGTGCTCAGGCCCGCGAGACGAAACGTGGCGGGGTCCGGCGAGGGGAGCGTAAACGACTCGCCGATGTGGAGGTGCAGTTCGTGGGCGATGGCTTCAGAGACGAGCGCCCATCCGTGTCCGCGCAGCCGCGTGTTCACCTCGGCGATGCTTCCGACCGCGAGTTGACCGGGCGGGACGAGCCGCGGCGAGCTGCGCGGTGGCGCTATCACCCACACGCGGCGGTCACCGAGATCGAGGAAGCTCCCCCGGTAGACGCCTACGCTGCGTAGGTCGGACAGCTGGGTCAGCTTCGCCGCGACCGACACTGGGAACGGGGTCGTCCCGAGCGTGTTGTCGACTCCCGAGGGCGACACCCACAGGTCGGTCACATGGTTCCATTCGTTGGCCGTGCGATCCAGCCCGTTCTGAAGGTTGTGCTGCGCTCCGGTGATCGCGACGCTGCCAAAGACCGCGATCGCCCCGGTAGCGGCGACAGCCAGCGAGCGCACCCGTGTGAGCGGGTTCTGGAGCTCTTCGAGCGCGAGCACGGTCGAAGCCGCATGGAAGTGACGTTGGACGTGCTTGAAGGCCACGACGATCCCGTTGAAGAAGAACGGCAACAGGGCCAGAAGCGCGGCGATCAGCGTGAAGCTTCCCACCGCGGCCGCCTGCGGCCGGAAAACGAGGATCAGCGTCGTGATCGTCAGGCAGACCGTCCCGGCGACGACACGAAACACGCTCCAGCCGCGAGGCGCCGGCTCGGCCGCGGCCGAGAATCGCAGCGGACGGGCGAGAATGTCCCGCAGGGGCGCCAGCACCCCGACAAACGCCGCCAACAGGCCGGCGCCGACCGCCAGCGCTACCGTGGGCCACGTCACGACCCTCTGCGAGCCCACGGGGAACGCGAACGACAGGTAGCCGGGCTGGGAGTGGAACACCTCGATGGACAGGACGTCGCCGATCAGTAGCCCCAACACGCACGCCAGCACGCCGATGACGAGCGCGTCGAACATCAGCGCCTGGACGGTCATCGTGCGAGTGGCGCCCCGGCGGCGCATCGCCTCGATCATCCGGCGACGCTCAGGCACCGTCAGGAGCATCGCGTTGAACGCGAACAGGAATCCGACGATCGCGCTGATCACCGAGAAGAGGCCCTCGCTCTGCTGGGCGGGAGTGGACGCGACCGCGAACAACGTCGCGTCGAAGTCGGCGGGCTCGAGGTTGAGATGCCGCGCCGCGGCGAGCTTCGCGAGGCCCGCCCGGACCTCGGTCCGTCGTCCGGGCCGCACCTGCACGAAGACGCGGGTCACCCGTCCCGTCATGCCGCCAACGCGCTGGGCGTAGGCGACGGGCGCGAGCGCGATCTGGCTGTGGACGAGCGCGCCGACATCCCCTTCCTGCAATGTGATTCCGAGGATGGTCCTGACCACGTGGGAGCCGATCTGCAGCTCGATCGGCCGCTGGGCGTGCTTGCGTGTCGATGACCCCACCGCGCCTGGACCGGCGCGCTCCAGCGTGGAGGACTGCACGAGCGGGGCGCCAGCGCCGATCGATGCGGCGATCGGCGCGGGTAGCGCGATCACTTCTTGGAACGCGAGCTGGCGGGTGCTGACACGCCGTAGCAGCGGTCCGCCTATGCGCGCCAACCGGGGGTCCGCTCCGATCAGGTCGACGGACGCCCGGCCAGCCGGGCCGATCACGCTCGCCTGCTGCTCGAGCAGCGGCAGCGCCGCGCGGACGCCTGGCAGCGACCGCGCTTCGTCCACGACTCGTTCTGAGAAGCCTTCGGGGCCGCGAGCGTCGAGCTGGTATTGCATCGCTCCGACGAGCTGCCGTGAGAGCTGGCGCACCGAGCTGTCGAGGCTCGTGCTGGCGACCTGGGAGGCGAACAGGAGCGCCACGCCGACCGCGATCCCGAGCACCGCCAGCAGCTCCTGCACAGCCACGGTCCGCTCCCGCAGCCGCGCACGGTAGATGAACAGGATCTCCCCAAGCGACATCACGGCGTCATGGCTCCGCCAGCTCTCCTCCGGCGTGCAGGTACACCTCGTCGGGGTTGTACTCCTGGAGCTGGCCGTCGCGGAGTTCGTGGACCCGATCGGCGAAGCCCACGGCCTGCGGGTCGTGGGTCACGAGCAGCACCGCCGTATTGCGGTCGCGGCAGAGACTGCGGATCAGCCCGAGGACTTGCCTGCTTCGGCGCGTGTCGAGGTTGCCGGTCGGCTCGTCCGCGAGCACGAGCCTCGGTTTGGTCGCGAGCGCCTGCGCGATCATCACGCGCTGGCGCTCGCCCATCGAGAGCTTGTTCGTCGGGTGCTTCATCCGCTCGCCGAGGCCCAGCTCGACGAGCAGCGGTTCGATCAGGCGCGTCGCGTTGCGAGGATCGGTTCGCAGGAGCTTCAGGGCGGCGTTCTCGCGGGCGAACGCCGCGGGCATCAGCTCGCTTGGCTGCCCGACGATGCCGAGCACGCGCAGCAGGTACTCGGCGTGCTCGTTTTCGGAGAGCTTCGCGATGTCCCGCCCATCGACGAGGACCGTTCCCTCGTCGGGCGCCTGGAACCCCGCGACGAGGTCGATCAGGGTCGACTTGCCGGAGCCGCTCGGCCCGTAGATCGCGACGAACTCGCCGGCCGCGATCGAGAGCGACACGCCGTCGACCGCACGGATGGCCTCCCGGCCGACGTGGTAGTGCTTGACGAGATCGCGTGTCTCGAGCATCTCAGGACCCGGTCATCCATCCTCGGCCTCCGTTGCTGGCCTTGTGCAGTGGGATCAGGTCGGGGTCGCTGAGATCGGCCATCAGCTTGAGCCGCCCGCCGTTCAGCTGCCACACACGATCAGCGGGCAACGCCGCCGCGTGATCGGAGACGGCCATCAGAACACCACACCCAAGATCGTCCGCGAAGCCGCGCAAGATCTCCATCGCCGCCTGCTTCTTACCCAATCCCAGCCCGTCGATCACGTCATCGACCAGCAACACCCGCGGCCTGCCGACGACCGCCTGCGCGAGCTCCACCCGCACCCGCTGCCAATCCGACAGCTCCCCCCACCGCTGCTGTGCACAGCCCGCGACGTCCAACTGCTTCAACACCTCCGCCACTCGCAGACGCCGCTCGCGCCACCGCAACCGAAGGCCCGTCACCAACGGCAGCCCCACATAGTCACGGACCCGGACACGCAGCTCCGGCCCAGTCCTCGCCGCCCACCCGATCTCCGTGCGCAGCACGCGCGCGAGCTGCCCGTCCGAGAGCCCCGTCAACTCGAGATCGCAAAGCCGAACAGACCCCCGGTCCGCCGGCAAGCTCCCCGACGCGACCCGCAGCAACGTCGTCTTGCCCTGATCGCGCGTACCGACAACCGCAACGATCTCCCCTGCACCGACGGACAACGACACATCCACCAGCACCCGCAGCCGATCATCGCCACGATCAAAGCCCTTGCAAACACCATCCAGCACCAACACCGCCTCACCCATCGCCAACCCCCGTCGGCGGGCCGGCGATCTCCCTGGCGATCTCCTCCAGTCGCTCGGCGATCAACGCGTAACGTTCCGCCCGGGACGACCAGTGCAGCGGGTCGGCGTAGAGCAGCACCTCACGGATCTTGCGCGCGTAGTCGGTCGGGCCAGACTTTTTCAGTCGCTGCTGGCGAAGTCGCCAGGCCGCCTCCTTGTACATGTCGTCACTCACCGCCTCTTCCTGGCGCACCATCTCGATCAGGCGCGGTAGGTCCCCGGGGCGACAGAACTCGATCCGACCGTACATGGCCTCCCGTATTGCGGGCGTGGCGCTCGGTAGCTCGAACATCCACGTGTGGAAAGCTTCGAGGCCCTCTGGCGTGGCTTCGTAGCGATCCAGCGAGCGATCGTTGCCTCGTTCCAGGTGGGTTCGGCGGACGCGTCCGCTGTGCGCGAGCCGTGGCAGCGAGCTATGAGCCGTGGACCGCGCGAACCGCGCCCGGGTGAAACGCTGACCCAGGCAGTGCCCGACGTGCGAGACGGTGTCGTTGGGCTGCTCGATCACGATGCCCAGCACCGCCATGCTCCCGGGCAGCTCAGCAGGGTTTACACGCGACATCTCATCAGCCTACGCCATCCGGATCTGTACGCGTCTCTGGAACAGCCGTGGTTCGGGTAGCTCTCGACCTCGCACCGCTAGGAGCAGGGACCGGACACGCGCGGGTCCCGCATGTCCGGGCGCCTTCCTCGAGCGCCGCTGGAGAGGGATTTGCGGTCGCTCAAGCTTCATTACGGGCCGCCTGACGCAGCCCGAGCTGCCCCGCCTCGACCGCGCTGAGCACGAGCGCCGGCTAGCAAGGCGAAAATGACTGTTCTGGTGGCTCGAGATCGCATGTGCATATCTCCTTCCGCTAATTCGCTCCCAGGTCCTGTCAGCGTGGCGGCCATCAAGCGAAGGCTGTGGGGCCCGCCGCGACGCGGCGGGCCCCATGCCTGGAAGGCGTGCTTCGGTGCTGCTATTCGCTTGCTTTCACTGCGGCCGCCACCGCCTCTTCGAGCTTGCCGGTGAGGATCGCTGTGTTGTGTCCCGCCGCGGCAGGCACACCGAAGACCGAATCGACCAGTTTATCCACGAGTGCCGAGAACGGCGCGCCGCAACCGGTAGCTTCCGGCGCCGCGAACGCATTGTCCACCAGTGAGCCTCCGCTGAGGACGACCAGCGCGCCTTCATCCTCGATTTTCAGTTCGCCCGCGCTGCCTTTGATCGGTTTGTTTGGTTCGGGCGGACTCGTCGTCCCAGTGGTGAGGTTGAGGACGATCGGGTCGGATTCCGAGCCGACGTAGCAGCTGCTCCCGAGGAACACGTTGCTCAGCTTCACCTTCACCGGGAGCGACAGCGCGACGCCCTGTTCGAAGATCAGGTTGTTGGTGTTGATGCCGATGTCGCTCGCGGGCTTCGCGAGTTCGGTCGTCTCTGTGACGCCGGTCGACCCCTTGTTGACCATTTCTTCGAACTTTTCTTTCTGTTCTTTGTTCAGGTATCCCGGGGGTTTGATCCCAAACAGGCCACCCGGCACGTACAGCGCGGTTTTCGACAGCGTTTCGCCGTTTTCCGCGCCGACGAACGTGAGCGCGCCCGTTTCTGGGTTCTCGATCGTGCCGCCCTGCAGCGTGATCGTTTTGTTGATCGGCACCGTCTTCTTGCCGACCTTGAATTCGCCACTCGTTGTACTCGCGACTATGCAAGCTGTCACACTGGGGTTACTCAGCGGACAATCCGCGAACGGAGCAAAGTCACCCGTCGGATGGTGTTCCGTCGCCAGCGCCGGTGAGGCGAACCCCAGCGTCGCGAGAGGCATGATGAGCGCTAGAGCCGCTCGTTTCAGTGTCACACGAATCATGATTTGCTTGTCCTTTGGTTGGTTTTGGGGTGTTTGGTGTTTGCGTGCTTAGCTTCTGTACCTGTAGCTTCAATCGTTACGGAAAGCTTGGTTCACAGCGTTACGAGCTTGCTCAAGGTGCTCTTGCCGCTCTTCAGATCGACCGTGAGCTTGATCTTCTGGCGGTGGCGCGGTCGCTGGCGGTCGAGCTCGCTAGGCCTTGAGGGTCGTTGTGGCGGTGCCGGTTCGGCCGGCGACCGTGAGGGTCGCCTTGAACTTGAGCTTCCGCTTGTGCTTCTTGGCGGCCCTGCCGATGTTGGTTAGCGGGACGGTGATCGTGTGGGTGCCGGCCTTCACGCCCTTCTTGGTGGTGGTCCTCAGGCCCCTGCCGGTGATCTTGACGGTGCCGGCTTCGCCCACCTTGACCGTGACGAGGACCGTGTTGCCCTTGACCTTCGTCCTGGTGATGGTCAGGGCCGGCGGGCAGCCGGTGATGGCGACGTTCGTGCTCTGTTTGATCACCGCGCCGTTCTGGGCGGTGATGATTGTCGGCATCGCAAGGCTCGTGCCGCAGAGGTTGTAGTTCGCGCTGGCCGGGACGTACGCCCCGAGGATCGAGTGCGGACCGGTCGGCAGTTCCGTTTCAAAGCTCGTAAACGGAGCGTCCGGGGCGGATTCGAAACGCGAGTAGGTGATCCCGTTTTTGATGTCCGTGTTGCCGTCCAGGATCAGGGTGACGCCTTCGCCCTGGAGCACGAACTCGACGTCGGGGAACGCCGCACCACCGTGAGAGACCAGATACGCCGGGCCCGTCAGCGGCGCGTTCAGGATCGGCGTGTGGATCGTCGCTTTGCCGATCACCGAGTCTTCTTCGCACGCCGCGGGGTTCGCGTTGAACACAGCTGCCAGACAGGCTTTCTGGAGCGTCGACAGACGCGACGGCAGCGCCGTGGGTAGCTGCAGGTCGACCTTGGCGATGTTCGCCTGCCCCAGCCCCGCCGAGGTGATCTTCACGTCAAGGCTCGCCCCGCCGGCTTTGCTCGCATGGCCTCCCGCGGAGGCCGTCAGCTTCGGAGCGAACGGGAGGTTTGCGCATCCCGCCGCCGCGAACGGGGTGGAGACGCCGACGCTGGTGCCCTGGGCGCTGGTGATCGTGCCCGCGAGCTGCTGCTGATCGCAGTTCGTCGGGTTGAACATGAACCCGGACCGGTCGATCGTGACGTTGACCGTTTTGATCCGCAGCGGGACGCCGTCGACGAGCTGCGGGAACGGGTCGCTTGTGGTCGTGATCTGCGCCGTGTTCGGGTTGATGGCGATCGTCGCGCGGACGACC
>OBLW0100001464.1_pt1 | contig 19962 bp, 14 predicted proteins | sample 1520161 | NCBI WGS metagenome assembly OBLW01 (sample SAMEA3539309, study PRJEB22396) | soil metagenome | biome: tundra; feature: field; material: soil | place: USA | collected 2010-05 | depth 0.15 m | reverse complement strand
AGCGCCTCGTTCGCAACGAGGAGGCCAGCGGTTCGATCCCGCTCAGCTCCACCATTCCCCCCTCCACTCTCACCAGTCTACTTGAGGGTTGCGCGCCGGTTATTGGCTGCGGACCCTGAGGTCGTTCACAATTTTGGTTCTTTATCAAGAATTCAAAGGGTGGATACGTCTGGCGTAGGAGACTGACAATATAATAAGTTAAATTCATGGGCTTAACCGTAAATGCGTCAACTGCGCGGATTATGCGTCCTGCATTTCGTTTCCACTTACATTGAGCCAACAACAACCCTCGACGAGGTGAACTGTTGCCCCAGACAAGCGCCAGCAGACCCGTTCCAGGGGAGGAACAACCGCCGCTCTGTGTTGATCTTGACGGCACGCTGGTCAAGTCAGACACGCTGGTCGACTCACTGCTGGTGATGCTGCGAACGCATCCAACCCTCCTTCTGTCTGTGCCCAGTCGCCTCATTCACGGCAAGGCCGCATTCAAAGCATTCATATCCGAATCGGTTTCCCTGGATGTTGCGCATCTTCCCTACAACAGCATGTTGCTTGATTTCCTTCAACAAGAGCGTGCCAGGGGCCGTGTTCTCTATTTGGCCACGGGCGCGGACACGAAGCTCGCAAATCGGGTCGCGAACCACCTGGGGATTTTTGCCGGAGTGTTGGGCTCAGACGGCGCTACCAACCTGACCGGCCACAAAAAACTCGAGGGACTGCGCAGCCATCTTGGCTCCGGGACTTTCGATTATATTGGTAATTCTCGCGCCGATCTACCGCTGCTAGCGCACGCTACTGAGGCAATGGTAGCCAATCCGAGCCTCGCCCTGCGCATGGGACTGAAGCGTCGCGGCATACGCACCGCACAGGAGTTCCAAGAGCGCCGCCATCCTGTGAAGTCGCTGGTCAAGGCCGTACGCGTTCACCAATGGGCAAAGAATCTGCTCATATTTGTGCCGCTGTTGTTGTCGCACTCTCTGAATCCAGGGCGAGCGCTCACTGCGTTGATCGCTTTCCTCGCCTTCGGCCTTACCGCCTCGGCCACCTATATTGTCAATGATCTGCTGGACATCGAATCCGATCGCCGCCACTCCCGCAAGCGTTTCCGGCCCTTTGCCTCAGGCGATCTCTCTGCCTTCACTGGGCTTGGAGTCGTGGCAATTTTCCTGCTTCTAGCGGCTTCCGGCGCGCGCCTGCTTCCACCGGCTTTCTCTGCCTGGGTCCTTCTTTATTTGGTCTCGACACTCGCCTACTCCTTCTATTTAAAGCGCGTGGCGCTGGTGGATGTGCTGGTGCTCTCCGGCTTGTATACCCTGCGTCTGCAGGCTGGGAGTGCCGCAACGCAAACGCCTATTTCGCACTGGCTGGCAGGCTTCTCCATTTTTCTGTTTCTTTCCCTTGCCATCGTCAAGCGGTTCGCCGAACTCCAGAACCTGGGTGCCGGCGGCGCCGCGCCCTGGAATGGTCGCGGCTACCTGGTGGCCGACATCGAACAGATTCGCAGCTTCGGCACCGCCAGCGCTTATGCAGCCGTAGTCATCTTCGCAATTTATATCAGCGGACGCGACGTGACGATGCTCTATCGCCAACCAAGACTGCTATGGCTGATCGTGCCCTTCATGATCCTCTGGCTTAGCCGGGTTTGGCTCTTGGCCTCGCGGGGAGAGCTCAGTGAAGATCCGGTAATCTTCGCCATCACTGACAAGATGAGCTTGCTGATCGGGTTGGCAGTGGTCGCCGTAGTCATGTTGGCCATATGAACATGGCGGTCGCAGCACGCGCCGCGACCAGGGAGTAGTGCTTGAGCCACAAAAAGGAAATGCACTCCAATTGACCGGGGCGCATTTCATTGTAAGTTGCAAATTGGCAGAAACAAGCAGGCTGGTTGCGGCGGTGTCCTTTATGCGAGGGCCGCAATGTCCGCTGTCCAGGCTTTGACGAGGGCGATCTCCTCGGCGCCGACCACGGTAAGTCGCACGAACTCCTCATAACAACGGATCAAGTTTTCTCCGATGTTCTCGATTCCGGCCTTAAGCTTCAATCCTGCTAACTTCTCACCAATGGCGCGGTTATGGAGATAGCCCGGGACCTCGTCGGCAAAGTCTTTCATCAGGCTGTGCTCGTTGCGTTCCTGAACCACATCCGCACTGCGGAACAGCACGCTCCATCCGTTCTCCCACGCGATGCGCTGCGCCACAAAGCTTCGCCAGATATCCGTCATGCGGAAGCTGCAGTAGGAGGGCAGATAAAGCAGCGGATAAGCCGCGGGAGACCATGCTGTGTTCTGGCTGTTGAATGGACACCATGCCCCGTCGCCGAGAGCCACTTGCCGCTTCGGGATGAAGTATGCCGGAAGCGGAAATATCATCCGAAAAATGGCATCCACATCCGGATTCCCGTCTGCCAACCCTTGCTGAATCGGACAGTCGGTTTGTAACTCCGGCAGCGACTCAAACTCAGGCAGTCTTGCCTGAATTGCGTCCAGTGGAAGACCTCGCGGCCAGATATTGGCCTCGGAGAAGTATGCATAGACGTTGGCCCATCCGAATCCGGAGAGCGATCGCACGCGCTGCATCCTCTCCCTGGAGGCCCAGAATCCAGGCAATGGCAAGTTGTCGTCATCGGTTTCAAGCAGCCAGGAGGGCCGCGAACGCATCGCCAGCAGATAACCAATATTCTTGCGTGCGTAATGGCGCGTGGGCAACAGTTCAGCAATCTTCAAGCCCGTTGTCCGTTGCCGATCCAGGCTGTAAAAATCGCAACCATCGAGCAAAAAATCCTTCGGGCTGGGCACATCGCCAATTACGAAAAACGAGAGCCCGCGCGCTTTGCACTGACCGGCCAATTCGCGCAACACCGCATTGGGCGCGGCTATGGAGGTCACCACCAGGCTCGCGGGTCCGTCAAACAAGAGATCGTTCACAATTGCCCCGTTTCTATGTGTTCGAATCAGTTGCCCAGTTCGTCGGAGGGCAGCGCATGGTCAACGTATTCCTGAAAATCAGATGCGGCCCAACCAGTCCTCGTAGACAGCCGTGAGTGTTTGCCGCATCGTGTACTTCTGTTCCCATCCCAAGGCCCGCAATTTGGAATTGTCACCAAGCAACAAAGGCTCGTCCGAGGGACGCATAAGGGCAGGATCTGATTCGACGCGAACTCTCAGTCCGGAGATTTCGATCAGCATTTCGAGGATCTCGGCGATCTTGAACGCCGTGCCGGTGCAGATGTTGATGGGGTGACCGGGGTGACCGGATTCGAGCAGCATCATCATTCCATCGACACCGTCCCGGACATCGATGAAGTCTCGCGCAGTCGAAAGGACTCCGACCTTCAAGACCGGCTCGGCCTGGCCTTTGGCAATCAGGGCAAGTTGCCTGGCAAAGTTCTGGATCGCGGTGGCCGGGGGGTGACCAGTCCCAACGTGAATGAACAACCGCGGTAAGTACACTGGCATCCCGTAATTGGCATGATACTGGAAACCAAGACACTCGACCGCAACCTTGCTGACCCCGTAGGGACTGAAAGGTTGGAGGAACCGCTCCTCTTTGAGAGGACATTCCTCAGGCCTGATGTTGCCATATTCGGCACTGCTGCACGCGAGTAAGACGCGGGCCGCGGGGACAATCTTTCGGCAACAGTGAAGTACATTCACGGTGCCCTGGTAATTGGTCAAGTGTGTAATCTCTTCGGCTTCCCATGACGCCCCGTTGAACGCCTGGGCCGCCATATGAATCACAACGTCAGGCTTAACTCGACTAAAGAGGTCCTCAAGCTCACGGTAGCCGAGGATGTCGCAACCAATAATGGAGGGATCTCGAACTGCAGCTAACCGGCTGGAAGCACTGTTACGAGCAATGCCGACCGTGTTCCAACCTTTGGCGCGACATGCACGCGCGAAGTGGCTGCCGATCATTCCCGTAATACCTGTGATGAATGCTTTCATGAATGTTGCACCAGTCCGTTCATTCGGTGACCTTGAGGATGCTGTTAGGCGACATGAAAAGTGTTTTCAAACCGATTCGAAAATAAACAAAATTGGTAAGGAATGTGTTGTGCGAGATTCCCTCTGACCGAGCCCGCCAGGTCGAAGGCACCTCCAACACTTCGACCCCGAGTCGCAGGGGTTTAATAATTGTCTCGAAAAGAAACGGATGCTTGAGTTCCTCCCAACTTATTGAGCGTACGAGATCCGTGGGGAAGATGCGATATGCGAACGTCAGGTCGGTTAGGCGAACACGATAGAGAATTGCAAAAAACGCTTGAAAGATCTTGTTCAGCACTAGCTTTATCGGATCGTATCCCTCAAAGCCTGCGCCGCTCTTCCAGCGTGTGGCAGTAACGATACTCGTCGGATGCGGCCTGGCTTCCGCGATCAGAAGTGGGACGGTGTCGGGATCGGTTTCGAGATCGGTGGACATCATGATCACATGCGTGCCCTTTGCTGCATCAAATCCATCGCGAACTGCGCCGCCGAGAAACGGCAGGCGCTGTTCCATCAATTGCACTCTCTCCGGCATCTCGGCCACGAGCTCTTCGGCGACTTGGCGACAAGCCGGCGTTGTCTTGGGACAGACAACAATCAGATATTCCATGATGTCATTGCGGCTATGGGCCTCGATTCGTGTCAGCGTTTCCCGTAACGACCACGTTTCGTCGATTGCAGGAAGAATGACTGTTACACTGAACGACGAAGGCCCCGCGGGTTGAGTCATCAATTTCCTCGATTCGCCGGGAAACAATCAACTCCGGAAATCGACACCGGCAGGCAACTGTCGTCAAGGGCTTCTTTGTAGCCACGCAAATATGCATCCACAACACAGCGGTTTTCAGGAGCCCACACAACCCGCAACCTTGGTTCAGAATTCTCTAATAAGCGCATCTGATCCAAGCTGGAATCCTTGGTCACGCGATCGAAAACTGCGAAGAACGTTACCTTCTTGAAACCCGGACAATGCTGTAACACGGCCTGGCAAAACGGAACCGCCTCATCTCCCTCGTTAGCCATTGGGCAAACGATACCAAGGCCTACCAAGTTTCGTTTCAGCAAACGCTCCTCCGCCACAAGCACCCTTAGCTTCACACCGGTGGATTTAATTTGAATTTTACCACTAGAGCACAGCCTGACCGAGACGAATGACGCTGGTAGTGCTTTCTGGGCAAATTTGAGCGTTATTTTTCAGGATTATTGGCAATATAGCCACGACTTCTACACGTCGGGTTTCTCCACCGAATCCTAAAGGATGGATGGCCATAGTGCCAGGGACGGCGGTGATTCCTCAGCAATACCGGGTGGGCGTGGCTGTCACCCCACCGGCGCGGTATAGACCGTCGCGAGCTCTCGACAACGTCTCTTTGCGCCTGAAAGCTTTGGCGAGAGTCGCGCCAACGCTTTCGTATGCAGATGACGCCGACGTCGCAACATCCTTGAAGGCGCGATGGGTGCATTCTCTGCGTTGGTGGCGGTTTTTCTGCTTTATGGCTCTTGAGCGATCCACGACAATGCGGTGTCGTTTGCCATTCTCGGTTCTGATACACTTAGGCATTATCTCGGTTTTTTCGGAGGTGTCGTGACAAACGGCAACCGGTTACCCGCTCGATTCGGTAACATCGCCCTTCTCGGCGCCACCCTGATCGGGGCACTCAATCCAATTGTTTTTTGGTGGGGTCTTTTTTCCGGCGACGCTGAGATTCACCTTGTTTACGGGCGCAATCTTCTGCGGGGTTACCCATTGCAGTTCAATCTGCATATGCCCAATAGCGGCGAGACATCTATGGGGTTCATGCTGATTGTCTCGTTTGTGATGCGCATCTTCGGCGCTGCATTGGCGCCGGTGGTAATCGAGCTTCTTTGCCTCATCTCCCTGTATTCTGCGGCTTTCGCGGTGTTCCTCATAGGAGGAGAGTTAGGCGTTCGTCATCCGTGGCGTGAAATTGCGGCGATCCTCTTCTTGTGGCTTCCTGGAAATGCCTATACCGCCATGTACGGCACGGAGAATATCCTTTTCGCCGCATTGGGCTGCTTCTTTGTCTGGTCGGTCATTCGCGCCAAATGGTACAACGGGTCAGGCTCCGCCTCGATGTTGGAGGACGCCGTCATCGGGCTCGCGGCTGGCGTCCTTTTCTGGATTCGACCTGAAGCTATACCTCTGATTTGCATTCTCCTCTTTGTTCGAGTTATTGGCGCGATCGCGTTCAAACGGGACTGGCGTCGGGAGACCTTACATGTCGGGGCATTTGTTCTAGTTTTCGCGATCGCAATCATTGCATACGTGGGGATCTTCCGGCACTACGCCGGCGAGTTGCCTTTTGGCGCCGGTAAAGCGCGGCGGTTGCTGTCTATTCTAAATGAGAGCATTTGGCTCCTCGGTGTTCCCGTCAATTTAAAGGTATTGATCCGCATCGCCAGCTATTTCACTGTTGTTATTCCTGCCTTGCTGATCGGGATCGTGGCATTGGCTCGCAGGTATTTCGACCTCGCAATTCGCTTGAGGGTTCTTGCATTCGCCGGGATATTCTTCAGCTTCCTTGCCGCTTATGTCTTCAATTTGCTTCCGGCCGCGCATTTTGCGCGCTACTCTGTCTTCATTTGGCCCTACGGATTGATCCTGGCTGTCCTGTGCCTACAGGCGACCTGGGATGCTCATTGGTGCAAGCCGGTGCCCTATGCCGTTGCTATGGCGGCATTGCTCCTATGCTTTATCGGTACGGCTGTATACGAGACCGAATTGCGAATCAAATTGATCGGACCAAATCCATCGAGACTTCTGGAAAACGTCAAACAGGCTCCTGAACGTCGCGACCAATTTTCTGCCGAGTTGTCAACGTGGCTTGGACTCCCTGTCGGTGCACCTGCAGTTCTCGCAGTCGTGGAGGTGCAGGCGCGCTATGAGGTCACTGACAATTTCGCAATCTTATCCCTCGATGGAATTACAGATGCCCGTCTCATTCCCTATTTTTGCGGCAAATGGATAGATCATGACGGCTATCTGATCGACGGAAAGGCAGATTATGTCATGGCTTTCCCCAACTTTAATGCTGACAAAACAAAGTGGGCTTTGTCGGACCTGCTTTCGCTCAAGGTCGGGCAATCGGTCATTCACCCAGGCATTACCTACACGCGGACCGGACAGGGTGCCGTACATGTTACGCGGACGGTAAATGCGGGGGCGGACCGTCCTGAAGGCAACTGCCCGAGGAGCAATTGAAAAGCGCTTCTCACTTTTCCGTTTGCATGGTTGGACCGTGCGGACTTCACTCGACGTGCACTCGCGATGAGCGCGACAGGCGAAGCAGTTGGCTTGATGTTATTCATGCCGTCAGTCTAGATCGCAATTCGACCGTTCGGTAATGGGCGCTTTGGACCCTGGTGACCGACGGAATACCGCGATTCCTCAGTTGAACAAATCCTTCATCTTTTCCATCAGGCTGGGCGAGGACGGCTTGTTATCTACGGCGAGCGATTCGGCCAGTTTGTTCACAAGTTCGCGCTGCGCGCGGGAGAGTTTCCGGGGAATCTGCACCAGCACCTGTACGATCAGATCGCCACGCCCGTTGTCGTTCAACAAAGGCACACCCTGGCCACGAACGCGCAACTGCTTCCCGCTCTGAGTCCCTTCGGGAACCTTGATCGTTACAGTCCCGCCAATGGCCGGTATTTCAATCTCGGCGCCAAGCGCAGCTTGCGGGAAACTGATCGGGATGACGCAGTGAAGGTCCTGGCCGTCGCGCTCAAAGAAATCATGAGGCCGAATCGAGAGGACAACATAAAGGTCGCCTCTGGGCCCGCCGGAACGACCCGCATCGCCTTCGCCGGCATAGCGGATTCGAGTTCCATTTTCAACACCAGGTGGTACCTTCACGTTGAGCTTCAATTCCTTGCTGACACGCGACTCGCCCCGGCAAGTGGTGCAGGGATCGCCGATCACGGAACCGGTGCCCGAGCACGCGCCGCAGGTGCGGGCCACGGAGAAGAAGCCCTGTTGATAGCGGACCTGTCCCCGTCCCTGGCATTGCCCACAAGTGGTGGGGCCGCGGCCGGAGGCGCTGCCGCGCCCGTTGCATGTGGTGCAGGTTTCAAGGCGGCGAATCTTTACTTCGGTTTCGTATCCGAAGATGGCGCCCTCAAAATCAATGGTCAGATCGAAGCGCAGGTCGTCACCGCGCTGTTGGCGAGAGCCGCGCTGGGAGTGTCCCCCCACGTTGAACATTTCACCGAAAAGATCGCCGAAGATGTCACCGATGTCCACGCTGCCCGCAAACGGACTGCCGCCAAACCCCTGGGCCGCCGCGCCGGCGTGGCCATAGCGGTCGTAAGCGGCGCGTTTGTCTCCGTCGCTCAGTACCTGGTAGGCTTCGCTGGCCTCTTTGAACTTCTCCTCGGCAGCATGATTGCCGGGGTTGCGGTCGGGATGAAATTTGAGCGCAAGTTTGCGATACGCGCTCTTCAACTCCTGGTCGTTCGCCTCGCGCGAGACGCCCAGAACCTCGTAGTAGTCTGCTTTGCTCACTCTTGTATTAGAACCCATTTGTATTAAAACTCATTCGCCTGTCTGTTTTGAATTGGAAGCTACACGCACCAACGCAGGGCGCAAAAGCCGATCCCGCAAGCGGAACCCGCGACGAATCTCTTCGGCCACATGTTGATCGGGAAGGTCAAGGCGCTCTACCGAACCCAGCGCCTCATGGAAGCGCGGATCGAACGGCTCGCCCACGCTGGGAATCGGAGTGACCTGCATCTGGCGCAGGACTTCTTCCATCTGTTTCACGATCAGTTCGACGCCGGAGCGCAACTGTTCGGCCGAGCCGGCGGACTTCAGAGCCAACTCAAAGTTGTCCAGCACCGGGAGAAACTGCTCGACCACGTTGCCGGTGGCATAATCGCGATCCGAGACTCGCTCGCGCTCCGCGCGCTTGCGGGCGTTTTCAAATTCTGCCTGTAGCCGCGCCAGTCGATCCAGCAGCTGGTCGCGCTCTGCTTTCACCGCGTCAAATTCCGCCCGGCCTACCGGCGCTTCAGACGACTCGGCAGCAGGCTCCTGAGTGCCTTGACGAGTCCCCGCGGCCGGTTCCACCACGGGGTCTGACGCGCGCTCAGCCGTTTCTTCCGGCTTATCAAGCACAATCAACTCCGATTCTTTTTCTCGCATAGCTCCACGCAATCTCCGAAAATGCGAACGCATATGTTTCAATTGTAAATTCCAAGTCTCCGCCGGACTCTCTCGACTTCATCGGCGAAAACCAGGCTCCAGTTAGTCCGCGGGGACTTCAAGCAGGCGCTCGGAAAGACGCGCTATGTAACGCACGGCCTGAATCATCTCCTGGTATTGGATGCGAGTGGGCGCAATGACAGCGACCGTGCCCAGGCTGGCGCCTCCAAGCCGGGCCGGTGCGCCGATCAGCACAAGGTCCTGCATGGCCGGGGAAGCCTCGTCAAGCCCGACAACTACACGCACTTCCTGTTGACGTCCGTCGACATAGGCTGTCAGCAGTTCCACCAGCCGCTGCTTGGCATCCAAAGCCAGCAGAATCTGGCGGAGCCGTTCTCTGTCCAACTCCGCTGTAATCAGGTTTGCCATTCCGTCCACAAAAAGGGCAGGACCAGCATCGCCGCGCGCCAGGGCGCCCTTGCGGCAAAGCTCCTCGATCGAAGTCAGTAACTGATGATAGGCTTCGCGCTCCACCTCTACGCGCCGTGTTACCTCGGCACGGATGCGCTCGATGGGCCAGCCGCGAAAGTTCTCGTTCAGGTAGCGTGCAGCCGTCTCCAACTCAACACTCGTAAGTTCGCGATCCAAAGCCAGGACTCGATCCTGTACCGCTCCGGCCTGGGTTACAAGCACCGCCAACACACGGCCCGCCGCGAGGCGCGAAAAATGAATGTGCTCCAGCACCTGGCCCGCGGTGGAACTGGCAAGGGCCACGCCTAAACCGCTCGAAATGAGCGCGAGTACATGGGATGTACGTTCCAGATACTCGTTCGTGCTGGTTACTCCAGTGAAACTGTCCTCGATCTGGTCGCGTCGCTGCGCACTCAAAGTCGAAGATCCCTGCGGATTTGCACCCAGGGCCGATTGGGCAACCGAGCTCATACGGCCGGACTGCGTAATCTGTTCAACGTAATAGCGAAAGGCCGCAGCGGTTGGAACCCGGCCCGAAGACGTGTGCGGCTGCTCCAGCAGGCCCGCCTCACCAAGAGTTGCCATCACGTTCCGCAGCGTAGCCGAACTCAGGCCCTCCTTGTTCACAAAGTGGCGGGCAAGGGCCTGCGAGGCTACGGGTTCGCCGCTCGCAATGTATAACTCGATGATGGCCGTAAGCACCAGCCGCTCCCGCGGACTGATACGCGTTTCAGGCATCTTCCACGCTTTCCCTTGAGGCCCACCGGGTGTCCGGTACCCCATCGCCACCCATTTTCCAAATTTAAGACAGGACTACAAACTATCATTCTTCTTGTTAGATGCAATGGAAAATGGATAGAGTTATCCCTTCTAATTGTAGGAAGACCACAAGGCGCTGTCAAGCCGAACGAGAGGGCGGCGGCCTGATCGCAGAAGCATCGGCATCAGGCTGATAGATTCTAGACAGCGGCCTCTCGACTTTCGTCTGCCGTATTTTGTCTGCCGGACTCACTGCCGAGCGGCTCCTCAATTCGATTCTCTGCGGACCCCAGTTGCGCCGCGCCAGGAAAGAGCCATGTTCCACACCACTGAAGACATCCGCATCCAATGGACGAAGGTAGTTCTCCCTCCGGTGTTTCTTGAAGAGGAATTCCCGGTCAGCGAAGCCTCCTCAACCACCATCTTCGACGCGCGCACGGAGATTTGCGACATCCTTGGTGGACGCAATCCGCGACTCCTTGTCCTGGTCGGCCCCTGCTCCATTCACGACACCAAAGCTGCGCGCGAATACGCGGGTCTGCTGCGGTCTGCCATTCAAGAGTTTTCCCGTGACCTGTGCATCGTGATGCGTGTTTATTTCGAGAAGCCCCGCACGACGATAGGCTGGAAAGGACTCATCAACGATCCCTATCTCGATCAGTCCTACAAGATCAACGATGGCCTGCGCCAGGCGCGACACCTGTTGCTCGATCTAGCCGAAATGGGAGTGCCTACAGGGACCGAGTTCCTTGACATGATTTCGCCACAGTACATTGCCGGCCTGGTAAGTTGGGGCGCCATTGGTGCACGAACGACAGAGAGTCAGGTGCATCGGCAACTTGTATCCGGCGTTTCCTGTCCGGTAGGCTTCAAGAACGGGACCTCCGGCAACGTTCAGATCGCCATTGATGCGATCCTCTCCGCAGCTCATTCGCACACCTTTTTGGGGCACACAAAACATGGTCAATCCGCGATCTTCGTCACGACGGGGAACCCGGACTGCCATATCATTCTTCGCGGCGGCAGAAACACGGTGAATTACACGGCACAAAGCGTTGCCGAAACCGCGGCAAAAATGGAAGAGGCCAGCGTGGCGACGCGCATCATGATCGACTTTAGCCACGCCAACAGCAACAAGGACTACCGGCGCCAGGCGCTTGTGAGCCACGATGTCGCCGGGCAGATTGCGGCAGGCGACCGCCGCATTATCGGCGTCATGATCGAGAGCAATCTTGTGGCCGGAGCCCAGCGGCTTGTCCCCGGCAAGCCGCTGGTCTATGGACAAAGCATTACCGATGGCTGCATTGACTGGGCCGAAACCTACTCGATGCTCAAGGAACTGGCGGCCGCCGTGACAGCTCGCCGAGGCTAAGTTCACCACTGACAATTCGCCCCATTGGGAAATCAATAAGAAACCTGTCGTGTCGGTCTCAAAGCAAATAGAATAATCACCACTGAGCAGTTTCAAAATACGGTATGGGTGATTCAATGAGCACCAATGTGGAGAGTGTTAGTCAACCCAAGAATTTGAGCAGCGCTACTGAAACCGTCGGCCAGCAGCAGAGGAATATCGCTGTCGATGCTTACCGCGGCTTTGTCATGCTGCTGATGATGGGCGAAGTCCTTCGATTTTCGCATGTTGCTCATTCCTTTCCGAACAATCCCATCTGGCAATTTCTGTCTTTCAACCAGTCCCATGTCGAGTGGGCCGGCATGAGCCTGCACGATACCATCCAGCCGGGCTTCACATTTCTGGTCGGCGTTGCGCTGCCTTACTCGTTGAGAAGCCGCCAGCGAAAGGGCGAGAGCTTCAACCACATGCTCGGCCACACCATCTGGCGGAGTTTTGTCCTGGTGGCGTTGGGGTTCTTTCTTCGCTCCATGTACAGCCCCATGACGAACTTCACCTTCGAAGATACCCTTACCCAGATCGGTCTCGGTTACACCTTCGCATTTCTGCTTACGTTCGTACGCCCGCGCTGGCAATGGATTTCGTTTGCCGGTCTTCTCTTCGCTTATTGGCTCGCATGGGCGCTCTATCCCGCGCCCGGCGCCGACTTCCCCTGGGCTTCAGTCGGAGTGCCCGCAAATTGGCATCACCTCTACACCGGCTTCGCGTCGCACTGGAACAAGAACAGCAATCTAGGTCAGGCATTCGATGTCCGGTTTCTGAATATTCTTCCCCGCCCAAGCCGTTTCCTCTTTAACGACGGGGGCTACTTGACACTTAGCTTCATTCCAACGCTCGGCACCATGCTGCTTGGCGTCGCCGCAGGCCGTTGGTCTCTCGCCTCCGGACCAAACATTCCGATGCGCAAATTCCTGCTGGCTGGAATCGCACTTGTCGCCGCCGGCTTGCTGTTTCACTTCACCGGAATCTGCCCTATTGTGAAAAGAATCTGGACACCGTCGTGGACCCTGTTCAGCGGCGGCGTGTGCTTCTTCTTTCTCGCCGCATTTTCATGGGTCATCGATGTGAGAAAGCATCGAGGCTTCGCGTTTCCTCTGGTTGTGGTCGGCATGAATTCCATTGCCGCATACCTTATCGCGCATCTTTTCGAAGAGTTCGTTCAGAGCAGCTTCCGCATCCATCTCGGGGCATCCGCTCTCAACATCCTCGGCCCGGCCCTGGAACCGCTTGTTCTTGGTGTGCTTACATTGGGGACCTACTGGCTTATCCTCTTCTGGATGTTCAGGAAAAGAATCTTCGTTCGGATATAGCCTTGGCCAGGCTTATGTGAGTTTCCATTTGCCGATTGATGAAAGGAAACTCACAGGCCCTGACCTACTACCTCGACCAGGTCGTAGCGCCGCAAAGCGCACTACAGGCGACGTTGAGTTCTTCATATTCGCGAGCGTCCAGCCCAGGTTCAATGCGAACCGCGCACAATGCCGGGAAACCAATGGACTGCATTGTCGTGATAAAGCTTTCGCAAAACCGAATTGGGTAACGCCAGACCTTGCACCTTGCGGCCGCCGTAGTCAACTGTTTCGTTGGTCGCAAGGAATCGCCAATCGCGCGCGTAAGTCCCCTCCCATTCGTCGAGTGCTTTTTGCACTTTGTCGCTTGGAGAGAACTCGTTGTCCGTGGCATAGATCAGCTTGTCCTGATATTTCGTAATGAAAGCGATGATGTCGGCATGTGGTTGCAGCATCATGTAAGGCATGCGGGCGGCAAGATCCACTGCAAAGTTGGGGTATCGATCGAGATGCTGAGCCAGTTGATTGAAATCGGCCTCCATGCTGCCCAAGTGCGCTCCCACCACACGCAGATCCGGGTTCTGTTCAAGCACATGATCGCGCGCTTGCAGGATCTGTTCCTTGGAAGCAGGATGCGGCTTGTCGTACATATACCAAACAGGATTGTCTTTGTAGTAGGAATAATCTGGCGAAGCAGGGTCCATTGGAGCCCATGCTGAACTGGGATCCGCCACGTGGGCGATCAAAGTCTTATGGTGGGCAGCTATATCTTTGTAAATGGGTGCAAAGACCGAGTTATCGGGAAGGATGTAGTTACCCTTTGCATCCTTGATTTCCATCCCGATGTTCTTCCATATCTTTACTGCGATAGCGCCTTGATCGAACTCCTTGTTGAGCCACCGCTTCGAGCTTTCGGCGAACCCGCGATCATTGAGCTTGTAGGGATCGAATGTCGTGCATAAGATCCCGCGGCCATCGCTGCCTCGAACAAACTTCCACGCAGCCTCGCTCAATACCGGCAATTCCTTAGATTGTGGGTTCTGGTCGTCGACAACAATAATGTCCACTATGTGAAGATTCAGCTTCTTGAACAGGGCAAAGAAGGCCGGATCGTTTTGGAAGGCGTGCGCGTGGGCATCAATCGGGTCGAGCGCGGTGAAATCTTTCAATTCCTGGATCGAGAAAGGTCCACTGACAACTTGCGCTGCGTTTGTTGGGCCCGATGCGGCGGGAGGTTTCTCTTGTGGATGTTTGTCGCATGCAACTACCCCGAGCATAAGCACCACTGACATCACGAGTATCTTCATCGTTGACTCCATTGAACGTGCAAAACGCTGCAATTCGACACCGGTGAAACTTCGAACAAGCCGGCAACGAAGTATAACGCCTCTGCTCACTAGCAACGAAACGCCCCATAAGTCTGATCCTCTTGAAACCGCTATGATGTGGGTAACCGCCTGGAATAGCGGCGCGGCACACGTATGGCATACACCATATTTATCTCGGCCGGCGAGGCCAGCGGCGAACATTACGGGGCGCTGCTGGTTGGCGCGCTTCAGCAAAGGCTCGCTGCTGTCGGGCAGCAGGCCCGCTTCTTCGGAATGGGCGGGGAACGCATGGCCTCCGCAGGTCTTGAAGTTGTCGTGCGATCGGAAGATATGGCGGTGATGGGGCTGACCGAAGTCCTGCACCACCTGCCGCGTATCTACCGCGAATATCGCCGATTAAAAAAAGCCATTCGCGAGCGGCGCCCGGATGTAGCCATACTGATCGACTTTCCCGAAATCCACTTCCGGTTAGCCAGGGAGTTAAAGCGGCTTGGGGTTCCCGTTATTTTCTTTGTAAGTCCTCAGTTATGGGCATGGAAGAAGAAACGCATCACGTTGGTGCAAGATTTTGTCGATAAGATGCTGGTGATCTTCCCCTTCGAGCAGCCCTTCTACCGCGAGCGGGGTGTGGCCGCGGAGTTTGTAGGCCATCCGCTGGCAGACTTGCCGGCGCCAACCATCAGCCGCGCGCAATTTTCCCACGAAAATCAGTTGGACCCTTTCGAGATTTGGATCGGCCTGTTGCCAGGTAGCCGCCCCAGGGAAATCCGAGACCACCTGCCCGAGATGCTCAAGGCGGCGCGGGATCTGATTCCTCTCCCCGACCAATCCGGCCGCTTCGCATTCCTTGTTCCCTTGGCTCCGACCCTCAACGCAGATCATCGCATTCAGGTCCGGCGGATGGTCGACAAGTATGGCGCCGGTCTCAATATTCGCCTGGTGGACGATGCGCGTTCAGCGCTCTTTCACGCTCGGGCGTCTGTCGTGGCCAGTGGCACAGCCACCGTCGAAGCGGCGCTTATCGGAAACCCCTTTGTCGTGGTATACCGGGTTTCGCCGGTCACGTATGCCATCGCCAAACGAGTGGTCAAAGTGCCGCATGTAGCCATGGCGAACTTGATTGCCGGCAAACGGGTGGTGGCAGAATTGATTCAAGATGACTTCACAGCGGCAAATATCATCCAAGAAATCAGGCCTCTGCTACCCGATGGAGGCCCTCGGCAGTCCATGATGCAGGAGTTGGCTTCGATACGCGGCTTGTTGAGTACAGGGCCGGCCGACCATGAACAAGGCGCCATTGGCCGGGTGGCGTCGATTACCTTGGAAGTGCTGGCTGTAAGTTCAGCGGCGGCCGAGGCCACGGTGCATTCTTGATTTGGACCACCTGGCATTTAGGGAGATGGAAGACCAATGATTGCGATGCTGGAAAAAAACCGGATATTGCCAGTTGTCAGCGGGCTGGCATTCACTCTGATCATGGCGGGTCCCCTGGCTGCCCAAAAGGCGGAGCGGCCCGCGATGGCTGTCGCCGGCTACGTGATTGACGCTGAACTGGACCCGGCTACGCACCATCTTGCGGCCAAGGCGGTGGTGAGTTTTACCGCCCCTGAAAACGCCGAGCTAGTGAGTTTTGGCTTTCACCCAGCGCTGAAAGTAAACAAGATCTCCGACGAAAGCGGCAAAGTGCTCACAGGAGATCGGTCCGCGGACGGGACAATTCGCGTAACCCCCGCCACCCCCTTCGTCAAAGGCCAGGTTGCGCATTGGACCTTCGCGTACGAGGGCACCATCACCGGCAGCGAGGACGGCCCGGTGGAAGGCCTCAAGCTGGCCGCCATCCAGGAGCCCATCACCTACCTGCTCTATGCAGCGCGCTGGTTTCCCTCGAACGGCTTTCTTACCAATCGGTTCACCGCCGAGATGCATATCCGCGTACCGCAAGGCATGAAGGTATTTGCCAGCGGCAGCCAAGGGGCGTCAAAATCCGTGACTCTGGCCAACGGCAAGCCCGGCGACCAATACGACTTTAATTGGACCAAGCCCGGCTTTCCCGGAACGGTGATCGCAGGCCGCTATGTAGGCCCGGTCTCGGTGGGCGAAGGCAATGTGAAGGTGTATCTCACGGTCAGCCACCAGCAGGCCGGAAACGAACTGGCGCAAACCGCAGCCAAGGAGTACGACTTTTTTACCGAGAAATTCGGTGCGCTTGAGTCCTCCCGCCTCAACGTGGTGGAACTGCCGGACGACACCATCCCCGCCGTGTACGCGCCGGAGTTGGCCGGGATTTTGGGTTCCCGAGTGGGAGACAAGAGCGGCGTTCGGTTGCTGGCCAACACGATTGCCCATCAGTGGTGGGGTTCCGAGGTTAGCCCGCGCACCCTGAACGATGCCTGGATTACCAACGGCATGGCCCGCTATGGCGAATTGATGTACGTGGAAGAAGAGAGCGGCAAGAACGCCATGAAAACCGCCCTCCAGGATGTTTCCGCGGGCGCCTTGGCGTACGACACCATTCCTCTATCAAGTGCTGGGCGCATGAACCCGTTTTCGCCCGAATTCCAATCGATGACGCTCGAAAAGGGCGCCATGATCTTTCATATGTTGCGCTGGGACATCGGCGACAAAGCATTTCTGGACACTCTGAAAGGTGCGCTGGGCCAGTACACCGATAACTCGATGCGCGCCCAGGACTTCGAGAAAGTGGCTGAAGCCCAGAGCCAGCAGCAGCTTACCGCGTTCTTCGCCCAGTGGATAGACGGCACCGGCGCGCCGCAATTCACCAATAAGTATGCCGTTTACCGGTTAGGGAACAACAAGGGCTTCCGTACAATCGGAGAGATTGGTCAGGACCTTGACCTGTTCCGCATGCCGGTGGAATTGCGGGTTGAGACCGACGGCAAAACGGAAATCCAAAAGGTGGATGTGGTAGGCACCCAGACACAATTCGTGGTGGACACCTTCGGCAGGCCGCGGCGGATCGCCATCGATCCCGGCAATTGGCTGCTCAAATCCACTCCGGATCTGCAGGTGCGGATTTCCATCCTGAAAGGGCAGCAAATGGTGGCGCAAGGCGACCTGGCCGCCGCAGTGGCTGAGTACCAGAAGGCGCTTGAGGCCAACTCGCAGAGTTCGTTGGCCAATTACCGCATCGGAGAGGTCCTCTTCTCGCAGCGCAACTACCAGGCAAGCGTGAATGCCTACCGGGACGCGCTCAGGGGCGACGGCGAACCGCGCTGGACCGAGGTCTGGAGCCACATCCAACTGGGCAAGATCTTCGATATCACCGGGCAGCGCGATCGGGCAGTGAATGAATACCGGCTTGCGGTGCAGACAAACGACAACACACAGGGCGCAGTCAACGAGGCGCGGCTGTACCTGCAAAAACCGTATCTGCGGCCGGAGAACGACTAGGCCTGCCAGAGCGGCTCTGTTTGCCGCCGCGATTCACTCCTGAAGTGAAACGTACTCCGCGTTCGCGATTCCGGACGTGCCAACATTTCGATTCATCCTCTTGGCATGACGGGTATGCGCCGATATACCCGGCATGTGCCTCCTGCGCACCATTGCCCGGGTTGCGGTATTCCTCTTTCTCGGCGCAGCCTTGTCGGCAGCGGCGCAAGACCCGTCAGGCTCACCCTCCCTTTCGCGGATTGCGCCACGTGTCAACGGTCCCGTGGATGAATCCGCGAGGGTGGTTCTGCGCGGCGGCGTGCATCCGCTGGCCCAGTCCAGGTTTGATCAGGGCGCCGTGGAAGACTCCCTGCCCACCGGGCGAATACTGCTGCTGCTCAGGCGCTCAGTGGCACAGGAGGCGGAGCTCAGAGATTTCATAGAGGCTGCAAATACGCCGGGAAGCCCCTCTTTTCACAAATGGCTCAAGCCGGAGGAATTCGGGCGCCGCTTCGGCCCGGCCGACTCGGATGTGGCTGCGGTAGCCGCGTGGCTGGAGTCGCACAACTTCACCGTCAGCAAGGTTCATGCCGGCCGCGGATCAATCGAGTTCTCGGGAACGGCCGGTCAGATTCGCAAAACGTTCCATACGGAGATTCACCGCTACGCGCTCAACGGTCAGGCGCATCTGGCAAGCGCCGCAGATGTCGCGGTGCCTGCCGCGTTGGCCCCGGTCGTCGCCGGCCTGGCCCCAATGGGGGATTTTCACCCGAAGGCGTACTCCAAGGTGCTGGGCAGCGCCAGATTCGATTCCAAAACCCACCAGGCCTCTCCACAATGGTCCTATTCGTCCGCGGTTGGAGTCAGTTACGTGGTGTCGCCGGGCGATTTCGTCAGGCAATACAACATCACCCCGGTTTACAACAACAAAATCAAAGGTGCCGGGCAGTCCATTGCCATTATCAGTGCCTCGAACGTTGACCTGAGTCTCGTTCAGGCATACCAGGCCCTTTTTGGGTTGCGTGCAAACTTACCCCAGGTGGTCGTTGATGGGACCGACCCCGGAGAAAATTACGCAGCGACGGAAGCGTACCTGGACCTCGAAATTGCTGGCTCCGTTGCGCCCGATGCCAACATCGTCCTTTACACCTCAGGCGGAACGGCCTTCACCAATGGCCTTGCCCTCGCCGCATTGCGCGCGGTGGAAGACGATCTGGCCGGTGTAATCAGCACCAGCTACGGCGAGTGCGAAGCGCAACTGGGCCCCAGCGGCAACGCCTTCTGGAATGCGCTGTGGCAACAGGCCGCTGCACAGGGGCAGACTTCGTTCGTGTCGGCTGGCGACGGCGGATCGGCCGGGTGCGATGATTTCGATGTCCAGAACGTCGCCTATGGAGGTCTCCAGGTCAATGGCATCGCATCCACGCCCTATAACGTAGCCGTCGGCGGAACCGATTTCTACTACAGCCAATATGCCGGCACTTCTTCCGCCATCAATGCGCAGCTAGCCAGCTACTGGACAAGCCCGACACCGTCCGCAGTCCTCTCGCTTAAGCAGCCTGTCCCGGAGCAGGCCTGGAATGAATTCTTTGGCTTCAACCTGGCGGATAGCGGCAATCCCGCGAACCTCCCCTCCCAAACCATCCTCGCCGGCGGCGGAGGCGCCAGCAGGGCTGCGCTTTACCCCGCCGGAAGTGCGCCCCAAGGATATCCCAAGCCTGCATGGCAGCTTGGTCCGGGTGTTCCCGCCGATAAGGTCCGCGATCTTCCCGATGTCTCCCTGTTCGCGGCCACTGGAGATAATTCCAGTTTCTATCCCATCTGTGCCCAGCCCGGCGATTGCAGCAGTGCCAACTTGAACGCGAGTGGCGCGGTCATCATCACTGCTGTCGGCGGAACATCCGCATCCTCTCCGGCCATGGCCGCCATCCAGGCCCTGGTCAACCAGAGCACCGGCAGTTGGGCAGGACAGGCGAACTTCATCTACTACTCCCTCGCTGCCCGGCAACCAGGGGTTTTCCGCGATGTGACTGTTGGCAGCAACCAGGTGCTCTGCTATCCGGGAACGGCCAATTGTGTTTCGGGTAGGGCCGGGACCATCGCTGCCGGATACCAGGTTGAAAGCGGGTATGCCTCCGCCGCCGGTTATGACCTGGCCACAGGCTTGG
>OBLW0100001463.1_pt1 | contig 19968 bp, 22 predicted proteins | sample 1520161 | NCBI WGS metagenome assembly OBLW01 (sample SAMEA3539309, study PRJEB22396) | soil metagenome | biome: tundra; feature: field; material: soil | place: USA | collected 2010-05 | depth 0.15 m | reverse complement strand
TATTGCGGTCATATTTTTTAAAATACAAAAACCCCTATCTCAAAACATTGATAGGGGTTTTAATTATCTAATTAAAAAGATCAAAATTATAAACCTCAGAATTATTGAACAGGAGCAGGTTTATAATTCATTTTCAATTTTTCATATTTAGCTTTTTCGTCTTCTGTGAGATTAGGAATCTTGAATGTTTGTTGAGGATAAATCAAGTCAGCATTCTTAATCTGATCACGGTTTGCTGAATAGATTATAGGCCATGCAAAACCGTTTCCATAGTGTTCAGGTTTTTGAGCAATGCGCCATAAGCAGTCGCCTTTAACAACTGTATAATTCTTTACAGTGGGTTCTTCAACCCAAGAATCCAAATCTTTCTGCATTTGATTCTGTACTTTATCAAAGAATTCAGGTAAAGCACTGATCTTATTCATTTTCAGTGCATTAAGATCTTTCTGTCTGTCAGCTTTAGGACCTTCTTTTCTTCCGATCTTTCCACTTAATTCATTGACAGCAGTTCTATAATTATCAATATCAGATTTTGAAGCACCGATCATTGTATAAAGTTCATTCATACAATCATCATAACTCTGAATGTTCTGACTTTTAAGGTTGGTAATATCAGTATTTAATGTACCAATTTCTGTATTTAGGCTTTCCTTTTGAGTTTTTAGACGTGCCATTTCAGCTTCCCATTCGTCCTTTGACATTTTTTCCTGCGCTAGCAGAGAAAAAGAAAAGATTAGTATGAGAGAAAAAATACCAAGAAAATATTTACTGAATTTCATAAAATTCCTCCAAATCATTTTTTTATTAATAGTTATTTAGGCAATTTGTCAAGATTAGCTTTAGTCTCTTGCTTTTCTTTATTGCATTCTTCCAGTTTTGCATTTTTATCAGCTATATCTTTCTCCAGAGCAGACCTCTGGTCTTTCAAAGAATTTGCCTGTGACTGAAGGGAATTTACATCAGCCCTCAAATTTTTTAAATCATTTATTTGAGTATCACTTAAACCGCCACAACCGTTCATTAGTGCGACAGCCACTATGAATGATGAAGCGATAGTAAAGTGTTTTATAACATGAGTTAGTTTCATATAACCTCCATTTGGTTTTATATTTTATACCGAACTTGTTGAAAATTTGTTTTTTTTATTCAAACAAAAAAGGGTACTAAAAAATGACCCTATTATATAACAATTTCATTAATCAATTTCAAGTTAACTTATTGAAATTAAAGGAAATATGATATATAATACAATATAATAATTAAATTAACCGTTTTTCCACGAAACTTGTATAATTATTTCCTGCCAGAATTATGTGGTCAAAAACAGGAATATCAAGCATTTTTCCAGCCTCAACAAGCTTTTTAGTAATAGAAATATCTTCACTTGACGGTTCAGGGTTTCCGCTAGGGTGATTATGCATTAAAATCACACTAGCAGAACAATTTTCAATTGCAGCCTTGAATATTTCTCTTGGATGAACAATACTTGAATTGAGATTACCGATTGAAATAACTTCGTGCTTAATAATTTTATTTGCAGAATTGAGGCAGATGAGAATAAACTTCTCCTTAAGTTCGTCCTTCAGAAGAGGGATAAACATTTCCGCTATATCCTGGGGAGATGTGATTTTTTTCTCAGAAGTATTCTTGTTCTGTGATAAGATCCTTCTGCTTATTTCAAATGCAGCAAGCAATGATGCAGCTTTATCCTTTCCAATTCCTATCTTTTTAATAAAATGTGAGGGATGCTTGGAGGCTAAAACTGCAAGGTTTTCATTTTCTGCTATCAGTTCCTGCGATATGTTTATTACTGACTTCCCCTTAGTGCCGGTTCTCAAAAGGATTGCTAAAAGCTCCGCATCGCTTAAGCTTTGTGAGCCTCTTAATAACAGTTTTTCCCGCGGTCTGTCATCGAGGGGCAAATCTTTTACTTTCATATAATTACTCCCAAAAATAATTATTTCTTATTATTCCCCTATTCTGAATTTATCCACCAGTTGAAATTTCCCATCCCTGTACCGAATAATATTCAGAAATTTATTTACTCTTTCAGAGTCAAAACAAATATTATTATGATACCCAGTATAAACTCTACCCGATTCCATTGCAGTTTTTAATGCCGGTCTGTCCGGGTCGTCACCATAAAATGAAGCAAGAACAAATTTAGCGGCATCATAACCATATAAAACATTACGGGTTACGTCCATATGTGTTTTTTGATAAAAGGCTTTATTGAATACCTGATACTTAAGATCATCATAGTCAATGAAATAATCGCTCGTAAATATTAACTGGTTGCTAAGAGTAGATGACGATTCAAATCCTTTTGCTGAGAGCCAATCCTGATTTCCATATAAGGTTAGATTGATACCTTGCTGCTCAAGCTGAGAAAGGATAATAGAAGCATCCGACTTGTCTGTCAAAGGGACATATAATCCCTGAATGTCCTTCACCCTAGCTTGTATTTTTGATATCTGAGAACTTAGGTCATATGAATTACTTGAATATGTCACTTCAATAATAATTTTACCACCGAGTTTTATAAACTCATTCTTGAAAACATTTGCCACTGATGATGAATATCCTTCTTCCGGAGAAAGGATTGCCATTTTCTTTTTATTCTCAACAAAATAAATATACTGTGCCATTATTTTGCCTCGCAGAATAAAAGAGGGATTGGCTTGAAAAAAGTTGGGATATGAAGAAGTAAGATCGTTTTCAGTTGCAGTGGGTGATATTATCGGAATATCAGAATTTTTGAATATTTCAAGTGCAGCTTTTACTTCATCACTATATACAGGACCTATAATTGCTTTTAAACTATTGATTTTATCGAATTCTTCCTTTATAGTTTTAATTTTTTCAGTTTTACGTTCAGAGTCTCTTATCAATAAACCAATTTTATTATTATTTTCATTGTTGTATTCAGAAACTGCAAATTTAATTCCTTCAAGAATTTCCACAGATGGTTCCACCCGGTTATAATTTGTATCGTTCTGATAAATTGGAAGAATTACTCCTAATAGGCTGCCATTATTCTCAACCGGAAGTTTTTTTTGCGGAATGATTGCAACAACAGCTATAAAATAGATAAAAAGGAATTTATAGCCCATCAGTAACAATATTATTATTAACTATGCTTGCGGCTGATTTTTTCCCTTCAAGGGCATATTGGTTAAGCGGGTCAATTTTAAGCGCGATATCATAATAAACAAGAGCATCTTTTGCTTTGTTACCTTTGAGACAAGCCTCGGCAAGTTTTGTATATACTTCAGAAGATGCCTCATCAGTTGATTCAATATGTTTAAGGAAATTCCTTTCTGCTTTAATAAAATCCCCAAGCTTAAAATATATTTTGCCTGCAAGTTCATATATTTTAGGTTCATTCGGATTTAGCTTTAATGCCTTTTCCACGGGGGAAACAGCATGGGCATGCATATCCAGATTATAATATATTTCAGCATAAATAGCATTAAGCTCCCAATAATTAGAATACATTACGTCAGCGCGCTTAGCACAGGTTAAGGCATTATCAAAATTGCATAATTTAATTTCAGTCTTCGCAAGATAAATATTCGCTTCCTGAAACAACTCGGATTGTTCGGCATGAGAGATAAAGTTAATGAAATTTATTTTAGCCAGCTCATATTCCCCAAGCATGAAATGAGCATAGCCAATAAAGAAATTAACTACGATTTCTTCTTCGGGAAGTATAAAGTTTAAGGCCTCAATTGTTTCTTCCCACCTGGAATTCCTTAGAAGGAATTGTCCAAAGAACAATCGTACAATTTTATTTTCAGGATCTGATATCAGGAATTCTTTTAGTAATTCGATGGCAGGCTCAATATTTCCAAGCTGCTCATAAACCTCAGCCACCCCAAAATAAGCATCAGCAAAAGAAGGGTGTTCATTAATTACTGTCTCATAAAACTGAAGAGCATGGAGGAGTTTTCCCTGTGCCTGGAAATCGCGGGCTTGTTTTAACTTGTAGTCTAACTGGTACTTAATATCCAATGTTAATTCCCATTCAATAAATTAAAAAGGCATGGAGTTGAATATATTATTTTAGAAGAAAGAACCTTTATTTTCCAATTAACTGTTTATAAGCTTTACTGTCAAGCAAAGAATTTAATTCTGACGGATCTGTTATTTCTATTTTCACCATCCAACCAAGCCCATATGGATCCGTATTAACAACTTCCGGCTGGGTTTGTAAATGACTATTTACCTCCACTATTTTTCCGCTGCAAGGGGCATAAATATCACTTACGGTCTTAACCGCTTCAATTGTTCCGATAGAATCACCGGATTTGATATTCGATTTATTAGGATCAATATCTATGAAAACAACATCTCCGAGTTCGCCCTGAGCATAGTCAGTTACGCCGATTGTGCCTATTTTTCCTTGGATGGAGATCCATTCATGATCTTTAGTATATTTTAAGTCTTCAGGAAAGTTCATAAAATCCTCTACATAAGATTAAGCTAAAATTATTTAAGAAAATCATCTAAAAAGCCTGTATCAAAATTACCACTTTTAAATCTTTTATCCTCAAGAACTTTAAGGTGGAAAGGAATAGTAGTTTTGATTCCTTCTATAACAAATTCCTCAAGAGATCGTTTAGCCCTAGCAAGAGCATGAGGACGGTCTGATCCCCAAACTATTAACTTAGCAATTAATGAGTCATAAAAAGGAGGAATTGTATACGAGACATAGATCGTGGAGTCGATTCTTACTCCGAAACCACCGGGAAAATTAAGAGAGAGTATCTTACCGGGAGAAGGTCTGAAATTCTGATCGGGGTCTTCGGCATTTATTCTAAATTCTATTGCATGTCCGAATGGTTCGCGAGGAAGCCTATCAATTTTTTCGCCTTCAGCCACAAGAATCTGCTGTCTGATAAGATCGACACCATAAACCATCTCAGTAACCGGATGTTCCACCTGAATACGCGTATTCATTTCCATGAAATAAAAATTATGATGCTTATCGACAAGAAACTCGATCGTACCGGCTCCTTCATAATTAACCGACTTTGCCCCCAATACAGCTATTTCCCCCATTTTATTTCTCATAGCTTCATCGACGAAAGGAGAAGGAGATTCTTCGATCAGTTTCTGGTGCCGGCGCTGAACAGAGCAGTCTCTTTCGCCATAATGGTACACATTGCCATGCATATCCCCCATTATCTGAATTTCTATATGGCGGGGATTCTCTAAGAATTTTTCTATATATACATCCGGGTTACTGAAAAAAGACTCAGCCTCATTTCTTGCTGTCTGGAAGGCAACTAAAAAATCACTCTCTTCCCAAACAACACGCATCCCTTTGCCCCCACCCCCTGCTGATGGTTTTATTATAACGGGAAAGCCGATTTCTTTTGCAATGGTGACACCTTCCTCAGGAGTTGCTACAACACCGTCGCTGCCAGGAATAACAGGGACGCCATTTTTTCTCATGGTATCTTTGGCAAATGCTTTGTCTCCCATCGCCTTAATCATTTCGGAAGAGGGACCTATAAACTTTATACCGGAATCAGCACATATTTCGGAAAAATAAGCATTCTCAGCAAGGAAACCGTAGCCGGGATGAATTGCATCTGCACCAGTAACGTGTGCTGCGGAAATAATGGAGGGGATTTTAAGATAACTTTCCTTGCTTGAGGCAGGACCTATGCAAACAGCTTCATCGGCAAAGGTAACATGAAGTGATTCCCTGTCAGCTTCAGAATAAACAGCAACTGATTTAATTCCTAATTCTTTGCAGGTCCTTATAATTCTAAGGGCTATTTCCCCCCTGTTGGCAATTAGTATTTTTTTAAACAAAAATTTCTCGCTTTTAATAAAGCTTTACATTTGAATTAAAAAGAGAGGCTGGTTGAATTCAACCGGTTTCCCATTTTCAGCAAGGATTTTAATAATCTTGCCGCTTACATCGCTTTCAATTTCATTCATTAATTTCATAGCTTCAACTATACAAAGAACTGAACCCGGCGAGACAACATCGCTGACCTGAATATATGAATCAGCATCCGGGGCAGGTGCTCTGTAAAATGTTCCAACAATGGGAGAGCGAATGATATGCTGATTTTTTTCTGCTGCTTCTTCTTTGCCCGGTTTCTTGTCAACCTGTACATCAATTTGCGAAAGGTCAGGATCAGATGATACATGGTGGATGATGCGGGACTGATCTTCGGAAGAGTAGGTTCTTACTTTTTTAGCAATTTTTATTCTGTAGTCGTTCTCTTCTATTTCAAGGTCAGTAATAGTGCTGGTTTCTAAAAGTTTTATCAGTTTTTTTATAAGATTCAGGTCCATTTTGTATCCTGTAATTTATTACACTTTTACTCTTTCCATGTAACCGCCGGTCCTTGTATCAACTCTTAAGACATCATTAACATTAATAAACAGGGGAACATTTATAGAAGCGCCGGTTTCGAGTTTTGCAGGTTTGACTGCACCGGTTGCAGTATCGCCGCGGAAACCAGGTTCAGTTTCAACTACTTTCAGATTTACAAAGATTGGAATATCGACATTAATAATTTCAGTACCATTGAAGAGAAGTTCTACTTCTTCAGCTTCTTTAAGATAAGCAACACCATCTCCGAAAAGTACAGCGGGAATATTGATTTGTTCATAAGTATCATTATCCATACAGACCAGGAATTCTCCCTCTCTGTACAAGTATTGATATTTTCGTCTTTCTACTCTTACAATTTCAATTGTTTCACCGGAGCGAAATGTATTATCGAGAACTTTACCGGTTCTTAGATTTTTTACCATTGTTCTGACGAAAGCCCCTCCTTTTCCGGGTTTAACGTGCTGAAATTCGATGACGGTATAGAGGTCATTCTTAAATTTAATAATTAGACCATTCCTGAGATCAGAGGTATCTGCCATAAACACGCGATATTATATTAGTGATTAAATAGAGGCAAAAAATATGGATATAAGGGTTCAATGTCAACAAAATGACTTTATCAGAAACTGAGGCTTTTTAATAAAAATAGGGGCATTTAGCATCGTTTCTGTGTATTTTCAGACAAAATGTGAAGAAAAATCAAAATTATAATAATTGAATATACGTGATTTGGGACGGTAATAATGGCACCGTAAAAAGGTGCCATTATTATTAAAAAAGTGGATTATTGCTCTAATTGATTAGAATACTTATCAATTTCCCTAAAAGCAGTTGAAGTAGTAAAATCCTTTTTAATTTTATCGAAAAGTTCTTTAGCATCGGAATTTTTACCGGCAGTCATATAATTTATACCAGCCTGAAGGAGGTATTCAGGATTCAGGACATCTGAATTTGAGACAAAGGCAGCTTTTTTATAAAGATCGGCAGCTTTTTCATAATTCAATTTATAGGCCTGGTAGGAGGCTTGTCCTGCTAAGGCAGTAGCCTTAAATATTTTATTGCTACCGCTATAATCCTGATAATACTTATTAGCATCATCTAATTTTCCGAGATTATTATAGGCATTTGCGATATATATTTTTGCAATTTCCCCGTTTTCAGTGCTTCCATAAGATTGGACCAGCTTTTTAAGTCCAATTAGTTTAGTACCGGCTCTTCCTTCGATAGCCTCAAGGTAGTTTCCTGAATCATAAACATTCATAATGCGGGCAAGTTCAGTGCCTGCAATTTCGTCATTCTTTTTTTTGTTATTCATATACAAGACAATAGCTAAAATAACAACAGCCAGTATACCTGCATACATTGCAAGACGATTCTTATTTTCCTCAAAAAAGGCAATAGCTTTATAGTATGTAGTAACAAGTTTATCTTCTTTAATCTCTTTTCTAGATAGTTTTTTTCTTTTAGTAAGCATTTAACAGGATCCTTGACATAAAGGTTAGTTAATAAATAAATTTAACGGATGCAAATTTAAGATTATATTTAATAATCTTCCATTAAATAGAATAAAAAAGTACGCCCAGAAGGATTCGAACCTTCAACCTTTGGAACCGGAATCCAACGTTCTATCCATTTGAACTATGGGCGCAGTTGAAATTCGAACAGAAATCTAATCTATTAAGTAAAGATAAGGATAATTATGAATAGAAAAAGGAGAAATAAATAACGTTTCCATCATCAATGCAAATATTTCAAATAACCCATACAGTAATTAGGTAACGTTTTAACAAATTCGAGAAAATTATATTTTATTTATTTTTTCTCGAATTCCCAATTATTTGGTATGGCGCTTATGGAGGTTTTCGGCGATTTCGGTAAGCGGGATTCCTTTTTCTACAAGCATAACAAATAGATGGTAGATAAGGTCTGATGTTTCATTTACCAGATCTTTTTTATCCTTGTTCTTTGCAGCGATGATCGTTTCTACTGCTTCTTCACCCACTTTCTGAATTATCCTATCTTCCCCTTCTAAAAAAAGTTTTGTTGTATAGGAATGTTCAGGAAGGAGTTTTTTTCTTGATTGAATTATATGGTACAATTCATTTAAGAAGACAATACCCGGATATTGTTCTTCTTTGAAACATGAATAATCGCCATTATGGCAGGTGTTTCCATCAGGGATGGCTTTTATAAGAAGCGTGTCATCATCACAATCGCTTTTTATTTCTATAACGTTAAGAAAATTTCCAGAAGTCTCTCCCTTGGTCCATATTTTTTCCCTGCTTCTGCTATAGAAAGTAACTTTGCCGGTAGCGATTGTTATGGAGAGTGATTCCCTATTCATAAAACCAACCATTAAAACTGCGCCGGTAATATTATCGATTATAACTGCGGGGATTAAACCATCCAGTCTGTCAAAATGCATTTTATCCGGGGAGATCATTTCTTTTTTCATATTAATTACGCACATGTATATTATTTAATTGAAGATAATTTTTTAGTTCTTTTATTTTTATTTCACCAAAGTGGAAAAGTGAGGCTGCCAAGCAGGCATCCACATCAGCTTTGTTAAAACATTCAAGGAAATGTTCCATAGATCCTGCACCACCCGAAGCAATTACAGGTATATTAACATTATGTGTTAATAAAGAAAGGAATGGGATATCGAATCCGGATTTAGTTCCGTCCTTATCCATTGAAGTCAATAAGATTTCACCGGCTCCCAATTCTTCAATCTTTCTGCACCACCACAATCCTTCCAGATCGGTCTCTTCTGTTCCCCCTTTTACAAAGACCTTATATTTATCATTTCTTTGTTTAATATCAATTGCAGCAACAATAGCCTGACTGCCAAATTGTTTGGATGCGGAAGTGATTAATTGATGATCTATTACGATAGAAGAGTTGAGTGAAACTTTATCTGCTCCTGCCTTTAACAAATTCTCAATGTCCCTGAGATTTCTTATGCCTCCACCTACGGTAAACGGAATCTGAATAGCTGAGGCGACATCTCTTACGAGGTCAAGCAAGGTGTCCCTTTTTTCAATTGAAGCAGTTATATCAAGGAAGACCAATTCATCAGCACCTTCGTTGGAGTATACTTCAGCAAGTTCAACAGCAGAACCTGCATCCCTTAGGTTAACAAAGTTAACTCCTTTTACTACCCTACTGTTTTTGACATCAAGACAGGGAATAATTCTTTTACTAAGCAAGTTTACTTAACTCCTCAAGATCAATTGTATTTTCATAAATAGCTTTGCCTACGATAGTTCCATAGATATTCAAATCCTTAAGGGTAATAACATTCTGAATATTCTTTATTCCCCCAGAGGCAATAAGTTTAATATCCTTAAAATCTTTTCTAATCTCAATATAAAGTTCAGTGTTAGTTCCCTGAAGCATGCCATCCCGTGAAATATCAGTACACAGGAATTGATCTATGCCAACAGATGAACAATAATCAATATGTTCATTAAGAGAGACAGATGTTGTTTCAGTCCAACCGTGTACAGCGATTTTTTTATTGTTAACATCGGCTGATATAATGAATAATGAGGGATGGTAGGATTGGAGAATCGATTCGAATAATTTCTTTTCCTTGACCGCAAGCGATCCGATAATTATCCTGTCAACACCAATTGATTTTAATAATTGCACATTTTCTTCAGATCTTATGCCTCCTCCAAATTCTATTTCAAGTCCGGTTTCATCCTTAATTGATTTTAATATATCCATTATAGTCACTTCCCCTTTTGCTGATCCAAGGAGATCGACGATATGAATTCTTTTGAATCCATATTGAGCAAACTTTTTTGCCTGTTCCAGAGGAGATAACGGATAATTTGTTATATCATTATAATTTCCTTTGGATAGCCGGACAGTTTTTTTTTCATAAATATCAATAGCCGGTATAATCAGCAATTTGTGTTTCCCTTTATAAATATTCTATAAAATTTTGTAATACTTTAAGACCGGATACCGATGATTTCTCCGGGTGGAACTGCACTCCGAAATAATTATCCTTTTCGAGTGAAGCAGAAAAGTCTATCTTGTTTTCCGTAACTGCTGTTGTTGATTTTCCAACGGGAACATAATATGAATTGGCAAAATAAAAGAACTCATCCTGTTTTATTCCCTTAAACAATTTATTACCGGATTTATAATGGACTGTATTCCATCCTATATGAGGCACTTTTGTTTCATTATTCTTAAACTTAACAACATTGATGGGGAATATACCGAGTCCATCAACATTTCCTTCTTCAGAATGATCGCACAAGAGCTGCATACCCAGACAAATACCAAGAATAGGTTTTTTAATATTCTGAAGATAAGTTATAAGTCCAGATTTCTGCAACCTGTTTACAGCAAATGAGGCTTGGCCAACGCCGGGGAAGATAATCTTTTCAGCTTTATCCAGATCATCGAGAACTGAAGTTATAATGAAAGGAGAGCCGAGCCGGGAGACTGCATTGGCTACGGAAGCAACGTTACCAGCGCCATAATCAATGATAGCGATCATAGAAAACCTTTGGCTAAGGGAATATCTGCAAACTTAGGGCTGGGGGGGGCGCCGGAGAGGATAATGATAGCAATCATAGGAGTCCTTTTGTGGAGGGCAACTTACCCAAGGCTCTATCATCGATCCGGCATGCTTCATTAAGTGCTTTGGCAAATGCTTTGAACAGAGACTCAATTTTATGGTGATCATTTTTACCGGCAGACTTAAGATAAATATTAGCTTTCATTCCCGAGCTTAAGGCGCGGAAGAATTCTTCTGTAAGTTCAGTAGGAAATTCCCCAACATTATTACGTTTGAACTCAGCATTGAAATTAAGGAATGTACGTCCGCCTAAATCAATAGCACAATAAGCGGCAGAATCGTCCATAGGAAGGAAGAAACCATATCTTTTAGTTCCTTTTTTATTGCCAAGGGACTCTGCGATTGCCTGTCCAAGTGCGAGTCCTGTATCTTCAACAGTATGGTGTTCATCCACATGGAGATCGCCTTTGACATTTATATCAAGGTAAATATTTCCATGGCGGGCAATCTGGGAGAGCATATGATCAAAGAACCCTATTCCTGTTTTGATTTTACCTTCTCGGTTACTATCCAATGATACTTGAACGGAGATATCTGTTTCTTTAGTTTTTCTTATTATATGAGTGAACCGGAATTCCGAGACAATAAACTCTGCCGCTGCTTCAAAACTCTTTAATTTGGTATCATTATTAACCAATAAGAGATTTTTCCCTTTTGGTATAACAATAAAATCATAAGTAAGATTTTTATTCTTTTCCTGTATGGATATTTTCTCTGACTTTAAAATCTTAAGCATGAGAGGGTTGAGGTTTTTAAGTACACCATTGAGGTAAAGTTTAATACCTTTTGACTGCAATAGTATCAGACCTGAAATTAGTCCCTCACTTTGAGAAGAATTTATATCAAACAGGGGCGTATCAATCAATATTGTTTTCATAAGCTTGTGCTTTTATTTAATACGTTGTTAAGAAAATACAATAACTTCTCATTCTGCTCATGAGTACCGATAGTTATCCGCAGGCAGTTTTCAAGATTCGGCTGGCTGCTTCTATCCCTAACAATTATTCCTTTTTCGGCTAAAAGTTTCTGATAGGAAGAGGCGTCTTTTATTCTGATTAAAATGTAATTAGCATCGGACCGGAACAATTTTTCTATTTGTGTTATTTTATTTAATTCATTTATGAGATATTGCTTTTCCTTAAGAATTGAAGATACAAATTCATCCTTTTTGCCCATATTTGAAAATGCATCATGGAAAGCTTTTCTTGTTAATGAATTTATATTATAGGGAGCTTTTATTTTGAACAGGTAATTAATTATTTCCTCATCGGCGACACAATAGCCAAGCCTGATACCAGCCAATCCCCATGCTTTGGAGAATGTTCTTAAGAGAACCAGGTTAGAAAATTCATTTATTAAGTTGAGGCATGAATGATCATCACCAGCAAAATCGATATAAGCCTCATCGACAACTATAATGGATTTAGTTTTTTGCAGAAGCTCTTTAATGGAAGTTTTATTCAACAAGTTCCCTGTCGGGTTGTTAGGCGAACAGAGGAATATAATTTTTATTTTGCTGTTCCAATTATTTATAACAGCATCAGTATCAATATCAAAATTATCATTCAGAAAAACTATTTCTGATCTAACATTATTAATATCGGCAGCTACTTTATACATTCCGTAAGTAGGTTCGAGGATCATTATTGAATCCTGACCCGGTTCGCAGAATATTCTGATTAGAAGATCGATAATTTCATCGGAACCAACACCGAAGAATAATTTCTGATATGGAATTCCCAGATATGCGCCTAACCATTCACGCATGGACATTTGATGCGGGTCGGGATAGCGGTTAAGAGTTTCACCTGATAATTCTACAACTGAACCGAAGCTATTCTCATTTGCATCGAGGAGGGTTCCATGAGAATAAATATCTCTTGCAGAGGTATATGGTTTAAGATCGCGGATATTTTTTCTGACTAATTGATTTATCATTATTTTAACCTTATTGTCACGGCATTTTTATGGGCAAATAATCCTTCCTCTTCGGCAAGAGTTTCAATAGTTGAAGAAATAATGCTCAATCCTTTCTTAGTTAACGATTGGAACGTTATTGCTTTCATGAATGATTCCACATTTACACCGCTAAAAGAACGCGCGAATCCGGAAGTAGGAAGAGAGTGATTGGTGCCTGAGGCATAGTCACCTGCGCTTTCAGGAGAATAAGCACCAAGGAAAACCGAGCCTGCGTTTTGTATGAGCTTAGTAAAATCATTTGGCTGTTTAACATTCATAATTAAATGTTCAGGTGCATATAAATTACTGAATTTTACAGCATCAATTATTGTATCTGTAATAAGAATGAAAGAATTTCTTAATGCTTTTTTTGCTATGTTTTTGCGCGGCAACAGCAACAGCTGGCGGTCAATTTCCTTTTCTACATCTTGAGCTTTTTCTTTTGAAGTAGTAACATAGATTACCTGGGAATCCTCCCCGTGTTCTGCCTGAGAGAGCAGATCGGATGCTATAAACGATGCGTTAGCGTATTCATCGGATATAACGAGTAATTCGCTTGGACCAGCGGGCATATCTATTGCACATCCTGAGGTATCGATGCTTACAAGGAGTTTTGCTGCGGTGACATATTGATTACCGGGTCCGAATATTTTATCTACTTTTGGGAAGGAAGGGTCGCCGTAGGCGAGGAGTCCAATTGCCTGAGCCCCTCCTATTTTTATTATATCGCTGATTCCGCACAAGTCAGCAGCATATAATACTGCAGGGTTTATCTTTTCACCTTTGACCGGTGTACATAAAACAACTCTTGGGCAACCGGCAATATGAGCGGGGATACCCAACATTAATACAGTTGAGGGAAGGACAGCATTTCCACCCGGAATATATAAACCTACATTATCAATCGGGCGGAATTCGCGGGAACAGATAACGCCGGGCTGTGTTTCCTTATTTATTGTACCGGGAACTTCTTCCTTATGGAAAGCAAGGATATTAGAATAAGCGGATTCTAATGCATTCTTTACATTTTTAGAGAGAGATTTATCAGCCTCCAAGAACTCTTTTCCGGTTACATAAATTGAAGAAGAGGAAAACGCATCAAACTGTTTTGCATATTTGAGAGCTGACTTTAAGCCTTTCTTTTGAATTTCATTAAGAATGGGTCTTACTATTTTATAAGTCTTTTCGAAATCAATTGCAGGACGCCGTGTTAATTCCAAAATCCCTTTTGCATCCAAAGAATTTAACAGATAGGTTTTCATGGAATCATATTCTCAATTCGTGATAAAAGAATACCCGTTGCTCCTAAATTTTTCAGTGAATCTACTATTTTCCACAGATAATCAGAAGGGATTACTGCGTGTACCGCGACTAAATTTTCATCTGCCAATGGAAGAATAGTAGGACTTTTTATTGATGGAATCACCTTCTCTATTTCTTCAAGGGATGATTTTGGTATATTCATCATAAGATACCTGGAATTTTTAGCAGCAAGCACCGACCTCATTCGTCTAAGAAGTTTATCCAGATATTCCTGTTTTGCCTGATTTAATTCTTTATTAGCTGAGCGAATAAGAACAGCCTGGGATTCGAAAATGCTAATGGACTTTTTTAATTTATTCATCATAAGAGTATTACCTGTTGAAACGATATCGCAGATCATATCAGCAACACCGAGAGCAGGGGCTATTTCGACTGATCCGCTGATCTCTATTATTTTAGCATTTATCTTATTTTCATTCAGATAATTCTGTACAACTCGCGGAAAGGATGTGGCAATAGTTTTCCCTTCAATATCCTTAATAGTTTTTATTGTAATATTTTCGGGAGCTGCCATCATAAGTGAGCATTTACCGAATCCAAGTTTCTCTATAATTTCCGTCTGTGCATTCTTGGAAACAACCACATTCTCACCAACAATACCAATATCGGCTACCCCATCCTGAACATATTCAGGGATATCATCATCCCTGAGGAAAAGTAATTCCAACGGAAAATTATATGCCTGCGCTACTAATCTTTCGGAATAGTTATCTATTTCTATTCCGCACAACTTTAAAAGCTCAATTGATTTTTCTGTTAATCTGCCCTTTTTCTGTATAGCTAATTTAAGATTCCCATTATTTGAAATTGACATTCCGACATTTCCTTTATTATTATATAAAACAAAAAACCCCAGCTATTTGCCGGGGTTCATAATTTCTAAGATACGATATAGCTCAACACCGGCACAACATATGTGAATTAAAATGGTGGTGATGATATAAAGTATTAAAATTCATGGATGTAATATATATAATTTAGGTAAAAAGTCAAACTTCAGAGGAAACATCGCTTTGGGGGGGGAGCTGCCTGTTGAATATATGGAGATATATTCGACAGGCATGAAATAGACAATCTATCTATCCGTTCTTTTCTTAGCATAAGAAAAGAACCAAAAGAAGTATGGCTTAAAATATTTTACTAAAATTTCAGTTCCATTCCATTGCTCGGGAAGAACTCACTGCGTTCGAACAGCTTCCCTCACTGCCATTCCATTCCACTGAAATTTTTTAAAGTAAAATATTTAAGGCCGTAAATACGAACCAAACTAATTCAAATAAGGGTATTATATATTAATTCTGATATGGTTAGAAAATATCCATGCTTTTTTGTTATGTAATACTTCCACCCTGTAAACGCCGGGGACTTTAACTTCAAATTTTGCACCACCTCCCTCTTCGGTTTCTATCAATACCCCATTATGGATAAGCCTTATTTCCGATTTGGGGAAAGGGACAAATACACTCAGTTTGATCTTGCCGGTATAATCTATTGTTTCACCCATCTGGTATTTCTTTTTCCCTGCTTCAGCATAAAACCTAAAGCCCTTTGAATCTGCCAGGTAATCATTAGCAAAAAAACTATTACCGGAAGCGAGGGCACTGTACATAATTTTTTTAATTGTATTTAATGATTTCTCATCATTCTTCCGGGGAAGATCATCTTCTATTAAAAGATGAGTCCGGATTGATTTGAAAAGTACTTTATAAGGAAATACCTCAACTTCAACAAATCCGAGGACATTATATTTATGTGCATGAGCATCTATTCCTCCAATGCCTACAACTTTTCTTGTTAAATTAAGTTTATCCCAAATTAATAAGGTTTCTTTAGGAGGAGCAATAATTGACTTCAGAGGATGAATAAAGGACTGATATTTATTCTGTTCTGTAAGATTTTCCATCCATTCCGACATATGATTCCAGACTTCGATGCCTGTAAAATCAGACAAATCCCACTCTGTCCATGGATAAGGCGGATGTTCCACCATGTGTTTTCTTTTTTCGTGGGGATGAGCAAGAAAACCGATACCTCCAGCTTCTTTTACTCTTTTAACATATTCCTTTGCAGATAACCTTGTAGAAAAAGTTTCATTTATGCCAAAGGCGAGGTAATGGTTTTCATTAAGTTTATCATTTATTTCACAGCCAACGAGAAGCAAGGTATTATCATACCAGCCTTCATAACCTTCTTTTAACGCCCGAAGAGTATTATGATCTGTTAAAAGTATATAATCAAGACCGGCTTCTCCTGCAAATCGAGCTATATCTTCAACTTCCCCAGAACCATCCGAGAAAACAGAATGCATATGTATTGCCCCGGCTAGTTCAGTCATTTCAATTATCTTTTATTATTAAATAAAACTTCAGAAAACATATAAATATAATGTTAACAAATAAAAATCCAGATCAAAGAAATATATCCAAAATGAACAATATAATCTTAGGAGATGCGCAAGATTGGAGAATGGTGAAAAAGCGGCACATAAAGCCGCTTTAGTATAATCAGATAAACTAAATTTCAGTAACTTCGTAAAGAGTTGTGTACTTAGTTGAATTCTCTGTAGTAAGGTCGTTTAGTTTATTTATTAAAATGTTTAATCTTTCATCCTGATTATCATCGAACTGGTCAAAAGCTTCACTGGATGAGAAAGTATAAATTTCCTGATAATTATTTGGTTTCCCTTTTACTTCATAAACAGTATAATTATCCAGCCCATCAGCTTTAAGCAGATTCTTTAATTCTTTAACCACACCGAAATACTCTTCTTTTTTATTAGAACTTATCTCATATTGAACTGAGAAAATTACTTTTGCCATTTGATCTCCAATTATTAAAAAAACGCACTGTATAAAAATTCGCCGGTAAATACAATTTTTACCGGTCCAGTTAATGATAAATCTGTAATTATTCGGCCCTTAGTCGAAAAATTTACAGTTAAAATATCTCCACCTTTCGTAACAATAGAGACAGGAGAATTCATATTGTAAAGGAAATGAGCAGCTAATGCAGAGGCAGTTGCACCAGTTCCGCAGGAAAGCGTTTCATCTTCTACTCCTCTCTCATATGTCCGAATATAAACCTTATTTCCGATAATCTTAATAAAATTAACATTAGTTCCTTCGGGAGAGAAATCATACCTGATCTCCTTACCCAGATTAAAGACAGGGAATGTATTTAAATCACTATAATTAGAACTCTTATCGGCCGGATCTTTCAAAACATCTTCAATATTGATAATTATATGCGGAGAACCAGTATCAATAAAAGACGATTTAACTAATTGGTCTGCTACTTTAATCGTATTATTCAAGATAATTTTAGCCGGAACATTAAAATTTACTTTTGTTTTCTCTTCAGCTATTATATTGCCTGAGTATTCTTTATCATTTGAAAGAAATCTTACAAACTTGTTTTCTGTTATCTTTGAAAATACTGCAAATCGTATTGCACATCTGACTCCGTTACCGCAAAGGCTTCCTGTTGTGCCATCGGAATTATAATATCTCATTATAAAATCGAACGGAACATCAGAACCTGTGATAGTAATTAAACCATCGGCACCAACACCATTTCTTCTATCGCAAAGTTTTTTAATTGAACTACTATTCAGAATGAGTTCAGGAAAGAGGTCTTTATTTATTACAATAAAGTCATTACCTGCACCACTCATCTTAATAAAAGAAATTTTTTCCATTAGATATTAAATTTAGGGGAATATAAAATAGTTTTCAATTAAAATATTGCAAAAAATGAGAATAATCTGAAAGGAATTATGGGAAATCACTAATTATCATTTTTCTTCAATAATTACTTTTGCAGACAAAATGGAGGGAAGAGTTAGGGAATTTATTTAGTCAAATAAACCTTCAAGGTTTAAGAAAACCCCAAAGGTTAAATTAGGGAATATGTTCAATGTAATCCAAGTCTTTGCCGAAAGTTTCAGTTAAATGATATAATGCAAATAAAGCGACAGCCAAAGTTATAATTCCAACAGCAAGGGCGGAATAAACCATCCCAAGTGAGCTCCTGAAAAACTCGAAAGCAAGCGTAATTGGAATAACTGCTCCCCGCACAAAATTAGGGACGGTCGTGGTAACAGTTGATCTCATGTTGGTGCCAAACTGTTCCGACGCGATTGTGACAAAGACTGCCCAGTATCCGATAGCAAATCCGAGCAGTACACATAGAGTGTAGAAGTATAGGGAACTTTTCCCGGGGACAAATAAATAAATAATAATAAACAGAAAACTAAAGAGAATAAACCATGCGACAACTTTCTTCCGACTTTTTAAATACTGGCTGATAAAACCACTGATGAAATCTCCAAATATTAAACCTGTATATGTGTACATAATGGACCTACCGGCAATAATAGGATCACGATAACCCAGGACTTTTGCAAATTCAGGTGAAAAAGTAATAAGCACTCCTACCACGAACCAAATAGGCAATCCGATGAGGATGCAATTAACATATTTTTTAATTCTTTCACGGGAAGAGAAGATGGAAAGAAATTTTCCTTTGGATATTGAGGCATCTTTTATGTTGCTGAACATTCCCGACTCAAACATCTTTAAACGCATAATCAGAAGAATGAAGCCAAGAATACCTCCAATTATGTAGGAGATTTGCCATGTAAATATTTCTCCAATAACGGCGGCGAAGATTGCACCTGTTACTCCAATGGTTGCAACGAGGGCGGTACCGTAGCCACGCGATTCCTTAGTCATTACTTCGCTGACAAGAGTTATAGCTGCACCAAGTTCGCCGGCGAGACCTACTCCCGCGATAAACCGGAGTATTGCATACATAGTTGTACTTGCGACGAATGCATTTGCGAAATTAGCGAGTGAATAGAGAAGTATCGAACCGAAAAGAACAGAGAGGCGACCTTTTTTATCTCCAATAATTCCCCAAAAAACACCGCCAATAAGCATTCCCGCCATCTGCATATTGAGAAGCAGAACGCCATAATTTATGAGCTGATCGGGAGGAACTCCAAGACTTTTAAGACTGGCTACGCGGACAATTCCAAAGAGTATAAGATCGTATATATCGACAAAATAACCGAGGGCAGAGACCAGGACAGTGGAATTGAAAAGAATTCTTATGGATCCGGGTGAATTATCTTGTTTCATATTGGGTTTATTAAAAATTATGCAATAACAGAAGGAAATTATCATTTTGAGTACTTTACATATTGACCAGAGTCACAGATTTTAAGTTTTTTAGATTATTATTAAAATAGTTTCATTTTTATGTGGCCAAAAGTGAAAAAGTGGAACTACTATTAATAGGGGGGTACTTTTTTTTAGGGAGGTGGTGTGACCAATCGCCAAAATTAAACCCATCCGCATACGATTTTATATGATTTGTTATGATATTGTATGATGCGACCCTATTAAGACCTCTGTAAGGCATCTGTATGACCCGAGTAGAGGCATGGCGAGAAATGGCTGGCATAGGGGACGCGGCGGGGACCAGTCGAAGAAGAGGAGTGAACTAATAGAAACCATGGTTTGGATAAAATCTATTCAACTAATAATCTTTCGCAAATAGTATGACTAATCATCTCATTGCGCCTTTTACCATAGCTAATCAGCATACTTCCGTCGACTGGTTCAATAGATTTTATTATAATTTTCAATCCCAAATAAAGCTCGCGGCTGTTTAAGAATTTCAGAAACTCAATTGATGTGTCGGGGACGGCGCGAAGCAT